>Ga0193707_1000304_pt1 | contig 15985 bp, 30 predicted proteins | sample U3c2metaG_FD_143043 | JGI IMG/M metagenome (GOLD analysis project Ga0193707, IMG submission 143043) | Soil microbial communities from a riparian zone of the East river system, Colorado, United States - U3c2 | ecosystem: Environmental > Terrestrial > Soil > Riparian zone | place: USA: East River... | reverse complement strand
ATCGATGAGGCCACCCAGATTGAACACTCCGACGCCGAGGACCCGCTGGAGTTCATCAAGCGCACCGCCCCGATGTCGCCCGAGCACATCGCGGTGAAGGCCGAACACACCCGCCGGCTGCGCATCACCGCCAAGGCCCGCCGCCTCGGTCTCGACCCCAACCGGGGGTACTCCGAGGCCGAGCTGGAACAGCACGCCAAACGCCAGGCGATGAGGACGACACCGACTCGTGAAAGCGCCGACCAGCTCGCGATCCGGCTGCTCGGCGCGCCGCTGGGTGATGCCCAAGCCGACCGCGTGCCCCCGCGCCTCGGCACACCCTCGAAGTACCTCTGACAAGGAGAAACAAAAGTGGCAGTCGTTCGGTTCAACAGCTTCGCCTACACACCGAAGTCTGGAACCTCGCCGTACTTCTCTCCACCATTTCCGGTAGTTGCTGCATTCGGCGTGCACCAGGAGGCGTTCGAGTACACCGGTAGCGGTGACGACACGACGGTTGCTGCCTACCTATCGAGGTCCCACACCCAACAGGTATGGAACGAAGAGACCGAGGAATACGACACAGTCGTCGTGCCCGACCGAGTAGCCACGGTCGACGTGGTCGGGGCTACCACCCAGCTGAATGTGCAGGACTACGCGAGCGGTGAGCCGGATGGCGCCCCGGTCCAGTTCGAGCTGACTACCGACTGCCTCGTGTTCAACAACTGGGACGGGCATCTGGTTTTCGGCGTTCAGGGCGATGTGGGGGTTCTGGCCTCGGACCCCGACGGCGTGTGGCGCTGCGACGAGTACGGCCGGCCCTTCGATGTGGATGACCTCCAGGCCTGAAACTCCCGAACGAATACCGAGGACCAATCGTGACAGGTCAACATGCTCCCTAGGCCCCTGGCCTCGGCGATCATCGTCTTAGTGTCCGTGATTTGGGCGGCGAACTTTATTCTGCAATTCATCGTCCCCGAATATCATCCCGACGTAACCCTCAATGGGGTTTTCATGGCCATTGTTGGTGGCGCGTTGGCGTTGAGTCGCAAGGACAGTGGCGGTGGGCCACCCGCAAAGAAAGACGACGAGTCGTGACGGACCACGACATCCTCAGCTTTCTCATGTCGTCACTCATCGGATTCATTGCTGGATATGGAGTGTGTTGGCTCATGACCGCGCGGCCTCGCCGCCCCGACCGCCCCGACCGACCGGACCGCCCAGACCGTCCGGACCGCCCCGACGACGGCACGTACCGGGCTGACCGGCCCGACCGCCCCGACCGGCCAGATCGCCCCGACCGCCCGGACCGGCCCCTCTGGCGAGGCGGAGGCCATGACAACGACGACGGCGGGTTCTACACCGGGCGAACATTCTTCGGGATCATCATCCTGATGTTGGCGGTCGGTACCGCGCTGATGGCGTGGCAATCCGCGACCGCGCAGCGACACGCCGCCGAGGACTTGCAGCGGTTCACCGCATGCCAAACGCAGCAGAACCGGGTGTTCACCGAGAACATCGCGGCCCGGTCGCAGGCCACGAAGCAGGGCAACGCGGCGATGCGCAAATTCCTTTCGTCGGTGTCTGACCCCAAGGCCACCGAGGCCGACAAACGGCGGGACTTCGCTACCTACCTGGCCGCGTTGAACGAGGTGGACGCGATCCAGGCCGCGCACCCGCTGACTGGTGTGGGGGACTGCGAGTGAGCCTGCGCCAATTCTTCGAAGGCCGGTGGGCCCCCAGCCTCACCAGCGCTGTCGTCGCGGCGATGTTCGTCGGGGCCATCGGGATCACCTGGTCGATGTCGCAGCAGCAGAACCGGACTGACCTCGCGGTCGACCAGGCCGAGGACGTCGCGGCGCAGACGAGCCGGGTCATTGATCCGCTGCTGGCGTTGTGCGCGCGGGGCGACGACCTGGGGCGGCTGCTCGCCGAGGCGCGGACGGCGGACGGTCGGCCGTTGTGCGCGTTGGCGGCGCAGACCAGGACCATCCCGGTGGTTGCCAACCCGCAGGTGTTGCGTGGTGTGACTGGCGCGACCGGGTTGCGTGGTCCGGCTGGCCCGGCTGGTCCTGCGGGGCCGTCTGGTCCGGTGGGGCGGGCGGGCGCGACGGGTCCCGCTGGGCCCTCAGGTCCCGCTGGAGCCGCCGGCCCCGGGGGTCCGGCTGGGCCTGCCGGGGCAGCGGGCGCGGCTGGTCCAGCGGGACCGTCAGGCCCGGCTGGCGCGGCTGGTCCCGCCGGACCGAGCGGACCTGCCGGCCCGGCGGGTCCCAGTGGCCCAGCGGGACCGGCTGGTGCGAACGGCGCGGACGGTGCACCGGGAGAAGCGGGCCCTGAGGGGCCGCCCGGTCGGGACGCTGTGCCGCCGCCCAGCGAGACCCCGGAACCACCTGTGCCCACCGAGAGTCCCGACCCGGGCGACGTTGTGACACCTCTCGTCGATGGCCTGGTCGGGTAACTACCCGCAAAGGATGGGCGCCCGTGAATCATCACTATGCAGACGACGACTCGTGCGAGGACAAACCGTCTTCCCTATTCCGCTGGTTGTTCGCCCCTCGGGGCTATCTGGACCGGCGGTTCTCACGCATCGACCGCTCAAACAAGGCGGTTGAGTTGGCACTATCAAGGATGGGAGTCAAATTGTCTGAGGCAACTGAGAAGCTGGACCTGATTGACAGCCGGACCAACGCCCTCGGTGTTGTGGTGCGGCAGCTGCGGGACGAGCTGGCGAATCAGTCCGACGCTTCTCCTGAGGTGCTGCGGCGCCTCGATGTAGTGGCGGATGCGCTGGCCGCTGTCGCCGCTGACCCGGATAACCCCACCCCTCCGGTGGATGACCCGGATGTTCCGGACAACCCTCCCGGCCTGCCGGGTCCGGGCGTCTGATCCGATGGTTGAGCCGGTCGCGGGGATCGACGTCGCCAGCTGGCAGGGTTCGCCGGATTGGCGCAGGGTCGCCGCGGCCGGCGTCGGGTTCGTCTACATCAAGGCGTCCGAGGGCGCGTCGTCGTCCTATCCCTCTCTGAACAGCCAATATGCCGGGGCTCGTGCCGCTGGTTTGGCGGTGGGGCTCTACCACTACGCGCGGGTGACGAAGTCACCGGAGGCGAACGCTGATGCTTTCGCCGCGCAGATCAACCGGTTGGGCGCGGTCGCCGGGCACCTCCCGCCGTGCCTCGATCTGGAGGAAGGGTCGGGGAATCTGGCGGGTTGGGCTGACGCTTTCATCCGCCGGCTTCGCCTGAAAACGGGCTGCAAAAAGGTGATGCTGTACACCGGTACGTCGTTCTTCAACACCCACCTCGGCGAAGGCTGGATGGACGACGACGTTTCGCTGTGGATCGCGCACTACGGGAAACCGCCGGGGAAACCCGGCTACCTGTCGCCGCGCGTTGCGATGCACCAATACTCCCAGACCGGTCAGGTCGCTGGTATCGCCGGCAACGTCGATCTGGACGTTGCTATCTGGCCGTTGGAGACGCTCATCGTGGCCGCCAATCCCAAGGAGGACGATGCCGTGGCTGTGTCCGATGCCGATGTACGCCGAATCGCGGACGCAATCCTCGACACCCCCATCAACCGCGAAGGCGACATCCCGAACAAGGGACAACCCACCACACTCCGCGCGGTCATCGCCTGGTTCGACTCGGTCTCCACTCACGCCCCCTGGGACGACGCCCGCGCGAAGGCCCTGGTTGCCGACGTGGCATTCCGGGAGCCCAAGCCATGACCCGCGTCTGGGGGCTCGCGCTGGACAACGAGTCGGACAAGCCGCTACCGGGCCGGCTGGTAGTCGCCACCCTCTACCCCGCGGGCGCCCAGCTCGCCCCCGACGACATTGAGGGCGGCGTCGACCGGGCGGTCACCGGCGCGGACGGCTCGTGGGAGCTGAACCTACGCCCAACCGCCGGCTCCGGGGTGGCCATGCGGATCCGGGTGTGGCAGCACCACACCTACTACGTGGACGTCCCCGAAGACACCGACGACGACGGTTTCAACGTCAACTCGATCACCGTCGACCCGGGCAGCCTCGACCCCACCAACCCGCCCACCCCATCGCTGTACCTGACCCGCTCAGAGCGGGGCACAGCGAACGGTGTCGCACCCCTCGACGAGAACGACAAGGTCCCCTCCGAGTTCCTCCCGGTCGGTCAGGGCGGCGACGAAAACCCGGTCGTGGACTGGTTCACCGGCCACGGCGCACCCAACGGAACCATCGTCGGCGCCGCGCTCGGTGACATGTACATGGACTTGGACACGGGTCTGTTATATCAGCTCCGGTGACGCCGGTGACCTTCTCTGACCAGCTGCGATAGGGAGCATTGACCATGGCGTGGCAGACAACAGGGCTCGTTCTGAAGGGCGAGCAGGGCGACGAGGGGATCCAGGGCGAACAGGGGATCCAGGGAATCCAAGGGATCCAAGGGATCGCCGGTGAGGGCATCGCCATCGCCGGGTCGGTGGCCACCTACGCCGACCTCGCCGCGATCGCGGCCGGGCTTGGGCCGGGTGACGCCGGTGACGGCTACCTGGACAACTCTTCCGGGCTGCTCTACATCTGGGACGGCACCGCGTTCCCGAACGAGGGTTCGGGCGTCGCGTTCAAGGGCGACCAGGGCGACCCGGGTGACGCGGGCGCACCAGGCGCGGACGGTAAGACGGTGCTGTCCGGCGCTGGCACGCCGAGCGGTGGCCTCGGCGCCAACGGCGATTTCTACATCAACACGTCGGCGAACACGATCTACGGGCCGAAGACGGCCGGTGCGTGGGGCAGCCCCACCAGCTTGGTAGGCCCGACCGGTTCCACCGGCAGCACCGGCTCGACGGGCGCGGACGGGAAGACGTTGCGTAACGGCGCCGGTGTGCCCTCCGGTGGTCTCGGTGTCGATGGCGATTTCTACTGGGACACGACGAACAAGAACGTCTACGGCCCGAAGGCGTCCGGTTCGTGGGGTTCCCCGACCAGTGTGGTGGGCCCTCAGGGCACGACTGGCAGCACCGGTTCGACGGGTTCGACGGGTTCGACCGGTGTGCGCGGCACGCGGATCACGGACGGCTCCGGGGCTCCTGGGACGGTGTCTGGGCAGCTGGTCGGTGACTACTACATCGACACAGTGACTGGCGACCTGTACAGGTTGGACGTCTGATGGCCTGGACGGACACCGGGGTCTCGCTGCAAGGGGCCCCGGGCGCGGACGGTGACGACGGGGCTCCGGGGGCTAACGGGTCGACGGTGCGCAACGGGTCCGGTACCCCTTCGGGTGGGTTGGGTGTGGATGGTGATTTCTACATCGACACCACCCCGGGCGCGATCAAGATCTTCGGTCCGAAAACGTCCGGGACGTGGGGGTCGGGCACCAACATCGTCGGCCCCACCGGGTCGACCGGTTCCACCGGCTCGGCCGGCACCAACGGGAAGACTGTGCTCAACGGCACCGCCGCCCCAACCACCGAAGGTGTCGACGGCGACTTCTACCTCCGCACCTCCAACAGCACGCTCTACGGGCCGAAGGCCAGCGGCACGTGGCCGGGCAGCCCCGTCAGCCTCGTCGGACCCACCGGATCAACCGGGGCGACCGGCGCGGACGGCAACGGGCTGGACTGGTCTGACCGGGTCGAGACCATCGCCGACAGCTCCTCGATGACCGGCAACGCCCTGTCCGGGCTGATCCAGGTCGGTGTGTGCACCGCGCTCACGCAGGCGGCGGCGGTCAACCCGCCGAGCAACGGGTACGTCGGCGCGCCCTACCGCTACGTCCTCACCGCCTCGGGCGGCGCCCGGGTGGTCACACCGACCGGCTTCGCGGCCAGCACCGACAACGGCAGCGGCGCGGCTGTCAGCGTCCCGTCCGGCAAGACCATCGTGATCTTCAGCCAGTACATCGGGGCGTCCGGCTGGCTGTACGGCGGCTACGAGCTGCTCCAGTGATCGGAGGCTGACCTGTGGGATTCGTGGCGGACCTCTTGGGCTTCGGTAACGCGGCCGGCCCCCATTTCAAGCTGGATTACAGCCTGTCTACGGGCGGTGGCATTACTACGCTCACGCAGGCGCAGCTGGCGTCCAGCACCGGTGTCTCCAACATCATCACCCAGTCAGCGGACGGCCTGTCCGTGGTGCTGCGCTCCGACGTGGACGTGGACCCGATCGCCGTCGATGGGTACCCCCGCACGGAGTGGCGGGAGAAGGCGTCCGACGGCACCACCGACCGGGCGTTCACCGACACCACCGGCGACCACACGATCGAAACGCTGATGCTGCCGATGCACCTGCCGCCGATCAAGCCGGCGTTCGTGCTGCTCCAAGAACACGACAGCTCGCAGGATCTCCTCGAAATCGTGGTGCAGGGCCGCACCGACTACGCCACCTCGGGACGCCTGGAGGTGGCGCTGAAGGTCGCGGTCGGCAACACGAGTAGCAGCACCGGTATCCCTCGGTTCATCGCCGATTTCGGCACCCTCGCCGAGCTGGCGAGCAACCCGAAGTGGCTGCAGTCCAAGATCCGCACCGGACTGATCAACGGGGGCGCGGCCGGGTGGTCGGCCACGGTCAACGGGGTCACCATCAACAGCTGGGACGCCGGCATCCCCACCCGAGACGCGTCGGTCAGCAACACCTGCTATTACAAAACCGGGCTCTATTTGCAAACCAAATGGACCGGCTCCGGAAGCGCGGGACACGAAGGTGTAGAGACCGACCGCAACGAATACGGCGAGGCATGCTGGCGGTACATCAAGGTCACCCACAACGGCGAGTCCGCCCCCGCAGTCCCGGTCATCGGCGCCCGCGTCGAGGACACCATCAGCAACGTGCGGTGGGGCGCCAAAGCCGAGATGGTCAACACCGCCGGTGACGGCACTACTCCGCAGACGATCACCCCGGCGTTGCCAGCCAGCCTCGTCAAAGACGACATGATCTATGTCATTGCCCGCACTCGGCGCACCACCACCGGTACACCGTCCAGCCCCGCTATCGAGTCGGTGTCCCCGGCGTGGTCTCGGTACAACGTCAACGCCGCCAGCACTGAGTTCGTCAGCGGCGCCGCCGGCACTGATCTACTGAGCCACTCACAGCGATTGCGGATCTGGTGCCGGCCGTGGTTCTCAGGGATGGCCGCGCCCGTTGTGTCTTACACGTCGAACACTCAGCCCGACATCATGTCCGCGCAGTGCCTCGCCATCTACGGCGGCAAGCTCGGGGTTGCCGCCGAGGTCGTTGATCAGGCCCCGACGGCTTTCAACTACGGCGCGAGCAGCACCACGATTCTCGGCCCCACGGCGGCACTACCGGCCAACGCCGAAGCCGGTGCGCTCGCCCTCGCGTTGCTAGCTAACGAGTTCAACGTGACTAGCGGCGCGGCCACCACGGTCTCGGGCGACGGCCTCACCTGGGTTGAGGGCGGCGAGGGCATTGGTACAACGACCAACTTCCAGGCGTGGGCCAACGATCACGCCATCGTGCCCGGCACCGCCGGACAAGCCATCACAGCGAAGCAGTCGGCCAACACCGCGCACACCACCGGGAAGTCGGCGAGCGTGCTGATGACCCTGAAGCGGGCCAAGAAGCGCCGCCACCACAACCGGGTCTGTACCTCGGTCGGCTGAGAGGAAGCCATGATCTGCTGGGAAGAGCGCCGTCTCGGAACGGTCGGGTTCAATGAAGATGGTATCGCTGCGTGGTTACACCTACCGACCGACATGGTGGTAAAGGCGTCGGAGATCTACCTGCACATTTGGGCTGAGGTTGTGGGCGCACCGGGTTACCCGGATTATGCTGTGTCTTGCTGCCTATATGGTGGAACCAAATTCACCGGCATTAAAATGCAGCAGGACTTTACGGGACTAGACCCTGCGCCCGCCCTGGCTCACAGCGGCTTCCCCCATCCCACCGATGCAACCAAATTCCGCCTCTACAACTACGCGCCCGCGTACATTGGTTGGGCACATTACGATATGACGCAGTCGATGCCGCGTTTCGCTGACATGGCAATCCGGGCGGACAAGGAGGCCAACGAGACGGAGTACGACTCCATCACTCCCACCTGGCTGTCGGGGTTGGCCATTTTCGGTATCGAGCGCTGAAAAGAGCTTTGTCCGGGGCCCCCCGTATGCGCCGCCCGCGTGCGGCCGGACAAGAAGAGGCGCCAGCATCTACCCCCCATCGGTAGGTGCTGGCGCCTCGGTTTTTGTGTTCGGGCTCAGTGGAATCCGTCGATCCATTCCCGCATCTGCTGGGGTGTGTCGAGGTGGCCGTTCATGGCCAGCATCATCCCGAGTTGGATGGCGTTGTGGTTGGCCAGCTCGGGGTGTTTGAGCAGGTCCGAGTTGATCGAGGCGAGGGCGCCGGTCACGCCGCCCTCGCCGTCCAGCTCGGCGAGGGCGCGCTGCTTGGTCCAGTCCAGGTGCTCGGCTCGGGTCATCATGACTTGGTGTCCTCGCCGACGTAGTGTTCGGGTCGGGCGATGACGTCTTGGAGGAACTCGATGGCGCCTTTCAGGTTGCGTCGTTCGCCGCCGGGTTGGAAGACGTAGTACTCGACCGCCGCCGGTCGTGTGGTGTAGGCGAAGGCGACCTTGCCGTCGGTGACCCGGCTGGCGATGTCGGCCATTTTGCGGAGACCGGGTAGGCGTTCGATGCGGGCGTTGGCTGCCAGGGCTTCTGTGAGCCTGTCGGGTTCGGGTTTCATTCGGGGACCTCCTGGGGTGTGCCGGCGGCGAGCCATGCGGTGACGTCGCCGGTGAACGGTGGGGCGTTGGTGAGCCAGCGGGTGATGTGGTCGACGTCGGGGCCGGGCCCGAAGACGGCGATGACGATTTCGCGGAGCTTGGCGAGCTGTTCCTCGTCGGTCATGCGGTTCCTCCCGTTCGTGTGTTGTGGTCGATGGTGAACCTGTGCAGGCAGAACGTGCACGCCCGGTGGGAGGTGTTCCCCTCGATCTTCAGGATGTGGTGGATGCTGTCCATGTCGCAGTCGGGGTTGGGGCAGGTCCCGAACTCGTCGGTCGGCAGGATCGGCTGCGCCGCGGCGATCAGCTCCAGGTAGGCGGCGACCTCCCGGCGGCCCTGTTCCTGGCGCTCAGCGAGACCCCGCGCGGCCCGGCGAGCACGCCAGGCCCGGTACATCTGCCGCGCGTCACGCACCACGAGGCAGACGACGTACGCGACGCAGAGCGCTAGCATGATCAGCACGACTTCTGGCATGATCGTCTTCTCTGGGTTGTTGTTGTTGTGGATCAGAGCGCCCCCCACCTACTTCGGGTAGGTGGGGGGCGCGTTCCTATCTGTTGCGGTACTTCTGACGCATCGTGTCGGTGATCAGGGCGCCGCAGATGACCCCGGCGACCAGCCCGAGCCCGACCAAGATGAACACGTCGGCGAGGTCGATCTGCCAGGTCGGGTCGGTGTGGATGGCCAGCTGGGCGACCACCAGGGCGGTGACAATGATGGCCTCGATCACGACTTCCGCTCACTCTCTCTGATCATGATGGAGCCGACGATCACGGCCAACGCCCCGGCGATCGTGACCGGCAGCCCCGGACCCGGGGTCCCGATCACCTGCGCGGTGCTGTGCGTGCTGGCGTAGGCGCTGATCTGGTTGAAGTCGATAGTCGCCCACCATCCGACGGCCAGCGCCGGCAGCCCCGCGCCGAGCTGCAACCAGCCCGGTACCTGCGCGACCAGCCGCACCACACCGATCAGGGCGATCATCAGCCCGACGAGCAGGAAGAACGTGCCGTCCGCGCCCGGGGCCAGCCCGGTCAGGTACTGGGTCTGGTAGTAGTCGCGGGCGACGAACCACGGCAGGGTGGCGGCGATGGCGATGGTGCCGCCGCCGAGCAGGGTCAGGGCCGCGCCCGGACCGCCACTCTTCGGCCTGTCCGCCGGGGCGGGCGGTGTGCCCGCCCCGGTGTCAGCGAGGGCACTCATCGACGGGTCCAGCGGCACCCGGTCAGCTGGAGGTACTCGCCGGTCTGGGCGGTGACGGTGTTCGCACCGGCGGTCATGTTGCTGGCCTTGATCGAGGACATGTCACCGGAGTCGTTCGACTTCCGCTGCCAGATGCAGAGCTTGACGATGTCGTCGGAGGTGGGGCCGTCGGTGTGGTAGGTGCCGGCCGGGATGTCGGTGCCGACGAGGTACAGGCCGGCGCCGTACTCGCCGCTGGTCGCGGCGGTGGGCGAGCTGGAGGAGACGGTCCACGTGGGCGTCTGCGGCTGCTGGTAGCTGTAGGTGGACGGCGCCGACGACGGCTGCCCGATCTTGGACAGGTCGTTCGACAGCTTGGTGGCGGCGTTCATGACGATGATCAGCCCGATGACGCCGAGCAGCAGCGCGAGCGCACCGAGGATCAGCCCGGTGATCGTCATGCCCTTGTTGTTGGCCTCGTGCCGGCGGACCCGACCGAGCCCGAGTAGCCCGAACAGGACCGAGGTGCCGCCGCACATGATGGCGAGGAACCCGGTGAACGGAACCAGCCCGAACACCAGACCGACGATGGCCAGGACGAGCGCGGTGACGCCGTAGCCGTTGCGCGGCTGCGGCAGGTACGACTGCGGCGGAGGGGTCGGCATCCAGCCCTGCTGCGGGTAGCCGGACGGCCGGTAGTGGGGGTCCGGTGTCACGGGTGGCTGAGAGGTGGGTGAGTTCGGCTGGCCGAAGGGCTCGGACATGGGATATGTTCCGTTTCTCGTGTTAGAGCGAGGCGAGCGGGCCGGTTTCGGGCGGCTCGTGGTCGAGATCGCCAGGTTGTGGCCTGGTGTTACGGGCGTGGGCTCGCGTTTCGCGGGTCCACGTCTGTTTCTTGTGCGGGTGGTTCGTATTCTCGGGTGGCTGGGTTGTAAATCCAGCCGGCTGGTTGCGTCCAGGTGCGGAGACTGTTGCCGACGTGGTGAACGCCGTCGCAACCTCTCAGTAGGCAGAAGGGGTTCCAGCAGGCCGGGCCTTGTTCGTAGTTAGGCATCGTCCTTGTCTTGATCCTTCTTCTTGTTCTCCCGGTAGACCTTCATGCGGCACGTTGTTGAGCAGTACCGGGCTTGGGTGGCCGCGTCGGGCTGTAGGTAGTTCGGACATCCCTTCCTGGCGCATGGCTTGCGGGCGCTTCGCATATCCGTGCACCTCCCTTGCACAACACGAGAGTAAGGCCGCTGAACGTTACAGTTCAACGGCCTGACCAGCTATTTGTTACAGTTCCACCTGTTTGGCCTAGTCGCGGCTGGTGGGCTCAGGGCCGCACGAACAACCGCAAAGGCCAGGCCAGACGCCGTAAACGCCTGACCTTGGCCTCCAACAGCCCAGCCAGCTCCTCGTCACCCCGCTGCCGCACTATGTAGGCGAGGGCCTCCTCGTTGCGCGCCCACCCAAGCAGCACAAACTCGACGGTCAGCAAGCACACCGCCATCGTGAGCAGGTTGAGCACCACTCAGCTCGCTCTCCCGATAGCGGCCCGCAGCGCGGGCGGTCGGTGCTTGTCCGCCAACTTCGTCAGATCCTTCGCCAGGAACGCCTCCCACACATCCGCCGGCTTCCGGCCCCGGGCCGCGACGTTCGGGATCCGGTTGGCTCGGATCCACTCGGCGATCTCCCGGCGCTGCTTGGCGGTGTGCTGGTCGTTTGGGTATCCCCGACCACCCTTCCGCCGAGGCTTCTTCACCGCCGGGGGCAGTGCTCGCGGGGGCGGCGACTCCGCCGCCTGTTGCTCCTCGACCACCTCGTAGTCGACCGTCAAACTAGTAGCGGTCTCCTCCTCGTCCGGCGTGGGCTCGATCGCGGGCGCACCGCCGTTGAGGATGGCCCGCACCTCCGAAGGCACCGACCCAGGCTTCCCGTTGATCCGGCCGGCCTGGATGAACGGGGCCACGCGGTTGAGGAACTCGGCCATGTTCTCGGGTGTGAGGTCGATGTCAATCACGCAGCCCCGGACCGCGAAGTGGAAAGGCTCGGCACCGAGTTCGCCGGTGATGTCGTCTTTCCACATCAGCACCTCGACCATGGCTCAGCCGACCTTTCGGCGGCTGCGGGTCCGGGCCGGCCGCACGGTCGACTTCAGAACCTCGCCGTCCTCGGCCTCCATCACGTCGGCGAACGTGAGTCCGCGTAGCGCTTGGGTCATGAGCGCGGCTTGGACCTGACGTGGTGCCATCCGTCCAAGCCCCTTGTTCTCCAGCAGGTACTGCTCACCGTTGGGGCCGCGCACGTTGTAGTCGAGGCGGCTACTGACTGGGTACCACCGGATCTCCTCGACGCCCTTGCGGATCGCTACCTCGCCCTCCCACACGGTGTAGCGGTCGACGAGGTTGCAGTCGAGGCAGCGGACCCGCTGGATCCGCTGGCCCTTCCTGTTCTTGCCCGCGAACGCGATGCCGTCGCGGGGGCGGATCACCGGGAATCGGTGATGGCCGGCGCGGCAGTTGATGCAGTCCTCGGGGATCTGCGTGACGGCGTACTCGACGTCCTCTTGCTCCATGCGCCGATTGCGGGAGGCAGTCTCTTCGACCTGCTCGCCTTGGATCGACTTGACGTTGTCGGACAGTTCCAGTCTCGGTATAGCCATCATGTTCGCTTTCTCTGCGGGGGTATTGCGGCTGAGTTCCTGAGGTGCTGTTTCACGACGCTACGGTAGACACGGAACGACCGTCCAATCCGGACGGCCGGGAGGTCACCGCCGTTGATCATCCGATAGACAGTCATCTTCGAGCACCGGAACATAGCGGCGATCTCAGCGGCTGTCATCAGTTGGTCGCTCTGCTCCTGAAAGGCGTTACGCCTGCTCATGAGTGTGGTTCCACCTCTCGTGATCATCCGACGTGTTCGCGGTTCGCGTCATCGGTGACATACGGCAGCTGTTGCCTCACCCCGTCCTTGTAGAGCGCGACCCTGTTGCGGGTCCGCGCATCGACACCGTAGACGGACACGCTAGCCGCGAGCACACCCTCGTCCTGGGAGCACTCGTATGCATCCCGCAACGCCTTGGCCTCGCTCGACCACAAGATCGGCTCGTCCCTGACGCTGCGGCCGGAGATAGATCTCCTGGTGACGTGCACACCCCACGCGGACCGACCACGCGGCCGGGGAACCTCGGCTGGCTCGGGGTCTCCGCTGCTCATGGCAGTACCTGCCGGGGCCCCGCGTCGCGTGACCGGTTGATCAGCGACACGAACACCGCATTGGTGGGGATGTCCCACAGCGCTAGCCAGTCCAACCATCTGACGTCATAAACGCCCAGATCAACACCGGCCAAGGCGTCGTCATGCGCGCTACGGAAGTCGAGTGCCTTGGGCTCGGTCGACGGCGGATAGCGCCGGTTATGCGGGGGAAAGAGGTTGTGCGGGATGGACTCAATAGCCGGCCACCCCACATCGTCACGCGGCCGGTCATCCCAGACAGCGCAGAACGGGCCGATAGTCGAGCGTCGCAGATTCTCGGGCATAGGAACGGTTGTCCTCCTCATTGGTCCGTGGTGCCTTTCCGGGTTTCGTCCTCGGTGTGATGACGAGCGACCCACTGGTAGTTCTGGGTGAGGCACGCGAAGATCGCACCCAGCTGGTCATTGACCAGGTCCGGTTCGACGGCGCGTAGGTAGCCCAGGATCAGGTCCCGGGCGAGGGCCTCGTCGCCCCGGGCGTACGCCATTTCCAGCCGAACCGCGAGGCGCGCTTCGGGTTCGGTGCCGTCGATGTCCAAGTACTCGCCGGTCCGGCCGTCTTGGACGATCCACGCGGCGGAGTTGGCGAACGCCTCGGGCAGCAACGCCGCTGTGCGGCGGGCGAGCGCGGTCACGAGGTCGGTCATGCGGACCGTGGTGACGCTCGCGGTGCACGGGGGTTCGTGCAGATGGAAGTGCAGCCGCACGAGGGAATCGAACATCCGGGCTGGGTCCCGGGCTGCCGCGCTGGCTGTCCAGTCGTCGATGATCTCTGTGGTCCGGAAGGCTTGCAGAGCCTGCGTGGGAGTGGTGCGGTCCCCGTGGGAACCGCACTCGCAGTCGTCGGGCACTCAACTTCCTCAGCTTCGGGAGTAGTTCTTCTCAGCATTCGGTAAGACTGTGCGCTGATTCACAGCGCCGCGCGTGACTTTAGCCCCAACTATGGATCATTGCGCAAGCAAGTCACACGTCCGTGCGCGTCAGGCGCACAAAGATGGACGCAAACGCATGGGCACGCGCGGATTCGCTCATTCCTCGTCGAGGCCTTGGAGCTGATTGAGCAAGGCCGGGAACCACGGCTCGATGCGCAGCCACCCCGGCCGCAATACCGCGATCGGCGCGCCGTGCTCGACGGTGAGGCGCACCGCCTCGGTCGAGTCCGGATCTCCTAAGGCGAACCTGAGGGGTCTGGGGGGCAAGTCTGTGAATTCAGCGGGGGTGAATGGTAGCTTCGGGTCGCTCGACATCGGTCTCCCTGCTCGCACGGCGGCGACACACACGTCAGGTGTCGTCGCGCTGCGCGGGGTCCAGGCGTAGCTCGGCGCCGTTCCACCGGGGAGCTTGGGTGCGCACCCCAGACGCAGCAGTGTGCACCCACCTTCAGGTGTTTGTCAGGTGGATCACTGTGTCGCGCAAAGATCCTGGTTCTACGCCTGCTTGCGCATCTCCGCTTCGAACGCGGTGATCAGTCCTCGGACTGCTCCCAAGAACATCTTCCGGGCGCGCTCGTTCAGACGGCGGAAGAGGTGCACCAATTCGTCCTCGTCGTCGGTCAGCTGCGGCGGGTCGATCGGCATGCCGGTGTCGAGGCAGAACGCCCTGAAAAACGTGTGCGGGTCGCAACGACATGCCTTGGCGAGCACGGCGAGTGTCGGTGCAGGTGGGACCCGTTCGAGGACTTCGCTGGGCTTGCGGAACCGGGCGATTTGTCCCTCACGTAGGCCGGCGTCGCGTTCGAGCTGGCGAACAGAGATATTGGGGTTCAGGCGCTCGATCAGAGCGGCAACGTTCGCACCCAATTGAGTATCCTCTTTGCTCGCGTTGGGCCGGGGAGTGCGAGCACTATATCCGAGCCCCCTGTTGCGGATGTGACGCAAGTGCGCAGGTTAGGCACAGTTAATCCGTTGGAAGTTCTAGACCACTCTTGAGGGTGAGCCGCGTAACAGAACCACACGTTCGGCTTACTCCTCTTGCGTGTCCCCCCGAGATACGTCCGGCAGCTGCCTGTACCAACTGCGCAACGTGCTGACCTCGGTCGCGGTCCGCTCCCTCATCACCTCCCACGTCATGCGCTCCTTCATCGCCTCGATCAGCCGGGCGCCGCGCCGCGAGTTGAGCCGACGCAGCTCCTTCGAGCCTAGGAACGCCGCCACGAGGTCGTCCAGCTCATTGCCGCTGCGCTCGGGCAGGTAGGCCGCGATGACCTGGTCGAGTGTCTCTTCGTCGTCCATGTCCATGCCTGCACCTCACCGTGTCTTGTACTTTTTAGCAAGTGCGTGGATAGTTACTCCCCGGCTACGCGTGTGCAACTCAGACGCACGCGTTCGGGGAGGAACTGCACATGCCAGCGAACGGCCGCTGCAAATGCTTCTTGTCGGTAACCCGACCCGCTGACCAACCCTCCTGGATTCCGTCGCAAGACCCAGAGCCGCCCGCGCACGTCACCGTAGTCGTGCTGCACGAACAAGACCCCGTCTTGCTGCGAATGGTCCGCGTGAGAGACGGGTGGCACACCCGAGGCGCCCTCGCGTCCCACCACGAGATCACCCCACCCGAACCATGGGCGACCGTCGGGTACTGCTGGGCCGGCACAGAACAACCCGTCGTCGCCGCCCCGGACGAACAACCATGAGCACCGCCGACTTCCTGTGGATCACCAACTGCGCAGATCGGCTAGAGCACGGCATCGGGCACGAGGCAGCGAGTATCGGACACCGCGAGGGTGTCTACGCCGCCATCTGCGGCGAGCAGGTACTGCCACGCGCGCTGGCCTCCGACTGCGGCCCACGCTGCCCACACTGCGCCGAAATCGCCACCCCGCCACCCCCACCGAACCGGATCACCCGGATCCTTCGGCTGCTCTAGGAGC
>Ga0193707_1000302_pt1 | contig 16031 bp, 11 predicted proteins | sample U3c2metaG_FD_143043 | JGI IMG/M metagenome (GOLD analysis project Ga0193707, IMG submission 143043) | Soil microbial communities from a riparian zone of the East river system, Colorado, United States - U3c2 | ecosystem: Environmental > Terrestrial > Soil > Riparian zone | place: USA: East River... | reverse complement strand
TCCCGATGACCGCGAGGCCGCAATCAATCGTTGTCTAACGGAAATCGCTCAGGGCAACGACCACGAGCTTGAATATCGCGCGGTCGCCGCCGATGGCCGGAACGTATGGTTGCACGACACGGTTCGAGTTATTAAAAACGACAGCGGCAATGCCGTCCGCTTGCGCGGAGTCATGGTCGATATCACCAATTCGAAGGAGGCGGAAGAAAAGGCACAAAAACATTATCGAGAGATTCAAAGCCTCCAAGAGGTGAGCCAGAAGGTTCTAAACTCAGGCGATGTTCGCGATGCCATAGAAAAGATTCTCGATATGGCCGTGGAGCTCGGCGGTTACGATATTGGCAGCATCCGGCTCTTGAGCCCCGCGAATGGCTACAACCATGTCATACTTCGCGGTTACCATGATCCGGAATCAATGCGCGCGATACTAAACCATCAGGTTGCCCGGCCGCGAGACGAGCGTTGGCGGAATCAAGCCCGAGTGATCTCCACGAGGGAGACTCATGTATTTGAGGACATTGAAATCCATGAGGGGTTTCCCGTCTTTAAGCGCGAAGGGGTCCGATCCGTCATTATAGTCCCGATCGCGATGAACGATGAAGCTATCGGGGTGGTACAGGTCGGCAATCGCCGCATGACGAAGTTTCAGCCCGATCAGGTAAAACTGCTCGAAACTCTTGCAAGTCAAATCGGCATCGTCCTGCAAAAGGCCAAGCTGTACGAGGAAATTCGGGCTCATCTGGCGCACATTCAGTCGATGCGTCAAATCGAGCAAGCAATGGTATCGACATTAAGCCTCGACGACGTTTTGAGAGTGTTGTTAGACAAGATCGAATCCGTATTTTCTTTTAAGGTCGTCATCGCCGCCCAGCTGCTAAAACCGAACAGTTTGGAATTTGGCACCATTGTCTGTCGGAACATCGATTCGGATCTTTGGCGGCGTGAGCACGAGAGACATTTGCCGATAAACCAAAGCGGTCTTGTGCGGGAAGTTTTGAACAGCTCGACCTTCCTGCAGATTCTCCGGCTCGACGACGATCCTCGGGTGCGCCATCGGGAGTTTAAACGCGCATACGGACTGGTTTCCTATCTTGGCATTCCGCTGCGAGTCGCGGAACAGCCTGTTGGGGTCCTCGATATCATCACGACAACCGAGCACGAATTCAGCGAACAGGAAGTAAGTTATCTTACGTCCCTGGCCTCGCATGCGGCCATCGCCATTCAAAACGCCGGGCTTTATGCCGAGCTTGGCAAGAAATCTCAAGAGCTCTCCGCGCTATTCGCGGTGACTTCGGCCGCCAGCCAGTCCCTGGAGATGGAAAGGATCCTTCAAGAAATTATTCGAAAAATTACTGAAATCTTCGGATTCGACGCGATGAGGGTTAGCCTGTTCGACGAACATAGGAAAACATTGCACGCGCGGGCAATCTATCAAACGGAGCCCGAATTTGCCGCACTCTTCCAAGACTTCGAAAAAGGACAAGGAATAACCGGAACAGTAGGAGTCACCGGGGAGGCCGTAATCATCAGTAACGTCGAAACCGACCCGAGATATGAAAAGCTAAGTGACACGAAGCTCGCTCTGAAGTCCGGGCACAAGTTTCTTGCAGGGTTTCCGATCAAATACAACGACGAGACTCTCGGCGTAATAACCTGCATGGGACGACAAGCTCGCGAGCTGGCAGCCGATGAAATTCAATTGATCACTTCGATGTCCAACCAGATTGCCGTCGCCATCCACAACGCCCGATTGTACGCCGAAGTGGAAAAGAAAACCCGGGAGCTTTCCGCGCTTTTCGATGTTACCTCGACCGCAAGCCAATCCTTGGAGACGGAGCAAATTCTCCGCAAAGTTGCGCAAAAAATCACCGAGATCTTCGCTTTTGACGCAACGAGAGTTTTCCTCTTTGACGACGCGAAGGAACACCTCCACGTCGAAGCCACATATGAGACCCACCCGGACTTTGCGCCCGCAGTGACCCATCTGCAGAGAGGACAAGGAATCTCCGGTATCGTGGTTGCGACCGGGGAAGCCGTGATTATCAGCGATACAAGTACGGATTCGAGGTATTTGGAGTTATCCACCACCAAGACCGCTCTGAAGACACGGCAGAAATTCCTCGCTAGTTTTCCAATTCAATACAAAGACCAAATTTTGGGCGCTATTACCTGCGTCGGCCGGCAGCCACGCCAGCTCGCCGTCCATGAAATTCAGCTGATAAATTCAATGTCGAATCAGATCGCGGTCGCGCTCGAAAATTCCCGATACTACGAGCAGACCAAAAAACAAGCCTTGCAGTTGAGAAATTACGCTATGCGCCAGGAATTGGTGCGCGAGCAGGAACGGTCGCGGATCTCGCGGGAGATTCACGACGTGTTGGGCCAATCCCTGACTGCGCTGAAACTGGAAATGTCGTTACTGGGGACAAAACTGCGAAACAGCGATGCCGACGTCGAAGCGCGCATCCGTGAAATATCAGAGATGCTGGACCGCACGATCGAGACCGTGCGCAAAATCGCCACTCAACTTCGGCCGGACGTGCTCGACAAACTAGGTCTCATTCCAGCGGTGGAATGGCAGGTCCAGGAGTTTCGTAAACGGACTGGGCTTGTCTGCCAAATTACTTCGTATCCCTCCGATATTCACTTGAACGAGCCGCAGGCAACGGCTTTCTTTCGCATCCTGCAGGAAGCCCTGACAAACGTCGCGCGTCACGCGCGCGCGAGCCGCGTTCGCGTCCAACTCGACCAGCAAGGGAATCAAGTGATTCTCCGCGTCGAGGATGACGGGGTTGGTATTGATGCGGAACGGCTCGCCGATCCCGGGTCTCTCGGATTACTGGGAATGCAGGAAAGAGCCAGTGCCTTGGGCGGCAGCGTCACCGTGCGCCGAAACAAAAAGAGCGGCACAACTGTCACCGCTCGTATTCCGGTCAAGAACCGAAAACTGCGAAGAGAAACAGTGGCGAGGATCGAGGCTATATGATCCATGTCGTCATCGCGGACGACCATCCTGTCGTTCGCCAGGGGCTCAAAAGAATCCTTGCCGAAGAAACCGACATGACGTTGACCGCCGAGGCCGGAACGGGACAAGAGTTAATGGAAAAGCTTGGTGAAGCGGTTTGCGACGTCGTGCTCTTGGACATTAGCATGCCTGGCCGAGGTGGACTCGACACTTTGAATGAATTGCGTCGTCAACACCCGAAACTCCCCATTCTCGTCCTGAGCATTTATCCAGAAGATCAATTCGGCCCGCGGGTGCTCAAATCGGGAGCGGCCGGCTACATGAATAAAGAAACAGCTTGTGAACAATTGGTCAGCGCTATTCGGAAAGTTTGCGCCGGCGGTAAATACGTAAGCTCCGCCCTGGCGGAAAAGATCGCGGCGGATATGTCAGGAGACACTCAGCGCGCTCCCCATGAAACCCTTTCCCATCGCGAATACCAAGTGATGCGTTTGCTCGCGTCCGGCAAGACCGTCAGCCAGATTGCCCGTGACCTTTATTTGAGCCAAAAAACCATCAGCACGCATCGCGCTCGCCTGCTTGAGAAGATGCGGATGAAAACCAATGCAGAGCTGACCTTTTATGCGGTTCAGAATCATCTGATCGAGCCATATCCCGCTGCCCATCAGGATCCCACATAGCAAATGTGATGCAGTTGTAGGACAAAAGCGGACAAACAATTCAGGAAGCTACCCATTTACACCAGCGTGATAGAATTCTATTTTAATTACGGCGGTCGTTCTATCGCCGCAAAGGAGCGCTGGATTTTTGCATTCAATTTCCGTTTCGCCTGAACTGTTAGGTCCGTGCTCCCCATATCCCCCGACTTCCGGGGGTCGAGAGACTCCTCATTCAGTCTATTTCGTCGGTGAACATACTCTGATGCGGCGTATCCAGGTGCTCGTGCAGCGAGTAGCCGCGACGGATGCGACGGTGTTGATTACCGGCGAAAGCGGTACGGGCAAGGAAGTCGTTGCGCGCATCCTCCATAGCCTTAGTCCGCGTGCGGACCGTCCCTGTGTGCCGATCAATTGCGCCGCAATCCCACACGAGTTGCTGGAAAGCGAGCTGTTTGGTCACGCGCGAGGTGCGTTTACAGGAGCCCATACGGCACGGGCAGGTATGTTTCAGCTTGCCGATGGCGGCACCATCTTTCTCGATGAAATCGGCGAAATTCCTCTTTCACTCCAACCCAAGCTTCTGCGCGTACTACAAAACGGTGAAATCAAACCGGTCGGCGCCGATCGGGCAGTTACAGTTAATGTTCGGGTTATCGCTGCCACCAACAAAGATCTGGCGCAAGAACTCGAAGCCGGGACCTTCCGGGAAGACTTGTTCTACCGGCTTCAGGTGATTCCGATTCATCTTCCGCCTCTGCGCTCCCGCCGATCCGATATTCCCCTGCTCATCGAGCACTTTCTCGAAAAATCCAATCGTAAATACGGCATGTCAGCCAAGCTCTCGCCGGAAGTGGGTGTCTATTTATGGGAGTATGACTGGCCGGGTAACGTTCGTGAGCTCGAAAACGTCATGGAACGGCTGGTGGTTCTGTGCGAGAATGGGCAGATCAGTCTTACCGATTTGCCGCCGAATATCTGCAGCTTTGTCTCAGAAAAGAAAATACCTCAGCCGACCCTCAGCAACAAAGAACTCGATTTTCGTTCTGCCCTCCGGCATTTCGAGCAGCGGCTTATCGACGAAGCCATGCGACTCGCCGACGGGAACAAAGCGATGGCGGCTCGAATGTTAAATCTCAAAAGAACAACTTTGGTCGCCAAACTGCGTAGTCGATTGATGGGAAAGGGTGAATATGCACCTCACCGCAATCGTATCGCGGGTTAAGGCATCGGCGCCGTTCACTATCTTAATCGTTGATGATAACCGCGACTTTGTCGAATTTCTCAAACTCCTATTATCCCATGATGGTTTCAGCGTCTTGTCTGCGTTCAACGGACCCGATGGCCTGGAACACGCGCGCGATCACGCGAATGTGGACCTAGTCATTCTGGATGTGATGATGCCGGAGATGAACGGCCTCACCGCTTGCCGTGAATTCAAAAGAATGCGGCCCTCCTTGCCGGTGATTCTACTCACTGCCAAAGATGACATTTCTACAAGAGCAAAGGCTATAGCCCTAGGGGTTTGCGAATTTCTTGCAAAGCCCGTCAATATCGACGATCTCCTGACCCGAGTGCGAACTCAATGTCAGATCTCCCAGTGGGATAAGGAACTGGACGTCGCCATTTCATCGAAGGCATAAACGAAACCACAGAGCGGAACACGGTCGACACTTTACCTTGAGTCAGACGCACAAAAACCTTCCATCTATCCGTGGTCGGACTCTTGCTCGACTGGTTCATTCGCAATGACCGGAACGATACCGGCCATCGGCTGCGGCCGGCAGCAAACTCGACTAGTTGATATTGACGGGCGGGGCGAAGGAAGTGCCCTCAACTGTTCCGGATGGATTTCTAGCTACCCCGACGTTGGGACGGCGTGCTATCATGAACAGTGCGACGCAAAACAATAAAAACTTCGGTGCCAAAATAACAGTACTCCTTGCGGACGATCACGCCGTGGTTCGACAGGGACTCCGCCTTTTGCTGGAGAAACAACCCGATTTTGATATCGTCGGCGAATCATCTGACGGGCTCGAGACCCTTCGCGCAGTCGAGAAAATCCGCCCCACTATACTAATCGTGGACCTAGCCATGCCTCAACTCAACGGGGTGGAAATAATCCGAGAAATCGGCTACCGAGAAATCCCGACTCGGGCTATTCTGTTGTCGGCGCATATCGATGAACAATATGTGTTTAGTGCGCTGCGAAGCGGTGCCTATGGCTATGTCTTCAAAGGGTCGGCCGTTGACGAGCTAATTCAGGCGATTCGCCGCGTTCATCTCGGCCAGCATCATCTTCCGCCGGCTTTTTTTGAAGCCGCAGTGGACGCCTACATCGAAAAATTGGAAAAATCGGTCGAAGAAGATGGCTTGAACCCGCTGAGTCGTCGTGAACGGCAAATTCTACAAATGGTGGCCGAGGGGTTTTCCAACGCCGAAATTGGCACTCGCCTCTTTATCAGCACTCGCACCGTCGAAGTTCACCGGTCAAATGTCATGCGGAAACTTTCATTGCGAAACAGCGCCGACTTAGTCCGCTATGCGTGTGAGCATTTACCTCCGCCGGTGGAAAACAATCGGAAACATTAAATCGCCGGTCGCAACCTTGGTCCGGTCTCATTGCGAAAAAAATGGTTCGATGAAACGCTTTAGGTCAATACTTTTACCTCGTGTCGTTTTTTCGCTTTCTCGGATCCACATGAGTATTCATCGAGCGCCGGGTAACTCACAAAACTTTTATCAGATTATCGCAACAGACAATTAATCGAAGCGGGGTTCACGCTCGCTTGCAAGAATCCTGTCAACGGTGTGAGCACATGTAAACCACTGTTGACAGTAAATTAAAACCACGATCTACCTCAATTTTCTTCGTTTAGATTCAACGAACTGTCAACCGAGTAGATAGTGAAAATTTTGTCGCCGACTCATCAGGTTGAAATAAGCCAACCTTATTGCGGACGCTCGGCGTGTAGCGCGATTGGCACTGTCATTGCGTCAAACAATGGAAGGCCGGGATACTGTTCTCGGCGATCTGGTGTAGGCGAGACGGATTCACGAGAAAAGTGAATTGCGGCTATGGCGCGCATAAAAATCCTTTTGGCGGATCCCCACGCAATGGTACGCGAAGCCATCCGAACTCAATTGGAAGTCGAACGGGATTTCGTGGTTATAGGGGAAGCAGCTAGCACTTCGAAAACAACCGATTTAATCAAAAAACTTTCCCCGGATATCATAATCCTTGACTTAGAGTTGCAGGGTCTCTTTAGTTTCGATTTTTTCCCGCAACTATCCCGCTACTTCCCGGCGACTCGCGTGGTGATCTTATCGGCGCTTTGCACCACGAGCCACGTCATCGCAGCACTCCAAAATAGGGCTTCGGGCTATGTATTTAAAAGCAGCAGCTACGAGACCTTGGCTGAAGCCATTCGCACCGTTGCTGCCGGCGGAATCTATGTACCCGTGTCGCTATCGAAATCGGACCTGCGAACGTGCATCAAACGGAAAAATCGGGCCGCGTTAGACCAGTCGAGAAATCTCACCCTGAGGCAACAAGAGGTTCTCGATCTCGCCGCCGAAGGTTTTACGAACAGCGAAATCGCTTCCCGCCTCTATATTAGCCGGCGAACCGTTGAAGCGCATCGGGCTCGACTCATGCACAAACTCGCACTGAACGACAGAGCTGCCCTAATTCGATATGCGTATAAGATGAGAGGGATTCAGCTCGGTGGCTATAACCAAGTGAGTTCGACGGCAAAAATCTAATACTCAATAATCTCCTTCGCAGGGTGAAAACTACGCTGTGATTCATCACGGTAAGCGATTGTGGTTGATAATGGCTTCGACGGCTAGTTACTTCGTGAGCCGAAAATTTCTGCAGGGTTCTCTATTTGCCGAAGGCGCTCTCGGATCAAAATAACATTGACCATGAATAGTCAGGGCGGGTTCATGAGCTACAGCTAGTGAATGCGCGGCTAAACGCCCGATTTGGCACGGCCCAGCCCAAGTCCAGGTGCAACGCACATTGTCAGGTATTCGATATTATTGGATAAAGCAGATTCCTAGCCCTATGCCTTCGGTAACTCGTCGAGCGAGGTCTCCCAGCGTACGTGATTGCTCATGCGTCGATGCCGATCTGGCTCGAGGAGTTGCATCACGCTCGCTGCAGTCGTCACGTCAGTAATCCTTCAGCAAGCAGTAAATAAAGACGCCACAATGGATGTCGTCTCCTTCCTCCCGAAACAGCGGTATCGTGCAGCGATGTTCGACCGGTGAACAGTATTCGCACTCCTACGGCGTGGGATGAACGATCGACTCAACGGCAACAGAGGCGTTGCGCGCTGCAAAAAAATCAAACATAGTCCATCCAGCGGTTCGTGAAACCATGAGGAACGGCGAGTTTTTTAACCTTTATAGCCACGGTTTTGTTCGCAGCGCAGTTGGAATACCCGAAGTGCGTGTGGCGGACCCGGCATTCAACCAAGCCCGAACTATCGAATTGATGGAAAGGGCAGAGCGCGACCAGGCCGCTCTCGTGCTTTTTCCGGAATTGGGACTGACCGCGTACTCCTGCGAGGATCTATTTCACCAGCAGGCATTGCTGGAAGGCGCTCTGGAAGCCCTGCGCAGTGTACTAAAAGCTTCCAAAGCTCTAAACCTGGTCGCCGTTGTCGGCATGCCGCTTCAGGTCGACAATCTACTATTCAACTGCGCCGTCGTCCTGTCTCACGGTAAGGTCTTAGGGATTGTTCCTAAAACATTCTTGCCCAATTATCGGGAATTCTACGAGTATCGGCAGTTCGCCGCGGCATCAGCGGCGCTAAGCGCCGCCATTGACGTCCTGGACCAGGGGCAAATTCCTTTCGGCGAACGTCTCCTATTTCAGTGCCAATCACAGCAACAATTGACGTTTTTTGTGGAGATCTGCGAGGATCTGTGGGTCCCTATCCCCCCATCATCCAGTGCCGCCCTAGCGGGCGCCACGGTGATCTTGAATCTTTCCGCCTCCAATATCACCATCGGCAAGGACGAATACCGCCACGCGCTGGCCGCGAACCAGTCCGCCCGCTGTCTTTCTTCCTATCTCTATGTCGCCGCCGGACCCGGGGAATCTACTACCGATCTCGCCTGGGACGGGCATGCCTTGGTTTACGAAAACGGCACGCTGATCGCTGAGTCCGAAAGATTCTGCTACCGCTCCCAACTCATCGTAGCCGAACTCGACCTTGATCGTCTTACGCAGGAACGTATGCGCCAGAATAGCTTCGGCCAAAGCATTCAGTACTATCACGAAGAGCCGCGCCGATTTCGCACAATCGGCTTCGACATCGAGTTACCAAGAACCGGCCGTTTGCTGTGCCGGCGCAAATTCGAAAGATTTCCGTACGTACCTTCGGACCCGGTGTTACGCGACCGCCGCTGTTACGAAGCCTACAACATTCAGGTGCAAGGCCTGGTGAAACGCCTTCAGAGTTCCCGCCTATCAAAGATAGTGATCGGCGTCTCCGGCGGCCTTGATTCGACCCACGCGCTTATCGTCGCTGCCCGTGCGCTCGATCTACTGGCGCTGCCGCGGTCCAACCTTCTCGCCTTCACGATGCCTGGTTTCGCCACCACTCAACGCACTCTGACAAACGCCAAGGCGCTGATGGACGCGATTGGCTGTGTCGCTCACGAAGTGGACATCCGCCCGAGCTGCGAGCAGATGCTCCGTGACATCGACCACCCCTATGCCCATGGCGACCCGGTATATGACGTGACTTTTGAAAATGTCCAGGCAGGGGAACGAACCAGTCACTTGTTCCGGCTTGCCAACCTCCATCAAGCTTTGGTGTTGGGAACCAGTGATCTCAGTGAGCTTGCGCTTGGCTGGTGCACCTACGGTGTGGGCGATCACATGTCCCACTACAGTGTCAACGCGAGTGTACCAAAAACATTCATTCAATTTCTCATCCGCTGGGTGGCTGACACAAACCAGCTGGGCGAACAAACCAGCGGGATCCTACTTTCCATCCTCGAAACCGAATTCAGCCCGGAACTGATACCCAGCGATCCTAACGGCGAGCAACCGGCGCAGAGAACCGAGGATGTGATCGGCCCCTATGAGCTGCAAGACTTCAATCTCTATTATACGGCACGCTTCGGCTACCTGCCCTCAAAGATTGCCTTCCTCGCCTATTGCGCCTGGCGGGATCGGACACTAGGGCAATGGCCCAATATTCCCGAAGATAGACGCAATCAATACACGATAACCGAGATTAAGCGCTGGCTGTCAGTTTTCGTGTGGCGATTTTTCCAGATGAGTCAATATAAGCGGAGCTGCATTCCTAACGCTCCTAAAGTTGGGTCTGGCGGTTCTTTATCGCCGCGTGGCGATTACCGCGCACCAAGCGATAGCGAAGCTACAGTGTGGTTGAACGAAATCAAACAGATTCCCGACGATGACCCAACGCCGGATCAGTAGTCACTCCTGACGGGCCAGCTCGTCCGGTAAAAGACTTGCTTGAGGTCGATGCCCATGCCAGCAAAGTCAAGTCAAACCCGTGCATGCTTCGATGTCAGCGACTTAAGCCTCGCGCAGTAAATCAGCGAACAAGTCGAGGAATTCTATTTTACTGCGACAACGCAAGGCGTCGCACTCGGCTCCAAGCGATCGTCTGGTCATTACGAACCACAACAGTCGCGGCCAGTAAAAATGCGCGCGTGACAGCGCTTCAAAGATCTTCCGTCACGAGTAGATCGCAACACCCAGTATTTATCGTCAGATCCTCGATGAAACGCGAAGAAACACCGCTGCATCGCTTACGGGTTTGGTGGATTTTCAGCACAAGTCCTTGCCAAAGTCCTCACCAGAGTCTGATCCCGACTGTCAAATCATTTAAATTACGCCATTGGTAAGGCTGAAACAAAGAACGGTCGGGGCGACCGGATTTGAACCGGTGACCACACGCACCCCAAGAGTTTCAGTGTAAAATTAGTTCGCTTGGAAAATCGTAAACTACCGAATTTTCGAGAATTAGTGTGCCGTGATTCCACACAACTTAACGCAGCTTTTCGAGGAAATCATAGAAAAGTCCTCACCAAAGTCCTCACCAGATTTACAGCGATGAGAGGTTCCATTCCTTGCCGAATCACGATACGCAAACTATTAGAACGCACAATAATTTTCCATTAATCTATTCGCTGGAGGGTCTCCGGACCCTAAGTACAGGTTCGATTCCTGTCCGGCGCACCAACTAAATTTTACAACAGTTTCCTTACAATTTCTTGCTATCGCGATAGCAGCTATGGGAACAATTTTGTGACCACTCGCACGTCCTGGCTAAGAGTAGCATTCTATTGACCCGCGCGTTTTGAAGATATGGTGGAGCCGGCGTCACAGTATAAAGAACCTGTTAATTTTTTGGTCGTCCAAATAGCGCGGGTTAGGCTAAAGAAAGCTATCTTCCGTCGACCAACATGAGATCGGGGTCCTGCAAATGCTGGATTACGACGCCGAGAAAACGGCCCGCTTCGACACCGTCGATCACCCGATGATCGAAAGCGAGAGAAAGAGGCATTATCTTCCGGATAACGATTTGTCCGTCGCGTGCGACCGGGCGATCTTCGATCTTGCCCAATCCCAATATGGCCACTTCGGGATAATTGATGATCGGGGTACCGTAGGAGGCGCCGACGACCCCATAGTTGGTAATCGTAAACGTGCTGCCTCTTAGCTCTGGGAGGTCAATCTTTCGATGCCGCGCTTTCTCGGCGAGGCCCGCACCCTCTCTTGCCAAGTCCAGAATATTTTTCCGGTCGGCCTCCTTGACGACGAAGACGATAAGACCGTCGCTGGTGTCGACGGCGATGCCGATGTTGTAATACCTCTTCAGAACAATCTCTCCCGCGGTCTCGTCAAGTGACGCGTTCAAATACGGGTGGGCCTTGAGCGCCGCGATGGAGGCCTTGATCAAAAAAGGCAGGTACGTCAGCTTGACACCTTGTGCTTCGGCGCGCTTTCTTTCTTTGGAGCGGACCTGTTCTAGCTCGGTAATATCCGCATCTTCCCAGATGGTGACCTCGGCGACCCGCTTCGACGCTTCGGCCATCCGTTTAGCAACCGTGCGCCGCAGTCCCCGCAGCGGGATTTTTTCGATCGGACCATAAGTGTCCACGCCTGCACCCACGGGTGCCGCGATTTTTTCCGCCAGCCCTTCGACATCCTCTTTAGTGATCCGTCCTCCCGGTCCGGTTCCTTTTACTCCTGTTAGATCCAAGTTCATTTCTTTGGCAAGCGCACGAACGGCCGGCGTGGCCAGTACCGGACGGACAATTTCAATTTCTTTTTCCTCGCTTAGGGATCCCACCACAGTACCGGAATCTTTCTTATCGGACTCCGGCGCGGGAGCGACGTCTTCTGTGTCTCGGACCGTTGTCAACACAGCGCCGACTTTTACGATCTCCCCTTCGTTGCCATGAAGTTTTTCGATCTTTCCGGTGTAAGGAGAGTTCAAGGTGAGTACGGCTTTATCCGTCTCAACCTCGACCAATTCCTGATCCTCCTTTATCCAGTCGCCTTCTTTTACCAGCCAGCGGACGATTTCGCCTTCCGCAATTCCTTCGCCCACATCAGGAAATTTGAATTCTCGCAGCACGGGCGCCTCCGATGACTTCAGAAGTTTACCGTTCGATTAGCCGCCTCAATCACCCTTCCGGCATCCGGCAAATAATATTTTTCCAGTTTCGGCAGGGGCATGATCGTGTCGAAACCAGTAACGCGCTGGACCGGCGCTTCCAAGTAAATCAGCGCTTTCTCATTGATGCGGGCAACAATTTCCGCGCCGACGCCGCAGGTTGCCGGCGCCTCGTGCACCACCACAGCTCTATGGGTTTTTTTCACTGACGCGATGATCGTTTCGCTGTCCAAGGGAGATAACGTTCTTAAGTCTATAATCTCGGCCTTCGTGCCATTCTTTTCCATGAGCGCGGCAGCTTGGAGTGTGGGCTGTAGCATCGCTCCCCAAGTAATCAGTGTAATGTCGGTTCCCTCCTGTACGATCCGCGCTTCGCCGAGCGGTACGATATACTCGTCTTCGGGAACTTCTTCTCTTAACGAGCGATAAATCTTTTTGGGTTCCATAAAAATCACCGGATCCGGGTCGCGAATCGCGGAGATCAAAAGCCCTTTGGCTTCGTAGGGAGTGGAGGGAACAACGACTTTGATTCCCGGGGTATGGACGAAATAAGTTTCGTTGCTGTCCGAATGATGCTCCGGCGCGCGAATGCCGCCACCGTAAGGAAGCCGGACGACCAGCGGGCAATGATAGCGTCCTCGGGACCGAGTTCTGATCCGACCCGCGTGATTGGCGAGCTGCTCCATCGCCGCGTAGACAAAGCCTTCAAATTGGATTTCCGCGATCGGTCGAAGGCCGTAAATCGCCATGCCAATGGCAACACCGGCTATGGCCGACTCCGACAACGGCGTATCCATAACCCGCGCCTCGCCAAAGATATCGAGCAATCCCTGCGTGACCCGAAAAACCCCGCCATTCTTTCCCACATCTTCCCCGAGGATGAGCACTCGAGGATCTTTCTCCATCTCTTGTTTCAACGCCAAATTGATCGCTTCCACAACTGTGAGTTTCGCCATGGAAAACCTCACTCTCTTTGGTCACGCCGGCCATTGGTGTTGACGAAACCTTCCATCTGTTCTCGGAGGTCCACCGGTAGATCTTGGTAGGTAAAGCGGAACATGTCCAAGGGATCAGGCGGAGGAAGACTTTCTTCTTCATGAACCGCACTCTCGACTTTTTCCTTGGCCTCTGAGCTTACAGCTTGATCGTAAGCCTTGTTCCACAGCCCGCCCTTCTCCAGGTATTTTCTCAAGCGTTCAATGGGATCCTTTTTCTTCCATCGTTCCACTTGTTCCGGGCTGCGATAACGCGATGCATCGTCGGCGGTCGTGTGGTCTCCAAGCCGGTATGTTAGACACTCGATGAAAGTCGGTCCCCCTCCCTCTCTTGCGCGCATGAGTGCCTCACTGGTTGCTCGGTAGACCGCGAAGACATCGTTGCCGTCAACCTGCACTCCCGGGAAACCGTAGGCGAATGCTTTCTGCGCCAATGTCCTGGATGCGGTTTGGCGTTTTAGCGGAACGGAGATCGCCCATTGATTGTTCTGGCAGACAAACACCACCGGCGCGGCGAAAACGCCGGCAAAGTTCAGCCCCTCGTGAAAATCGCCCTTGGAAGTTGCACCATCGCCCATGTAGGCCATTACGGCGATGGCATCTCCTTTGAATTTCGCCGCCAACGCGACGCCGACGGCGATGGGAATCTGAGTGGCGACGGGAATGGTGATGGGGAAATCGTTTAACCCCTCGGGTATTTGACTGCCGCGTTCGTCACCGGCCCAGTATTGAAAGATCATCCGCATGGGTAGGCCGCGCACGAATGACGCGCCCGGTTCTCTGAATGCGGGAAACATCCAGTCCGTCGGCCTGAGCGCGTAGGCGCTGCCGACCTGCGCCGCTTCTTGTCCGAGGATGGAGGCGTAGGTGCCGAGGCGACCTTCTCGCTGCAGCTTGAAGGCCTTGTCGTCAAAGGTCCGGGCTAGGACCATCGATTCGTAGAGCTTCTTTACTTGCTCGTTGTCTAAAGACGGGCGAAGCTCCTCGTCGCAATTCCCATCTTCGTCCAGGATCTGGAGCCACTCAACGCTGAAGGTCTCAATGACCTGCTTCGGCATGAGGATCCCTCCTATCGTAAGGATAGCATGTTACTCGATATCGACAACGGAAAAAATCAAATTGCTCTCTAGGGTTGTAATTTTAAATCTTAACGTCCGATCCAAACATGCTAAACTGTTTCATGAGGCTCTAGGAGGTCGCAATGGCTTCCGGCAGGATTTTGCAAACTCTGACGTGGTTGTCGGCAATAGCGTTGGGGCGGTCCGAGGTTGTTCTCATTAACGCTCTCAACCGCAGTGACAAATTCTTGTCTGCGGCCGAGGGTCTCAAGTGCCGTGCCCTTCGGCGGCGCCTCGGAAATCCGCTGCGCCTGTCTTCGTTGCAAGGCTTCGATCCCCACCACAGCATCACTGTAGAGATAACGGTCGGCGGTTCATTTGGCCGGTCCGGTGCCAAGCATTCCAGAGAACACAAAAATAAACGCAACTTTTCGGCTGGCGACAGGCCGCAAAAAAGTGGCGCGCCCGCGCGCGTTCCACGTGCGAAGAATGACTCACTATAGGAGGCTCCATCTGGCTATGAGACAAGCTGTCATCGTCAGCGCTGCACGCACTCCCATAGGGAGTTTCAATGGCGTTCTCAGTTCTCTGCCAGCGACGAAATTGGGAAGCATCGCGATCGGCGAAGCGCTTAAGAAGATCGATTTCAGAGGCGACGAAGTGGACGAAGTCATCATGGGGAATGTCCTCTCGGCGGGCTTAGGACAGGCGCCGGCGCGTCAGGCGGCGCTAGGTGCGTCATTGCCCAACTCGGTCGGATGCACAACCGTCAACAAGGTCTGTGGTTCAGGTCTAAAGGCGGTGATGCTCGCCAACCAGGCCATCGTCGCGGGTGATGCCGAGGTAATCGTCGCCGGCGGCATGGAGAGCATGAGCAATGCGCCCTATTTATTAACGAAAGCACGAGCCGGCTACCGCTTGGGTCATGGCGAGCTAGTGGACAGCATGATCCGCGATGGGCTGTGGGATGTCTATCATCAGTTTCATATGGGCGAGGCGGCAGAGCTGTGCGGTGAAGAATTAAACATCTCCAGAGAAGAGCAAGATCAGTTCGCCGCCACCAGCTACCGCCGCGCGCTGGAAGCCCAACAGCGCGGCGACTTCAAACGCGAGATCGTGGCTATCGCCGTTCCACAAGAGAAAGAAGCCGAGCAACTGGTCGAGGAAGACGAGGAGCCGAAACGGCTGCGCCTGGAGAAAATACCCAAGCTCAATCCGGCGTTCAAACGACAAGGGCGGGTCACTGCCGGCAACGCTTCCTCCATTAGCGACGGCGCCGCCGCGCTAGTGGTGATGCTCGAAGAGAAAGCAGGAACTCTCGGGCTCAGGCCTCTGGCGCGCATCGTTGGCTACAGTTCATTCGCTACGGAACCTGCCATGTTTACCACGGCTCCGACGCAAGCCATCTTCGGCCTGCTTAAAAATTGCCGTTGTGATTTATCGGACATCGACCTTTTTGAGATCAATGAGGCGTTCGCGGTTTCCTCCATCGCCGTCAACCGGCAATTGAACTTAGATCCCAACAAGGTCAACGTCAGAGGCGGCGCGGTAGCTCTCGGCCATCCCATCGGCGCCAGCGGCGCGAGAATCCTCACGACACTGATTCACGCGTTGGAGGATCTGGATTTACGCAGGGGTGTCGCCAGCCTTTGCATCGGCGGCGGAGAAGCGGTGGCGATGCT
>Ga0193707_1000301_pt1 | contig 16032 bp, 13 predicted proteins | sample U3c2metaG_FD_143043 | JGI IMG/M metagenome (GOLD analysis project Ga0193707, IMG submission 143043) | Soil microbial communities from a riparian zone of the East river system, Colorado, United States - U3c2 | ecosystem: Environmental > Terrestrial > Soil > Riparian zone | place: USA: East River... | reverse complement strand
AAGCGGGGAGCTGCGCGGGGCCGCCGCGCCAGGCAAGCGGCCAGTGCAGCCTCTACCTGTGGAATGAAGGGACGACGAGCTTGATCGCGAGGCTCGACGCGACCCAGGTCAGCCTGGGGGGCGACGTGGCTAACTGGGCGCCGACGGCGACCGTCTTCTCGGGTGGCGACTTCCAGAAAACGGCCTTCCTCAGCGCCGACGGTCAGACGCTGCTCTTCCGCTCCCAGGAACAGCTCAGCGCCTATGACAACGAAGGCGTCCCCGAGCTCTACCGCTACCGCGAAGGGGAGCCGATCATCTGCCTCAGCTGCAAGCCGACCGGGGAAGCGCCGCAAGGCTCGCTCACCCTGGGCTCAATTAAGCCCTCGACGCTGCGCGCGCTCCCCGACCCGGCATCGCTTGCCTCGCGCAACCTCTCGGCTGACGGCAACCGCGCCTTCTTTGAGACGACCGAAGCGCTGGTGGCGAGCGACACCAACGGGGTGGGGGGTTGTCCACTGACGGGCGCCGCGCTGCAGCGCTTCCCGAGCTGCCAGGACGTCTATGAGTGGGAGGCACCGGACACCGGCAGCTGCAGCGAATCCTCCCCCACCTACAGCCCGCTGAACAGCGGCTGCCTATATCTGATCTCAACCGGCAAGGACCACTACCCCTCGCTCTTCGCCGACGCCTCGGCCGACGGCAGCAACGTCTTCTTCTTCACCCGCCAGGGCCTGGTCGGCCAGGACAAAGACGAACTGCTCGACGTCTATGACGCCCGGGTGGGCGGCGGCATCGCCGCCCAGAACCCCCCGCCAGCGCCGCCTCCCTGCGAAGGCGCCGACGCTTGCCGGCCGATTCCCCCGACGCCTGCCGAAGGGCAGCCCACCACCCAGACCTTCGTCGGCCCCGGCAACCAGGTGGCGAAACCTTCTCCCCACAAAAAAGCCAAGAAGCAGAAAAAACACAAGGTGAAGAAGAAGCAAAAGAAACAAAGGCACCGCGGCGCTCGCCGAGCCGGCGCCGAGCGGGGGACGGGACGATGAGCCGCCGCATCGCCTCGCTTGCCGCCCTCTCGCTTTGCGCTCTCGCCGCCCTCTGGCCTGTGGCCGCGGCCGTGGCCGCGGAACCGGAACCGACACCGGAACCGGCCTGGACGCTGTCGCTGACGCCGATGCCGGGCGCCTTTGCCCCCGGTCTCACCGGTGAATATCTGGTCTCGGCGACCAACGTCGGCGCCGCCCAGACCACGGCCGAAACGGCCACCCTCGAAGTGAGGCTGCCGACGGAACCGGTGAAAATAAAACCGCTGGTGCTCAGCGCCGGCGCCAACACCGACCCCCTTTCCGCCGAACCCGACTGCAAAATCGTGGGTCAGGCGCTCCGCTGCGAAACGACCAAAACGGTTCACCCCGGCTACGCCCTGCAGGCGCTCTTCAGCGCCGAAGTGCCGCCCGCCGCGGCGGGAGAGGAAATCGAAGCCAAAGCGAGCGTCTCGGGCGGCGGCGCCAACTCGCTTGAAACCACGGTGTTTAACCCCGTGCAGGACGAACCGCTGCCCTTCGGCTTCTTGCCGGGCTCCTCGGCGGAGCTGACCGAAAAAGACGGCTCACCCTCGCGCCTGGCCGGCTCCCACCCCTACCAGATGACGATGGACTTCGGCTTTCCCACCGAAAGCATCGCCGGCGCGCTCACCGGCTCGGGCCATCCCCGCGACATCACGATCGATCTGCCGCGCGGCGTGCTCGGCAACCCCGCCGCCAGCCCGGTGCTTTGCACCGAGGCCGAGCTGATCAGCGAACAAACCCCCGGCTGCCCCGATGCCTCCCAGGTCGGGATCGTCGATGCCACCACCCTGCTCTTTGGAGAAGGCGGCGGCAAAGGCGGGGGCGCGGTCTCCTCCACCTACCTCTACAACATGGTGCCGCCCCCAGGCGTCGCGGCCGAGTTTGCCCTGAACGTGGCCAAGGTCGGGATCTTCGTCCACGTCCTCGCCACCGTGCGCTCGGACTCCGACTACGGAGTCGAAGCCAGTACGCCCGACATCCTGGCGCTGACGACCCACCCGATCTTCGGCATTCAGACGCAGCTCTGGGGCGATCCTTCCGCCAGCGCCCACGAATGGATTCGCGGCACCTGCCCGATCGGCCCGCCCCTCTTCGGCCCCACCTGCCCTGTTGAACAAAAGCAGACCGCCTTCCTCACCACGCCCGGCGACTGCCCCGGCGAAGCGCCCCTCTATGAAGCCTTCGCCGACAGCTGGGAGGAACCGAGCCCGCCTTTCGAAGAACAGGGGACCGAATTTGAAGGCAGCGACCTCGAAGGCAATCCAGTCGCGACCGAAGACTGCGGCGGGCTGGGGTTCGAACCGACGATCAAATCGCGCCCGACGACGAACCTGACCGACTCCCCCTCGGGCCTCGCATTCGACCTGCACATGCCCCAGCCAACCGACCTGGGCTCGCGCGCCGGCGCCGCGCTCAAAGACGCCGTCGTCACCTTCCCGGCGGGGATGACCGTCAACACCTCTCAGGCATCCGGCCTCGATGCATGCTCAGAGCAGCAGATCGGATTCGAAGAAGAAGAAGGCGAAACCTTCTTCTCCCGCCAGCCGCAGAGCTGCCCGGACGCCTCCAAGTTGGGCACGCTTGAAGCCTCCTCGCCCGTGCTCGTGCAGAGAAACGAAAAACACGAAGTGGAAATCGATCCCGAAAGCGGTAAACCGATACCCGAACCGCTGCACGGCGCGATCTACCTCGCCAAGCCCTTTGCCAACCCCTTCAACAAACTCATCGCCACCTACCTGGTGATCGAAGACGAAAAAACAGGCATCGTCGCCAAGCTGGCGGGCGAAGGCCAGCTCGACCCCCAAAGCGGCCAGATTACGGTTCGCTTCCGCGAAAACCCCGAGCTGCCGATCGAAGACATAAGGGTCAGGCTCTTCGGCGGCTCGCGCGGGGCCCTGCTTACCCCGCCCACCTGCGGTCCCCACACCACCGAAACCGAATTCACCCCTTGGAGCGCCCCTGAAGGTGAACCCGCCTTCCCGACCGACTCCTTCGCGCTGACGACCGCTGCAGGGGGCGGTCCCTGTCCCGCCGGGGAAGCGGGCATGCCCAACGCCCCCGCCTTGCGGGCCGGCACCCTCGCGCCCGCCGCCGGCAAATACAGCCCGCTCGTCTTCAAGCTCTCGCGCTCCGACGGCTCCCAGCGGATGGCCAAGATCGACGCCACCCTGCCGGTCGGCCTGAGCGCCAAGCTGGCCGGCGTCGCGTCTTGCTCTGAGGCCGACATCGCCAAGGCAAAGGCGCGCGAAGTGCCCAACCAGGGAGCCGCCGAGTTGGCCGACCCCAGCTGTCCCGCGGCTTCTCAGGTCGGCACGTTCCTCGCCGCGGCCGGCGGCGGCCCGACTCCCTACTACACCACCGGCCGTGTCTACCTCGCCGGCCCCTACAAGGGCGCCCCGCTCAGCGTGGTTGCGATCGCCCCCGCCGTCGCCGGTCCCTTCGATCTCGGCACGGTGGTGGTGAGAAGCGCCCTCTTCCTCGACCCCGCGAGCGCTCAGGGCCACATCGTCTCCGATCCGCTGCCGCAGATCATCGACGGCGTCCCGGTTGACGTGCGCTCGGTGTCGGTGAACGCCGACCGGCCTGAATTCACCCTCAACCCGACCTCCTGCGCGGAGAAGTCCTTCAACGGGCAGATCACCTCCGGGCTCGGCCAGCTGGCACCGATCTTCGAGCGCTTCCAAGTCGGCGGCTGCTCCTCGCTGCCCTTCAAGCCGAAGCTGAGCGCTCGCCTCTTCGGCCCGATTCACCGCGGCGGGCACCCGAGCCTGCGCGCGGTCCTCACCGCCAAGCCGGGGGAAGCCAACATCGCCAGCCTCTCCTTCACCCTGCCTCACTCGGAGTTCATCGACCAGGGCCACTTCCGCACGATCTGCACCCGCGTGCAGTTCGCAGCGGAACAGTGCCCTCCGGGCTCGATCTACGGTCACGTCACCGCCACGAGCCCGCTGGTCGACTACCCGCTGGAAGGCCCGGTTTATCTGCGTTCCTCGGTTCACAAGCTGCCCGACGCGGTCGCTTCCCTGCACGGCCCGCCGAGCCAGCCAATCGCATTCGAAGGCGCCGCCCGTGTGGACTCGGTCAAAGGCCGCCTGCGGGCCAGGGTGGAAACCTTCCCCGACGCGCCGATCGGCAAGGTCACGATTGTGATGCAGGGCGGCAAGAAGGGCCTTTTCCAGAACTCGACCAACATTTGCAAGGGCAAGCAACGGATCGCGGTCTCCTTCGTCGGCCAAAACGGCAAAGCCCACAAGATCACCCCGTTGCTCAAGGCCCAATGCGGCAAATCATCGGGCAAAGGCAAAAAAGCCAAACGCGGGGGGCATCGCCGCCGCTGAGCCCAGCACAAAAGCTTCGCGCGAAGTAGCTATCCAGTCCCATCGAGCAAAGAGACAGGAGATACCAGTCATGCATGAGCACAGAACGAGGGCGGTGCTAACGGCGCTCCTCGCCGTCGCGGTCGCCGCGCTCGGACTAGCCGGAGGCGCATCGGCGAAACTCGTGGGCAACTACACCAGGTTCGCCCAGTGCCCCTACAAAAATCCTGAAGTAGCAAGGTGCCTCTACTCGACCACCAACAGCGGTGAAGTGGTGCTCGGCAAAAAGACGGTGCCGATTGAAAAAGCAGTGGTCCTGCAGGGCGGCTACGCCGAAAGCGATGCCAAAGGCAACTCCAAATTCATCGGCGCGACCAACGGCATCACGCTTTCCAAAGCCGCCCAGAACGTCCCCGGTGGCCTCTTGGGCATCGTGCCCGAAGCATCCCAGCCGCCACTGGTCAAAGCCCTGATCAAATTTTTCTTCGAAAACAAACTGACCGGGCTCACCTCGACCCTCGAACTGGCCAAATCGGCTAGTGACATCGTGGTCAACGAAGAAGCTCTCGGCGGCGAACTCGGCCCGGGGCTGACACTGCCGGTCAAGGTCCACTTGGAAAACCCCTTCCTCGGCAAATCGTGCTTCGTCGGCTCCTCGAGCTCGCCGATCACCTGGGAACTGACCAGCGGCACCACCTCGCCGCCGGGGCCCAACAAACCGATCACGGGCACCCTGGGGGAAATCCAGTTCCTCGAAGGCGGCAGCATCCTGGAAACCAAAGGAACCAAAATAGTCGACAACGCTTGGTCCGCACCGGGAGCCAGCGGTTGCGGCGGCATCCTTGCCTTCCTGGTCAACCCGATCATCAACTCCCAACTCGGTACGACCACCAAAGGCAACAACACGGCGATCCTCAACAACACGATCTTCATCGCTGCGGCCCCGGCCGTGAAATCGAACGATGAAGAAAACCCATAAGCCGGTTACTGCGCAAAGGAGATGATGAGACGATGAACCGCAAGGCAATCAGCACCTCTTTGGGAGCTGCGCTCGCGGCGCTGGCGATTCTCAGCGCGGTGTTCGCGGCAAGCGCCGGGGCTGCCCCGGCCTGGAAGTTCGAAGGCAAATCGCTGGAAGGCACGGAAACGGTCCTCGGCGCTGCGATCGACAGCTCGATGACCATTCCTGGCCTCACCACGAAATGCGAAGATTTCCTCTACAAGTTGACGATCAAAAACGAAGCCGGCACCGGCAAGGGTGAAGTCACCGAAGTGCCGCTCTTCAACTGCACCGCCAGCGAAGTGTGCACGGTCAAAGCGATCGCGGCTGAAGCACTGCCGTGGCCGGCCAAACTGACCACGGTCAGCACCTCGAATTACATCGTCATCGAAGGAGTCAAGGTGTCGATCCTCTACGCGGGCACCAAATGCGTGCTGGGGGGGACCAAAGTCGTAGTGACCGGCTCCGCCGGCGGGCTGATCGACAACCCGACCGAAACGGCGACGTTCAACGCGACAACGCTGACGGCGACTGGCACGTCGCTGAAAGCGCTCGGTCAGAAAATCGAATGGAATGGCCTCTTTCCGACCGAAGCATTCGAATGGCACAGAGAACAGGCGCTAAGCGTCTCCTAGCTCTCTGGCGCAAGGCCGCGAGCGCCGGGGTCACCCCGGCGCTCGCGGTCGTTGTCACTGGGGCCCTCGTTGGTTGCGCAGGGGGCTCAGGCGAGACGACCGCAAGTTCGCCTCGAGCCCCCGGCCCAGCGGCCGAGGGCTCATCGGAAGGGAAGCGGGTCGATGGCCAGGCTTCGACCCGAAAGGTTAGGAGTAGCTCCGAAAGCAAGGACTCATCCGCGGGCGAAGGCGCGGCGCCCGGTGCCGGCAAGCACGGGACGCGGATCGCGCCCCCCAAGGGTCCCCGTGAAAAAGCACCCACCGCCGAGGAAGAAGCGCAGGCCACGGTGGCAAATATCACCCTGGCAAGTCCTTCGCTGCCGCCTGGGGCCGGCGGGGTGGCTCCCTTGTCCCCGGTCTACACCTGCGACGGCAAAGATGGCTGGCCCGCCCTGAGCTGGCAGGGAGTTCCGCCGGGAACCGCCGAACTTGCCCTGTTTGCGATGAACGTACAGCCGGTTGGGGGAGACCTCTTCTTCGATTGGGCCGTGGCGGGAATCGATCCTGCCCTGAGCGGCATAGATGCCTCCCGCCTTCCCCGTGGCGCGGTGGTGGGACAAAACAGCTTCGAGAAGCGCGGCTACTCGATCTGCCCCGCAGCCGGGTCCTCGGAAACCTACATGTTTGCCCTATATGCGCTGCCAAAGCGACTTGCTCCTGAGCGCGGGTTTGACCCCGATGCTTTCCGCCAGCAGGTTCTGGCGATCTCGGGGAGCGCCGGCTTCTTCCCAGTCTCCTATGTCCGAGGCTGACATTGAATTTCTTCTCCAAATACCAATCACAAGAGAGGGAGATATGACAATCCATCGAGGCAGAACCAAGGCAACTTGGGTGGCTTTGCTGCTCGTTGCCTTCGCCTCGCTTGCCTTGACGGCAAGCGCTTCGGCGAAACTGACGGGCAACTACGCCAGATTCGCCCAATGCCCCTTCAAAAATCCCGCAGCAGTGAGATGCCTCATCTCGACGACCAACAGCGGCGAAGTGGTACTGGGTTCGAAGAAAGTGCCGATCGTCAAACCCGTCGTCCTGCAGGGTGCCTACACCGAAAGCGATGCCAAAGGTGATTCCAAATTCATCGCCGCCACTAATGGGATCACGCTTTCCAAAGCCCCCCAGCCGGTCCCCGGCGGTCTTGCTGGTCTCGTCAATTGCAAAGAAATCAGCAACTTCATCCTCAGGGCCGCCTGTGAATTGACCTTTGAAAACGGCGTCACTGGCCTTAACTCGACCCTGGAACTGGCGAAGCCCGCCAGTGAAATAACGCTCAACGAAGAACACCTCGGCGGCGAACTTGGCACGGCGCTGAAACTGCCGGTCAAGATCCGCCTGGAAAACCCCTTCCTGGGTGAATCGTGCTACGTCGGCTCTTCGAGCTCGCCGATCATCTGGAACCTGACCAGCGGCACCACCTCGCCGCCGGCGCCGAATAAACCGATCACGGGCACCGTCGGGACCCTTACATTCCTCGAAGGCGGCAGCATCCTGGAAACCAAAGGGACCAAACTGGTCGACAACGCCTGGGCAGCGCCGGGCGCCAGCGGCTGTGGAGGACTGTTCTCCTTCATCTTGGACCCGATCGTCAACGCTGCGGCCGGCCTGCCTGCCGCGGCTGGCAAAAACACCGCCATCCTGGTGAACAGCATCTTCATCGCCCCGGCGGTGGTGGTAGCAGAAAACGACGCTGAAAACCCCTAAAGAGAGACTGGGCTAGCTGCTCTTGCGCACCGGGGACCCGAGTCCCCGGTGCGCAAACCACGTGCGGATGCGTGGAGGGCACAGCCGGCCGCTGAATTTCTTCTCACAAACAAATCCCCCAAAGGAGGAGATATGAGAACGCCCCGAAAGAGAACTAATACAACTTGGGTGGCTTTGCTGCTCGTTGCCTTCGCCTCGCTTGCCCTGACGGCAAGCGCTTCGGCGAAACTGACGGGCAACTACACCAAATTCGCCCAATGCCCCTACAAAAACCCCGAAGCGTCGAAATGCATCTACTCGACGACGGTCGGCGGCGAAGTGGTGCTGGGCTCGAAGAAAGTGCCGATTGTCAATCCGGCCGTGCTGCAAGGCGCCTACACTGAAGGCGACGGAGAAGGTTTTGCCAACACCGCAAAACTAATCGCCGCCACCAACGGCGTGACACTTTCCAAAGCCCCCCAGCCGGTCCCTGGCGGTCTTGCTGGTCTCGTCAATTGCAAAGAAATCAGCAACTTCATTTTGAAATCCGCCTGTGTGTGGACCTTTGAAAACGGCCTTACCGGAGTCAACTCGACCCTGGAACTTGCGAGGCCCGCCAGCGAGGTTCTGATCAGCGAAAACAACCTGGGTGGTGAAATCGACACAGCGCTGAAACTGCCGATCAAGATCCGCCTGGAAAACCCCCTCCTGGGTGAATCCTGCTACGTCGGCTCTGAAAGCTCGCCGATCTACTGGAACCTGACCAGCGGCACGACGGCTCCGCCCGAACCCAACAAACCGATCACGGGCACCGCCGGGACCCTCACATTCCTCGAAGGAGGAAGCATCCTGGAAACCAAAGGGACCACGCTGGTCGACAATGCCTGGGCAGCGCCGGGCACCAACGGCTGTGGAGGACTGTTCTCCTTCATCTTGGACCCGATCATCAGCACTGCGGCTGGCCTGCCCGCCTCGGCTGGTAAAAACTCGGCCGTCCTGGTGAACAACATCTTCATCGCCCCGGCGGTGGTGGTAGCAGAAAACGACGCTGAAAACCCGTAGAGGACGGCTTCGATAGCAGTATCTACAGGCGCCGGGGCAAAGCCGCCCCGGCGCCTTTCTTATCTGGGATAGAAAACGCCGCGGCGGAAAATTTGCTCAGACAGATTTGAGCTGGGAGAATGGCGTGCTAACGGGAGCAGGGAGTTCCCCAGTTGTGCAATCCGTAACTCAAGTGAGAGGAGCCGCAAGTGGCTCGGGCAGGGCACCTAGCGAGGAAGCCGTACCGCATGGGGGCATTTCCCCTGACGATTGCTCTGCTCGCTGCCATTGCATCACTGTTCGTGACAGCCAGCGCGGGGGCGGAGCTAAGCGGCAACTACGCTCAATTCGCCCAGTGCCCTTACAAGAACCCCAAAGCGTCTAAATGCATCTACTCGACGACCAGCGGCGGGGAAGTCGCCCTGGGCTCGACCAAGGTCCCAATCCTCAATCCGGTGGTCCTGCAGGGTGCCTACGCCGAATCCGCCAAGAGCAACGTGTCCAAAATCATCGCTGCCACCAATGGCACTACCCTTTCAAAGGCTTCGCAGCCCATTCCCGGTGGCCTGATGGGGATCGTGGCGCCGCCAGACGCACCGCCGTTGGTCAAAGCGGTAATCGCTCTGCTCTTCGAAAATGGCTTGACCAAAGCCAGTGCCTCCCTCGAACTGGCAAGGCCCGCCAATGAGATCCGCTTCAGCGAAGAAAACTTTGGCGGTGAAACGGGCCCCGCCTTGACCCTGCCGGTCAGGGTGCATCTCGAAAACCCCTTCTTGGGATCCTCTTGTTACGTAGGGTCGGCGTCAGCTCCAATCCTCTGGAAGCTCACCAGCGGCACAACCTCTCCGCCAAAGCCCAACAAGCCGGCCACCGGGACAGCAGGGGAAATCGAATTCCTCGAAGGAGGCGGGCTGGTCAAGACCAAGGGCAGCAAGCTGGTGGACAACGCGTGGTCGGCACCGGTCGCCCATGGCTGCGGGGGGCCACTCTCCTTCCTGGTCAACCCTCTCCTCAACGGCGCCGCGGGATTGCCCGCTGCGGCTGGAGTCAACGCGGTGAGCCTCGAAAGTGCCATCTCCATATCGCCGGTCGCTTTGGTGGGGGAACAGGCGGGGAACTAGCCCGATCCTATTTCCTGTCATACGCCAGCTTAATTCATCAACGCCGTCGCGGTGAGACACTGCCCGCGCGGCTGGCGCCCACCGCCACCGCGGCAAACCGTAACCAAAGATGAGAGGCAGTGAAATGACAAAGGCATGCAAGACATCGAGGCTCTTCGGCCTCCTCGCGCTCCTGGCCGGCCTGATGGCCTTCGCGACCGCAGCCCAGGCTGAACCAGGGGCCTACTGGGAAGTTGGGGGGACGCAGATCAAAGACAAAACGTTATTACCGGAAGTCAACGCAAAAAAAGACACTCCCCACATAATTTTCTTAACCAAATCGGGCCTGTCGACGCTCGAAATCTTATGCACTGAAATTTTATTAACCAATGGGTTACTGCACGAATTAGGCCGGACAACGGGCCGAATCCATTTCGAAGGGTGCATCACCAGGCTGAATGGCTCCGAAGCCACCCTTTGCAAGCCGCACACGCCCGGAGCCGCCGAAGGATTAATCCTAACCGAACCACTGGAAGGGTTACTCAAGTTACATATACTCGAAACGGGCGGCACGGAAGACGTGCTTTTACTGTTACCTGTGAACGCAGGCATGATTATCCTGACCTTGGAACTTGGCTCAGGTAAATGCGCGATCAAAGGCGCCAATATCACCGGCGAGATCGTCCTGAAGGACTGTAAAAGCCTGCTCTTAATCAACGAACTCGAACACTTATTCGAATTCCATTCGTTAACGAAACTCCTCTTCGGCGCCAATCCGATGACAATCGACGGCAGCTTCTGGGAGTTCCTCACGGGTGCTCATAAAGGCCAACTCTGGAGCGGCCATCCGGCTTAACCAGGTCCAGCATTTAGAAGCATGAAGTGACTCACTCCCGCGGGCCGCGCTCTACGGCCCGCGGGAGCTCTAGTCAGCGCGCGAGGGATCGCGACCCCCTCATATCGCCCACCAATGCTTTCCTGTCATCCATTTGCTTAATTCGCCGATCCCTCTCACGGTGAGACACTGCCCGCGCGGTTGGCGCCTACCGCCCCCGCAGCAAACCGTAACTACAGATGTATGAGAGGCATTGAAATGACAAAGGCATTCAAGACATCGAGACTCTTTGGCCTCCTCGCGCTCTTGGCCGGTCTGATGGCCTTCAGCGCAACCGCGGCCCAGGCTGAACCAGGGGCCTACTGGGAAGTCGGGGGCACGCAGATCAAAGACAAAACGTTATTACCGTCATTCAACATAAGAAATGACAGCCCACACATAATCCTCTTAAGCAAATCGGGCCTGGCGACGCTTGAAATCGATTGCACCGAATTTGAACTCTTTTTTGGGTTGCTGCATGAATTAGGCCGGGCGACGGGCTCGATCGAATTCAATGGTTGCATCACTAGGCTTGCTGGCTCCGAAGCCCCCCTTTGCAAGCCGCACTCGCCCGCCACCCCCGAAGAAACAATTATAACCGAATCACTGGAAGGGTTACTCAAGTTACATAAACCCGCCGCAGGCGGCACGGAAGACGTGCTCGAACTGAAGCCGGTAAATGCAGCCGGACCTTTCGTAAAGTTGAACCTTGGTTCAGGGAAATGCGCGATCAAAGGCGCCGACCTCACGGGTGTCATCTTCCTGAAGGACTGCAAAGGCCTGGGCTTAACTAACGAACGCGAACACTTATTCGAAGAATTCAAAGCATTAACCAAACTGCTCTACGGCGCTAATCCAGCGACGATCGACGGCAGCGCCTGGGCCTTCCTTACAGGCGCTCATGCAGGCGAGCTCTGGAGCGGCCATCCGGCCTGATCAGGCCTGGCATTTAGAAGCATGAAGTGATTCGTTCAGGCGGGCCGCGGAATCCGGCCCGCCTGAGCGAAGGGTTCGCGGCGCCCGTATATTTGCTGGCCGATGCTTTCCTGTCATCTATCGGCTTAATTCGCCGATCCTTTCACGGTGAGACACTGCCTGCGCGGTTGGCGCCTGCCGCCACCGCAGCAAACCATAACTACAGATGATGAGAGGCATTGAAATGACAAAGGCATTCAAGGCATCGAGACTCCTCGGCCTCCTCGCGCTCTTGGCCGGTCTGATGGCCTTCAGCGCAACCGCGGCCCAGGCTGAACCAGGAGCCTACTGGGAAGTCGGGGGCACACAGATCAAAGACAAAACGTTATTACCGGAAATCAAAGCAGAAAAGGACAGCCCCCACATAATCTTCTTAAGCACATCGGGCTTGTCGCCAATCCAATTCGACTGCGAAGAAATTGACTTTGTCGGTGGCTTACTGCACGAATTAGGCAGATTCACAGGTTCGATCAATTTTACGAGATGCATCACCAGGCTGGCTGGCTCCGAAGCCCCCCTTTGTACACCGCGCTCACCCAAAGCCGCCGAAGGAACAATCCTTACTGACCCACTAGAAGGGTTACTCAAGTTACACAAACCCGCCGCAGGTGGCACGGAAGACGTGCTCGAACTGTTACCGGTAAATGGAAACATGATTTTCGTAACGATAGAACTCGGATCAGGGAAATGCGCGATTAAAGGCGCCAACATCACAGGCACCGCCTTCCTGAAGGACTGCAAAAAACTGGGCTTAACTAATGAACTCAAACATTTATTCGAAGAACACTCGTTAACAAAACTGTTCTACGGTTCCAATCCAGCGACGGTCGATGGCAGCTTCTGGGCCTTCCTTGAAGGTTCTCATAAAGGCAAACTCTGGAGCGGCCATCCGGCTTAACCAGGGCTAGCATTTGGAGCGTGAAGTGACTCACTCAGGCGGGCCGCGGAACGTGGCCCGCCTGAGCTAAACAATCGGTCCGGCGACCGAGGGGCTCGCGGCGCCCGTATATTTGCTGGCCGATGCTTTCCTGTCATCCATTTGCTTAATTCGCCGATCCCTTTCCCGGTGAGACACTGCCCACGCGGTTGGCGCCCGCCGCCACCGCGGCAAACCGTAACTACAGATGAGAGGCAGTGAGATGACAAAGGCACGCAAGACATCGAGGCTCTTCGGCCTCCTCGCGCTCCTGGCCGGCCTGATGGCCTTCAGCGCGATCGCGGCCCAGGCTGAACCGGGAGCCTACTGGGAAGTTGGGGGGACGAAAATCCTCAACTCGGGTGAATTATTAACCGAAATCAATGCGAGAATAAACACCGCACACGGAATTCTCTTAACCAAATCGGGACTGGCGGTCCTCGAAATTGACTGCACCGAAATTTCCCTCGACAAAGGGTTACTGCACCAGTTAGGTCGGGCAACTGGCAGAATCAATTTCACGAGTTGCATCACCAGGCTGAATGGCTCCGAAGCTTCCAAATGTAGGCCGCATTCACCCGGAGCCGCTGAAGGAACGATTCTAACCAATTCGCTGGAAGGGTTACTGAAGTTACATCACCCCACCCTGGGTGACCCGGAAGACGTTCTCGAACTGAAGCCGGAAGCAGCTGCAGGCGGAGTTTTCGTAACGATCGAACTCGGTTCAGGGAAATGCGCGATCAAAGGCGCCAACATCACGGGCGTTGGTTTCGTGAAAGACGTCTTTAACGAACATATTTTAATAAATGAAATAGAACACTCATTCGTAGAATTCAAATTCTTAAGTAAACTGCTCTACGGTGGCAATTCAGCGACGACGGACGGCAGCGCCCGGACCTTCCTTGAAGGTGCTCATCTAAACCAGGAATGGAGTGGCCATCCGGCTTAGCCTGGTCTGATATTCAGAAGCATGAAGTGACTCACTCCCGCGGGCCGCGCTATACGGCCCGCGGGAGCTCGTGTCAGCGCGCAAAGGGCTCGTGGCTACCCGTATATTCGCTAACCGATGCTCGTTCGGAAAGGCGCATAGATGGCCCAACGCATCCCTCGCGACGAATCGCTGAGCCGCGTGCATGGCGTTGGCGCGCTCTTTGCCGCGGCCTACGGCAACGTTGGCTCCTCGATTTATTACGCGCTGGGTGTCACCGCGGCCTTCGCGCTTGGCCTGACGCCGGTCGCCTTCGTCATCTCCGGCCTGATCTTCGCCGCCACCGCGGCTACCTATGCCGAGGCGACGGTGATGTTCCCCGAGGCCGGCGGCTCCTCGAGCTTCGCCCGGCATGCCTTCAACGAGCTCGTCAGCTTCATCGCCGCCTGGGGGCAGATGCTCAACTACACGATCACGGTCGCGATCTCGGCCTTCTTCGTCCCCCACTACCTGGCCGTGTTCTGGCCCTGGCTCGGTGACAGTCCGGGCGACATTATCGGCGGCGCGGTCCTGATCCTCGCCCTTGCCCTGATCAACATCCGTGGGACCGAGGAGTCGGCGAAGCTCAACCTGATCCTCGCCATTGCCGACCTTGCCACGCAGGTCGTCCTGGTTGGCATCGGCCTCGTCCTGGTCTTCAGCCCTCAGGTCCTGATCGACAACGTCCACCTCGGCGTCGCCCCGACCTGGAGCGACTTCGCGCTCGGCATCGCGGTCGGGATGATCGCCTACACCGGCATCGAGACGATCTCCAACATGGCCGAGGAGGCCAAGGACGCAGCGCGCACGATCCCGCGCAGCGTCGGCCTGGTGGTGGTGGCCGTGCTCGGCCTCTACCTGCTGATCCCGGTGGTCGCCCTCTCTGCGATGCCGGTGGTCAAGGATGCCGCCGGCCACTACGCGACCGCGCTCGGCTCGAAGTTCGCCGACGACCCGATCCTCGGCATCGTCGAGAACCTTGGCCTCTCCTCGGGCCCGACCGAAATCCTGCGCTACTACGTAGGCGTGCTGGCGGCGGTGATCCTGCTGATCGCCACCAACGCCGGCCTGATCGGGGTCTCCCGCCTCACCTACTCGATGGGCCAACACCGCCAGCTGCCCGAGGGCCTGCGCCAGGTCCATCCCAAGTACCGCACCCCCTACATCGCGATCCTGATCTTTGCCGCGATCGCGATCCTCACCCTGATCCCCGGCAAGACCGACTTCCTGGCGACGATGTACTCGTTCGGGGCGATGCTCTCCTTCACGATCGCCCACGTCGCGGTGATCCAGTTGCGCCGCCGCCAGTCGGGGGTCGAGCGGCCCTGGAAGCCACCGCTCAACTTCCGCGCCTTCGGCACCGACGTGCCGCTGACGGCCGTCCTCGGCGGCCTCGGCACCTTCGCCGCCTGGATCGTCGTGATGGCGCTCAACCCGCGCACGCTGATCGTCGGCACCGGCTGGATGGCGCTCGGCATCGTCGTCTACGTCCTCTACCGTCGCAACCAGGGCCTGCCGCTGACCGAGACGGTCAAGGTGCTTACCCCCGAGCCGCTCGGGGTCGAGGAGATCGAGTACCGCAGCGTCCTGGTCGCCTTCGAGGACGATCAGCCCTTCTCCGAGGAGGTGGTCGCCACCGCGATCAAGCTCGCCTCCAAGCGCCGCCGCGGCATTCACGTGCACTCGATGCTGACCGTACCGACCCACCTGCCGCTGGGCGCCGAGCTGCCTGAGCAGGAGGGCGAGGCGCAGAGCAAGATCGAGCAGGCGAAGCTGATTGGCGGCCAGCGCGTCACCGGCCACGTCGAGCGGGTCCGGCCCGGACAGGCCGGCTATGACATCGCCGACGAGGCGAAGCTGATCAACGCCGCCGCCGTAGTCGTCGGCCTGCGCTACCGCAACGGCCGCCCCCTCTACGACAAGACGCTGCAGACCGTCCTCGGCGAGCGTCCCTGCCGCGTCATCGTCGTCTCCGAACAGGGCGCACAGCGGGCCGGCGAGCTGAGCCCGGCGCTCACGTAGCTTTGACCCTTTCCTGACACTCTGCGCACCACGCGCGCGTCCGCTCCTGGGAGCGTCGGAGACATGGCGCCTTGCTTCGTCCTTGGCGGGATTCTCACGAACGCCCTCTCGGGTCCCGTCGCAGTGCTGATTGGCTTCACGGGACTCGTGGGCGGCGTTGGACGCTACGGCGCGATTCTCCTGGGCCTGACGCCAAGTGAAATTGATCGGGCTACCGCATTGGGCTTCTTCGGCGGCCTCGGTGTCGGATTTTTTGCCGTTCTGATCGAATCCACAACTTGAGCTAGGGTATAGACAATATGTTTCGCATCGTTCTCCTTTACATTTCCCTCCTAGCCGTGACCGCTGCCCTAGTGCTCTCGCTGAACGCACTCAACGCTGGGACCGGAGTTTCGCTCACGGTCTTCGGCTTGTTTGGGGTGTCGA
>Ga0193707_1000299_pt1 | contig 16077 bp, 7 predicted proteins | sample U3c2metaG_FD_143043 | JGI IMG/M metagenome (GOLD analysis project Ga0193707, IMG submission 143043) | Soil microbial communities from a riparian zone of the East river system, Colorado, United States - U3c2 | ecosystem: Environmental > Terrestrial > Soil > Riparian zone | place: USA: East River... | reverse complement strand
CACAACTGGTATAAGCCGTGCCGAGCAAGTAGTTGGTTCTGGCGGATTGCAGAACAGGTTGGAGGCCGTCACGCGTAAACGCCAGGCCAGAGACCTCCGAGCCAAGGTGCTGAGCAAGTGTTAAGCCATCACTGCACTTCCCCGCCTTCGCCAAAGCCAAGACCTTCTGCAATTGCACCTCGACCCATACTTGGCGGACATTGGTTCCCCCCTCTTCGCGAGGGAAAAAGCGGTTATGGAACAGACTTTCAGCGCGTTCAAAGTCGCCGCCCTCTGCCAGATTCAGGATCAGCTCGAATACAAGCCCGGGTGGCGCCATGGCGAGATTCGGATATTTTCCCAGCGCTTCGACGCGTTCGCGAGCTGGCCGGTTTAGCAGGCTGAGGGCCTGGTCCATGCCCATATAAACCGCGACGTTCGCAGGGTCGCTTCTCAGTCCATCGCGGAAAGCAGAAAGCGCCTGCTCCGGATCATTTTTGATATGCAGGAGTGCCAGCCCGGTGCTCGCACTCAGCACGGGAAGATCGGGACCAGACTTGCGAGCTTCCGACCACTCATTCAAGGCCGGATCTGTCAATCCGCGAGAGAAATAAAATGTTCCCAACAGATAGTGAGCGGTCGCGTCCGAAGGGCGTGCTCGTACAGCCGCTCGCAGCACAGCGAATTCTTCGCTGGTGCTCGGAAAAATATAAGCTGTAGAAAGCTTGGATGCTCTGAGGTAACCATCCGACCCTGATTGCCCCAGTTTCTCGCGGCAATAGCCTTGAAAATAAGCGATCATGGGATGATCACTTGGCTCCAGCGCGCCCGGTTCACTTTGATCGAGGACGGCCGTCGGATATTTTCGCGACAAAACATTCAACGCTTTTTGGTAAAGCCCCAGCCGCAAATACTCAGCGGCGACGTTCAGTACACGCTCGGCATCATCGGCAAGATGGTTGAGATCAGGGTCACCGGCTTCTTCTCGAAGAAACTCACTGAGCGGAAAACGCGCCAGACTTTCCTGCAACAATGATCGCGCCGCTCCTGTTTCTTCGGCGGCGGTTTTAGCAGTATGCTTAATCGCAATCAGTTCCTCTCGAGTGCGGGCGTCTTCAGGATCCATTCGCATCGCAGCCGACAGATGACGCTCGGCACCAGCTATGTCCCCTTCTCGCGCTAGCAGTTCGCCCAAACGCAGAGCCGCGGCGGAATAGAACCCTGGGAGGCGTTCTGCTTGTTCATAGGCCGCTCGCGCATGCTGGGTGTCATCCAAACCGTCATACGCAATGCCCAGGTAGTAAGAGATTTCCGTGTCGGAAGTATCGCGTAGATGCAGCGGCTCAAGAAACGCCTTGGCCTCATCGAAGCGCAGCAGGCCGGCCGCGATACGACCGGCTGCCTTTCCTGCAGAGAATGCGTCCGGAAACTTGGCGAGCGCTTCCTTATAAGTCTCGAAAGCATGAAGATTCCTACCGTCCAGCTCCTCTTCTTTGCCCAGCTGAATCCAGTCATCGTAGCTCCGCTTCTCCGGTTCTGGAATGTGATAAGCGGGTTGTGGACCGAGATGAATTTCAGACTCGGGCGTCCAGTCGTATTCTCCTTCAGTCTGGTGCAGGACGACCACGCCGTTCGTATCATGAATTTCTATTGTGTATTTCGCGTCCGGGTCGGCATTAGGAAGCTCGTGGATCCAAGCGTGTTCCGGCGCCAGATCGACCTTCTCTTGAAACAAGATCTGCTTTCCGTTCAGGATGGAGACCAACGCCTGCCGCATCGGCCGGTTGGCATTGAATCCAGCCATTAGACTGGTGGGTTTGCGGCTGAGGCATGCCACTCCAGCTCGATTGGCCCGCGAAATCCCACCGATCTCTCGCGCCGGCATCCAGTATTCCGAGAAGTGGATGACTTGCCGAGGCTCGAGAAATGCATATGTTTCCTGATTCCGAAACAGCCCAGCCTGAACTTCCATGTAACTGCTGTTATCGTCCGACAGCGCTTTGCGCCAGTCCAAACCATCCGCATCGGCGCCCCAGGACCAGATCTTCTTCGCCGGTAATTCTTCGTACTCTGCAAAATGCACGGTACCGGTATTTGTATGCGGATTCCAAACTCCCATGAAATTTTCCCGGCTGCCGTGAACGAACATTGAAACGGGACCTTTGAGGTGATTGCGCAGCACACTGTAGTCAACGCCATCCTGATCCACCGGCCAGGGATGGACCTCGGTAAAGCCATGAGTTGCTGCAAACCGCATGGGATACGCGATCCGCGAATCGTCCCACGCCGCAACCCCGGCATTGTTCCACCAGTAAAAGCGATGCCTCACATCGCTGCGATTGCTGAGAGTCACGCGCTGCTCGAGCAAAGTTGATTTCGGCCGAAGAATCAGTTCTACCGTCCATTCCATGCCGTAAACGCGGTCGACATTTCCGACGCTTACCGAGGCGCTGCCGTCATCGTGGCTGGCGAATGCAAAATTCACTGGCGACATCGTCACCCAATTATGGGAAACCGGAAAATTGAACTCAACGCCGAAGGCTGCCCAGGCTCCGCGATAAGCGATCGCCGCTTTCTTGATCGAAGGATTCGCATAGAACATCGGCTTGCCCGAAATCTTATCGACGCAGGTGTAAAGGTGCCCGCCGATGTCCGGCAAAACGGAGCACTTCAGATATTCATTTTCCAGATAGATCGCCCGCCAGGCATGGTTCACTCGCTGGCTCGTCAGGTTGTTACGCAGAGTGTAGGGATAGTTGAAGCGATTGGTAGTGAATTGGTCGAAGGGAGGGTTCGGGTCAGGCATTCCCTCTTCGTAGGTTGGCAAAGTAAGCGTGTCTTGCCAGACCCGCACGTGACCCGGTAAGTCGCTCGGCAACGTTCTTCGCAGTTGGGCTCCGGCTGGTAGCGCCCAGGCTAGCGTTGCGAAAATAACGATTTGGCGCAGGATCCGCATCTAGGAAATTCGCAGCAGGCGCGCGGCATTTTGCTGATAAACCTTGCGTAGAATGTCATCCGGCAAATTGATGCCATAGATCTGCCAGCGTCCTTGGGGCGGCGTCTTCGCCGGAGCGTAGTCGAAGTACTCGTCTTCAGTTTCCAAGAACCTGTAGTAAATCTCATACAGTTGGTCGTTGAACACCTGTTGCGGAAACTCGTCACCATGGGGCGTCGCATCCGTGGCGAACAGGATCCGGTCCTGGTACTTGTCGAAGAATTTCCTTGAGGTTACCGGCTGCCGGCCAAGCTCACCGATACGCGCCGCGATATCAACGGACATATTCGGAAACCGATCCAGGCTCTCGGCCACGTTTTGCAGGTTTTCAGAAAAGTTGCCTACATGCAAAGTTACAAACTGCGTCTTGGGATGCCGGCCTATCACCCGGTTGCGCGCTGCAATCAGCTCTGCATTGCTGGGAAAATCTCCCCCGTAAAATGACCAGTCAGGATGATTATTCAACTCCTCGTAGCGTTCGTTGAAGCGATCGGTGGGAGTAAAAAAAGCTACTGGGTCTGAAATGTGAATCGCGACCGGCATATTCAGTTGACCGCAGGCGTCCCACATGGGATCAAAACGCGGATCGTCAATCTTCACCAGCTTACCGGACGTAATGTTTTCCCGCAGGTAAAGACCGAGAGTCTTAAGAATCTTCAGACCTCGGGCGCCATCACGATGAGCCTGCTCGATCGCCTGAGCTTGTAGTTTTGGGTAGTCCTGTTCTCTGAAGCGGGAATACGATGGTTCGGTGAATGTATAAAAGCGTCCCGCATACTGGCGGTCGTACTTCGCCACCGCTTCTGTAAGGCCTTTATCGTAGCCTCCCGTAAGGTTGACCATGGACCGAATATTTTTTCGGTCCATTACCGCCAGCAGTTCCTCTGTTGTTCCCAGATATTGCCTATCCGGCAACAACTCAACGCCGTTTTCCGACTTCGTCGAAATTGAAATGTGGGTGTGAAAGTCTATGACCGGGAACTTCGCACGCGCAATGTGCGATTCGTGCACCTGGAGCATGTTTTTGGGCTCGTACTGTGAAAGTTCCAGTGGCGCCGGGTGCGTTTGATTCTTCGGCGACAGAGTATCGGCGCTGCCGATTTGCACTCCAGCCCCAGCCACTACACCCATTCCATAGAGCCACTGCCGGCGATTGATCACGTCTTTCCTCCACCTCTCCGCTATTGTCCTGGTTCAAGCGCAGGCGTGGCAATATCCACCGGGACTTCTTGCCCATTTACCGAGCCGTGCCAGACGCTCCCGCCGAATGTCGTGATGTAGATCTTGCTGTGGTCGAGGGGATCAGGAACCACTCGCTGTCCCCACTTGAAGTTGAAGCCGGGGATGCGGTTCCAATGCAAGCCGCGGTCGGTAGAACGCCACGCCGACGATTCAAAGCCGGCCGCATAGAGAATGGTCGGGTCCGAAGGATCAATCGTGACATCGTAAATGTGACGATCTTTGTCGAGTATTTGCTTCCAGCTCGCGCCGCCATCTTCAGAAAGAAATATGCCTCCACCGTCTCCGTGCCCACCTGCCGCTCTGGCCCATGCGGCGAGGTAAAGACGATCTGGCGAATTGGGATCCACAGCGAGTCCGTTCGGCCCGTTCGTTCCTTGCGGCAGTGCGACTGCCTGCCAATGCTCAGCGCCGTCAGTCGACTGATACAGAGCGCCATCGCCGGAATTACCAATGCTGCCATCTTCTGATCGTCGTGCAACCACTGCGTAGAGCGTGCCATTCGAACTGCGCGCTAGCCTCCAGACAAACGGCTGAGCCTGCGTAATTCCTGCGTTCTTCAAGCTCCACGTACGCCCGCCATCCGAACTCTTGTATATCCCACGGCCGAAACCCGCGACATACAGAACACGTGCAGAGACGGGGCTGGTGGGATCAAGCAAGATATGCGTTGCCGCAGTCTCGTCCATGCCGGTATTGGACTTGGTCCAGTTTCTGCCGCCGTCGTCGCTCCGGCAAACTCCGCCTTTATATTGCAATACCGAACTACGCCTCCACATCTTGGGCCGAGGCAGGTCATGAGTGTAGCTGTTTACGCTCCACATGCGGTCCCGTACCTTGGGATCGAAGACGACCCAGTAAGTCGTATTTAGCCACTCTCTGGGCACTCCAGCGGTCGAACTGGCCCACGAAACTCCGCCATCCTCGCTGCGAAACAACCCGATGTCGGTGTAAGTGATGAATTCGCGCTTTGAATCAAACGGATCGAAGTGAATTCCGTAACTGTTGGTGACATCGAGGCCAAGGCTGCTCCATCCAGCGTCATTTACTTTGTGGGAATATAGCGCCGCCCAGGTGGCCCCTCCGTCTAACGTCCGCATGGTTCTTCCAAGATCTGTTCCGTAGCAAAGATTGGCGTCTTGATCCGCCGCCGTAAGATTCAAGGGATTCTCTGCCCAACCCGGCCCGAAGCGTTCCGTAATCCAAGCGTCGTGCACGTTATTCGCGGCCGCCTCGGATTCTTTCCACACCAACTGCCAATCGCTGCCGGAGTTCGTGGTTTTGGCCACACCGATCCAGGACTTTCCGTCCAGCGTCAGGTGATCGTAGGAAACATAGGCCGTCTCAGGATGGCGCAGGCTGGTCGCAACAGCTCGTACTTTTGCTCCTGAGCCAGGCAGATCGCATTTGTGCCAAGTCACCCCTCCGTCGGGGGAGACGAACGTTCCCTGCTCCGAAGTGGCGTAGATAGTTGGCTGTGGTCCCGAACCAAATCCAAGTGAAATGTCAGTGAAAGCAGATGGCAAAGGTAGCTTGCGTATGCCGGCGGAGCTTGCCACCGTGACTATGTGCGCACTCGCCAGAAAAAGTGTCCTCGACTCGGGCGCGGAACGTGGATCAATCCAAATGTGTCGTGGAACGTCCAGCAACTTTGCTTGCTGCTGCCACGTCTTCCCATAGTCGCGCGAAACGAAGAGCGCGGGGCTCTCCTTCGGTCCCGCTGCGGCATAAAGGATCTTCGAGTTCGCTGGATCAATTGCTAAAGCGCTAATCTCGCTTAGAGGATCGGGATCGGCAAGGATGCGCTCGTCGGCGTGATCGGAATCCATCTTGATTCCCTTGACGGCCGAAGGACTGGGATAGACAAGATTCCATTGCTCTCCGCCATCTGTACTGCGCCACAACCCAGTCGCGTGTGCGTACATTGTCTTTGGGTCCAGAGGATCGAAGACAAAGAAATTCACGACGCCACGCAGGTTGAACATGCGCCAGGTGTGTCCCCCGTTGTGGGTAATGTAAGAACCAGTCATGTCGCATGAGATCAGCACCGTGTTGGCATCATGCGGGCTGATTGTGGGATTGAACATGGCGCCGCCTCCTCCCGGCCCGATGATGCGAAACCCCCCGGGCCGATCGGCGAAAGCACTGGTCAAGCACAATGCGATGAGAATTGCGGGAAGGCTACGAAGTTTCATGGTCTTCTGCCCGTATTGCCAGGCTAGGTGTTTGCGGCCGCGGTCTGCGGTCGCCGGCGGTACCCGGATCCGGTTGGAAGGTGGCCGCCCCGCAGTCAGTACCGACTGGTCGCGGCCACCTCTGATTCAAGCGGCGCTGATGTTAGAACGTGATCCTCAGTCGTAGACGCACAGTTCGGCGACTGTCGACTCCTTCTTGCGAGAAGGTATTTTTCAGGCGACCGAAATCGTCGTTCGGGGTCACATCTGCGATCACCGGTTTAAGGGTGCCTGGATCAACTCCAATATCGAAGTCTCCCAGCAAGGCGAAGGGCCCTCCGCCGCCACCGTAGTCACTGTCGGGCGAAAATAAAGGATGGTTGAATACGTTATCGATATCAGCGCCGAACGTGGCAATGACTCGCTCTCCTAGGTGGAAGTCCTTGTGCACACCGAAGTTGACCCCCCAAGTGCCGGGTCCAATCAACAGATTCCGTTTCGCGATCTGAGGATTGTCGAATATATCGGCGCCCAAGGGAGGAAGTGCGAAGGCATTCGGATCCCATATCTGATTGCCATTACGGTGGTTAAAATTCCCGGTCACCACCGGCCTGAACGACGGCTCGGCGTTGAAATCGCCGGGGGCGTCGAGAGACGTAACGCCGATGTTGCCCGGCAGTGCAGGACCACAGTCATCGCAAATCCAGAACGGCGTGAAGCCGGTGCCGGTCTTCGCGAACATATTGAATGTGGTTTGCCAGCCTCCCAAAATCGTATCGGCCAATTTGGAGAACGATGATCCGAACTTCTTGTCACGCCCGACCGGCAGCTCCCATACGCCGTAGGCTACGAAGCGATTCTTGGGAACGAATCCTTCTTGCCCGTAGTCGTGATTTGGTTCGAAGCCGTTATAGGCAATGCCACCAAGACTAGAATTTCCCGTATCCAGGCCCGTCGACTTCTGGTCCAGATATGTATAGGACAGGTTGAGCATCAGGCCGTGGGAATAGCGATGTTCCAACTGGGTCTGGAATGCATTGGAACGGCCATGCCCAAAGTTTCCGTAGCTGAGCAGGAAGTCTCCCAGCCCAGGAAACGGCTGGCGTGCCAAGTCGGCCGGTGAATAATCGCAATCGGCGTTATTGAGAGGATCGCAGGCGGTTACGCCGTCTCCGATGGTGGTACCGAAGGGAGTATCGCTAGGCAGAATTTCGTTCAAATCGGTACCAGCAATCAGACCGCTCAAGGCGCTGCCCAAATAAGAAAAGCGCAGCGAGGTATCCCGTGCGATTTCCCTTTCATAGGTCACGTTGTACTGCTGAATTCGCGGTTGCTGCAAGCCCACCGGCACAAGGTTGATGGCGGGTAAGCCTCCGAAACCAGAGAAAACATTACCTCCGCTGAGGGGACTAAAGCCATGCTGAAATCCAGGCCACCCTAGCAGCGGATCTGGGTTCGTCTCCTTCTTAATGGTCTGGTTGAAAGGACTGGTGGCAATCGGATCACGAATCCCTTGAGCAGCAGAGGTCGGGAAATAGAATCCATAACCGCCGCGGAGCACGGACTTGTCCCCGAGGCGAAGGGCAAAACCAACTCGCGGTGCGAAATTATTTTTGTCAGTTCGCACCAGCCCGCGCCCAATGTCCAGTCCGGATTGCGAAGCTGTCACCACACCCATCGCGATAATTCGCGTGTCGAGGAAGGGCAAGGTCTTGTCAGAGGGGACCACGAAGCGCCCCTTCTGCCCGCTCGAAGTATCGATAAAATTTGGATCGAAATTAGCCAGGAGGTCATGGTTTTCGATAAACGGAGTGATCAATTCATAGCGCAACCCCAGATTCAGAGTGAGTCGCGGCGTTACTTTCCAATCGTCTTGAACGAAGAAGCCCTGCTCCCAATTGTAAACGTCCATGGGCGGTCGCGGAATGTTGATGTAACTGACATTGGCGGCAGGTTCACCCAGGACGAACTCAGCGAAAGGGTCAGTGCCTGAGCCCGTGTAAGTCATTAAACCCCTGGGGTTTCCCCGATTCAAAGCAAATCCATCAACCGCCGCATTGCGCACGAAGTCTGCGCCCACCTTCAGGCTGTGCTTGCGGATGACCCAGGTAAAAGTATCTCCGAAGGTCGTTAGGTTCTGATCTTCGGGACGATCGGTGTTGCGATTTCCGTTATTAAATGTGGCGAACCGGTTGCTGAAGCTGATGGCAGGATGACCAAAAGTTGACAATTCGCCCGCGCCGGCCACCGTTCCGTAAGCGTCGATGTCCGACGGGTCGAAGCCAATGCTCGAAAGGAAACCTTCCAGAGTTGTATTGCTGTGCAGGAACAGTTTCTGATGGTTGAACCCGCCTCTCAGTTCATTCACGACATTGGGGCTGAAAACTCGCGTGTACGAAACAGAAACCGTATTATTCCGGCGCTCATTTTGAGTCAGGCCCAGCCCGGTGTATGGAGCCTGCACCAGATTGCTGGCACTAGTTTGGCCGGCTGCATTGTACGTAACGTACACCCGGTCCTTTTCGCTGAAGTCATGATCGACCCGCAGCGTCCCCAAATCCTGGATCGACCTGCCGGGCAAAGTAGTCTGAAAAGCAGGAATGCGCCCTGTGGCGGGGTTGATCAGTGCCGAAAGGCCAATTTGTGGAAAGTATGTGCCGATCAGTTTTTGAACCGTGGGATTGAGCAGGCGGGTTGGGATAGTTATGAACTGTTGTCCCAATCCACCGACTGTGTCGTTCGCGATCTCTGTCGGTGTAAGCGCGACGTCACTCGGGACATGTGGTTTGATGGAATCGTTGACCAACGAAAAATCGCCTCCCCACATACTCGGGTGCGGCAGGTTACTTGCTTGCACATTCGTCGGTCGGACCGTCCAATCCCGCTCATAGGCGGCAAAAAACCATGTCTTCTTCAAGCCCGGAATCGGCCCGCCGATCGAGCCCCCAATGTCGGTGATGTTGAAGTACGGATTGGGATACTTGCTCTGAATGGGGGTAGGAGCGAACTCCGCTTTGCCGATTTGATCTTGCAGGGTCCATGCCGCGAGCGCCGAGTTTTTATTGTTGTAGAAAACCGAACCGTGATAGCCCGCACCTCCGCGCTTGGTCGTGACCCGGATGTTTGCAATGCCCGCGTATTCCGCGCTGAAGTCATTGGACAGGACATTAATGTCTCCGACCGCTTCCAAAGACGGCTGGCTGCTGGTCGGCTCGCCGAAAATTCCGCCGTTGGAACGCTGCCCATCCAGCGAAAAGTTCGCGCCATAACTTTGCGCCCCTAGAAATTTAAACGAGCCATCAGTTCCTGACTGCGTGATATTCGGATTCAGATACAAAAAAGAATAGACATTGCGGCTGTCGCGAGGAAGATCGATTACTGATCGGCTGGTAATGGTGTCGCTGATCGTTTGATCTTCGGTATTCACCAGAGGTGCTTCGGCTAGAACTTCCACCGCCTCGTTCGTGGACGCCACCTTGAGCACCGCGTTCGCATCGACCGTGTCACTGCCGTTCAACACGATGCCCGAGATTTGGGTCGTGCTCATACCCGGCGCCGAGACCGAAGCCTTGTACCCGCCAGAACTTAGACCAAAGATGCGGTATTCCCCTTGCGAATTGGTCGTGGTCTCGCGCGGCGTATTGGTAGCAAGATCGAGAATCGTAACTTTCGCGTTGGGGACAACGGCGCCGCTTGTGTCCGTCACCGAACCTCGAATGGTTCCCAGGTCGGTTCCTTGCGCGAGTAAAAAATGGGCGCTGCCAAACGCTGACAGCAAGGTGAGTAATAACGCAAAACATTTCACCGACTTCATAGCCACGCCCCTAAGTTGACGATAAAGTTTCTAATATCGATTTTTTACCATACCTAAAAGCCAAAAGCAAATAAAGAATAGAAAATGAAAGATATATGAGAAATAAAACGCAAGGCTTCCATTTTTAATAATGTGGATCGGTTCGACCAGCAGTTGATGGGGCGGCTGCCCTTAGGACTCCAAGAAGTGCAGGGAGAAAGCTTGCACCACCCGGTTAATGACACCGTCTTCAGACGGGGAATCTGGATGCAGTCCAATTTCGAGACAGTGGAAGAACGCAAGCATTTGACTAACCAGCACATCGACTACGGCGAAGTTATGGTCTCCGAGTTGGCTCGCGCCCGGACAGTCTAGGACGACATCGTTTTTCCGCACAACGTCACTTGGGACCGCCTCCCCTACGATCAGTTTCAGGAGGCCAAGTTCTTTCTGATCGAGCTCTCGGAGTAGATCAGTTTCGTACGCCCTCAGCGTGAGATGTTGTCATGGACATAGCTCATAGGTCCATGGCGCAGGCCCAGATACGTCTCGCTCATCGTGGTCACTCTGCCGGCGGTCATCTCCAGCATCTTCAGCGCAGCCTCTCGCGCCGCTCCAAAACGAGCTCCGCTGCCCAGAAATAGAACCCGTTTGAATGGTGCTTTCGCCACTTCGGCTAAGTCGCCACAACGGTCTTGGATCAATTCCGAAGCGATCCGGCTCAATTCCTGACATATCATTCGATATCGTTCAGGCTTCCCCAGCAATCCGAGAAAACGTGCGCCTAGCACCAGGTTGGTGAAACTGCTGGTCATCACCAAGCCCCGGTCATTGGTTTCCTCCCGCAGAGTGATGACCGTGACCCGTCGGTCGCCACGGAACGACCTGGCTAATTTCCCGGCTTCATTACAGGTCAATATCAAGTGATGGATTTCTGGCTGGCTTTTGAGCATCAGTGACAATGTCCCCGCGCTTTCCGGGCTGTCGCCAGATCGAGCCAGGGAGACCATCAATCCCGGTCTGCCGGGGGGCAGCGCCCGAGCCCCGTGGGCCAACAACACTCCGCCTCCGGTCGCTTGGACTTCGATTCCCAGCTCCACCTGTAGTGTCATCCGCAGACATTCGCCGGCATATTCCGAACTGCCAGAGCCGGTTAAAGTAAGGCTGCGGACGCCCGCCATCGTTGAATGCAAGCTTGCAGACTGGCCAACCATCAGTTCACAGGTCTGTAACCAGGTGGCTGGTTGTTGGCAGATCTCGCGAAAAGTGTGAAAGTAACCCAGGCGTCGCTGCTCGTCAGCGCTTCTGGCCAGCAGGTCAGCCGCTTTGGGCTGGCGCTGGGAAAGAACGCGCAGCCACTCCGGTTCAACAAGCGATGTCGGATACATTGGCCTGTAACCACGCTCCTCGCGGAAAGGAAAGTAACAGAAATATATAAAAAGTAAACGAAAATATCAAAGGAAAAGCTCTCTTTGTTTCATTGTATCGATAAACGAAACGCAAGGCGAGACGATCTCGTCCTGGCGTTACAGAATCGGTTGCCGGGCGAATCTGCGCTAAACCCCGGGTGTCCAACCCCCATTTCGGACGCGAATATCCGATGTTTCATTGCTTCTTTCGTTTTCCTTTGTATACTGTCCTTTTTTGGCGGACCCCAATGAAGCGACGAGACTTGCTGAAAAGTACAATTCTGCTACCCGCCGTCCTGACAGCCAAGGCGGACGTCTCCGCACACCTATGGCAAGGATACGAATTCGGTTCAGGGCCTCCGGTTCGCGAGCGCCTGAACCAGGGTCCGTTTGATGTTGATCAGGATCAAGGCTGGCGGACAATTCTTTTCACGACTCCCTCCGAGCGCCCTCTGCGCAATCCCGGGCTCGGCCTGGTCGGCTACGCCTGGGAGGAGAGCGGCCCATCTCTGGCTGCACGCGCCGGCCGGGAAACGCTCGAACAGCACGTAGAGAAAATTTCCAGTCTTCCCTTTGTCGATGTGCTCTACATCCGCTGCGACTGGCGCAATGTTCAGTCGCGTCCGGGGCGGCTCGATTTGGATCCGGTCTGGCAACTCACCCTTGATGCCGCGAGGCGGAAAGGCCTTCGCGTCGCGTTTCGGATCCAACTCTCAAACACATCATTTCAACCCGAGCAAGTCGCCCTTCCCGAGTTCCTGCGCGAGCGAGTGCCTCTCGTAAAGATTGGACGCATCCCCGCAAAGGGTGGCGGCGAGTATCGCGAGCCGCAATACGATCATCCCGAATTTCAGAAGGCGTTTATTGAACTTAACGACTTGCTGGCCGCACAGTTTGAAGGCAATCCTCTGATTGAGTGGATGGACCTCATGCAGTACGGCTTCTGGGGCGAAGGCCACACCAGCAATTTTCCGAGCCCCATTCCGGATTACCCAACAGCGGAACGGACCTTTGTCGCCATGACGGAGCGTCAGCTTGATATCTGGAAGAAGACGCCCATCGCCGTCAACACTCAACCCGATATCAGCAACGTTGGTAACCGCACGGTCATCGACATGTCGGTGCGTGCAGGAGCGTGGCTGCGTTCCGACAGCATCATTGTCGAGGAGCCGATCCAGATTGAAGAACTCGCTAACCGTCCACCCTGGCTTGCCGCGATCTTGGAAGATGGCTACTTGCGGCAATACGACCCATCGAAAATGAAGGTAGACGCGGCGGGAGTCAACGAAATGGAGAATTACATGCTCCACGTGCTCGACCTAAAAGCAAACTACTGGTCACTGTGGACGGAAGCGGACAATCTGGCGCACTACCACGAGAAATATCCGCGCGGATTTGACAAGCTAAGAACTGGCATGGGTTATCGCCTGCGCCCATCCTGGATCTGGCAACGCAAGAGATATGGCATGTCGGAGCTGATCGTCTGCATTTCCAATCGCGGAGTAGCCGGGGTGCCGGGAATTTTATGGCTGCATCTCGAAAGTGCGGACCAAAGGCTGAGAATGCAGGGGGCATTAGACGCGGGGCACCCGCATGGGGGCGGCATCCGGCAGTCTTCGTTTCTGCTTCCCAAAGGCTATAGCGGCAACATTAGGCTGTCGGCCGAGCTAGAGATTCGTCCGGGAGTAACAAAGCCAGTCGCTTGGGCATGTGAACAACCGGTCAATACGGACGGCTCCATCACGGTGGAACTCAAAAGCGATAGTGATCCTGGCTGGCGTAAAGGAGTTTGATCGCGGCGCGGCTCCGTCGGGTCTGTAGGAAATCGTTCAGAGCGCGGTCCAGACTAAAGAAGAGACGCCAGCGTATCTGGGTTCAACAGGCCAGCGGAGTACTGGTCCAAATAAATGGTCGTATTTGTGTGAGTCCGCAAGATTGACGCAGGGATCAACGGACTGATTTCCCCCTCGAAACATGCCTTGACCGCCTTGGCTTTGCGAGCGTCGGGCACGATGCAGATGATCTTCGTCGCTTTGAGGATCTGGCAAATGCTCATGGAAATTGCTCTCTCCGGGACATCCGCAAGATTGGCAAACCATCCTTCTCCGAGCTGCTGCCGCCGGCAAGCTTCGTCCAGCTTAACCACAATATAGGGCTCTTCCGTTTCAAAATCGGCGGGGGGATCGTTGAATGCGAGGTGTCCGTTCTCCCCGATACCCACGAACGCAAGATCGACGGGCGCAGCCTGCAGTGCCTCGCCAGTGCGGCGGATGACCTCGACCGGATCTTGTTCTCCGTCGAGCAAGAAATGCTTTGTAATTCCCGTCTTCTGGATCAATCGCTCCTTCAGGAATCGGCAGAAACTGGCGGGGTGCGAAGCCGGAAGGCCAATATATTCGTCCAGGTGAAACATTTCGACCCGCGTCCAGTCAAGGCCTGGCAAACTTGTGAGAGCGTCGAGAAACTCAAACTGAGCCGCCCCCGTGGCCGTGATAATGCGCGCTTTCCCACGTTCATGAATGACTCGGCGAAGTTCTGCGGCCGCCTGTTCGGCCGCCACCTTAGCCATTTCGCGTTTGTCGCTGAAGCACTCGATCACCATGTTGCTGTTTTCCTCTAGTTAGATTTGCGCCGGGACTGAAATCCCGGCGTTTTCTCCGCGGTCTTCGCCAGCGCGAGACAGATTTCCACGGACGGAAAAACATCTTCGATCGAAGGGCGTGGGGCGTCCTTCATAGTTAGAGCCCTGATGAATTCCGCCGCTTCGCCATAGCTGCCATTCAATATGTCTTCAGCCATATGGTTGGGAGCGGCTTCTTTCGAAACCAGACGACTCCCCTGGAAACAACGCCATCCGCGCTCGGGCCCGAATGGGCACGTGACCGAAACACGAAAGCCTTCCCCAATAAGCTCGTACGTTTCTTCGAGCATTCCAGCTGTCGGAAGAACGTCAACTCGTCCGATCACGTCGTGCTGAAAGCGCAGATTGATCACGTACCATTGGGCTGATTCGCACGTACTCTGCAAAGTTTGCATCTTCGCTTCTGTCACCTCCCCTGCAATGTGACGTAACGCGTCCACGGCATGGACCGCGGTTGTCCAAAGAAATTCAGGTTCACGGCGCGCGTGCCTAGCAATTGTGCAGCGCACGTAGCGCAGGTCACCAGCGCTGCGAGCCCATTCGATAGCGTGGTTGAGGTACGGCATGAAACGGCGGTTCACAGAAACCATGTTCGGCGTACGGGTTGCACGGGCTGTGTCGAGAAGTTCCTTTGCCTCCGTGAGTGAGACCCCCAGTGGCTTTTCCACCACGCACGGAACTTGCAAACCAAGCAGTTTGATACCAACTAGAGAGATTTTGTCTACTGGCACCACTGCGATGCAACCGTCGATCTTCCCCGCGGCCAACATTTCATCGACGTCACTATAGGCGCTCGCAAAGCCGTACCTGCGGCAAAAATCCTGTGCCAGGCCGATCCGCAGATCGCACGCAGCAGCTAGTTCAATTTCGCCGGGATGTGCCGCACCATATCTGGCAAGGGGGATGGCATGCCCAATCTCCGAATGCTCACCGCAGCCAATGAGTCCCAGCCGGATCATAGAAGATGGAGAATCCTATTCATGACGCGAAGCCACTGGACCTCCCCTGTCGTAACTCGTTTCGTTCCCTGCCAAACCTTGTCGACCTCGCACCAGATATAGCGACCCAGCTACTGAAAGAGTCAGGCCCGAAAACCACAGAATGGTAATCCGCTGATCAGAGGGAGCGGTGAACAACAGGAGCAGGCTCAGCAATCCGATACACGAAATGGTACGACTGAGGAAGCGAAACACTGGCGCCGTGAAATCAGGGGAATTCTTCAACTCCACGGCCACGTCGATGGGAGTGTTCAGGTTTTGGAACAACGCCGCTCGCGCGGGGGTATCGCCCCGATCGAATAGCATGCTCAAGAAAAAGATCCCGAAAGACGCTGGAATGATGATCACCACCTGCTGAATGAGAGACCAGTGATAAACGAAGGCGCCCAATATCCCGAGGACTAGCCCGGTGCCGAACGAGGCCAGTCCCGACCAGGGCGGCGTCCGGCGCACCACAAGACCGAGCAATGCGGGCGGCCCGTACGCAAGCGAGATCAAAGTATTAAACGTCAGCATGATCTTGAATACGCTTTGCCCGCTGCCGGCCATGATGGCCGCCATCACAGTGCTTGCTCCACCGACCAAGAATGTTGTGACCCAGCCCACAATCAGCAACTCATGCTCTCCGGCGCTTTGGCGGAACAATGCCTGATAAACGTCCTTGGATAAGATCGCCGATTTCAGATTGAACTGCGCCGATAGGTTTGCCATTGTCGCGCTGAACATCGCAGCCAGCATGACGCCGATCAGGCCGTGGGGTAGCAATGTCAAACTGGCGATTGCGTATGCAGCTTCGCTGGGGTTCGCCAGCGCCGGCCAGACGGCGTGCAGATCGGGATAAATGACGTG
>Ga0193707_1000298_pt1 | contig 16094 bp, 33 predicted proteins | sample U3c2metaG_FD_143043 | JGI IMG/M metagenome (GOLD analysis project Ga0193707, IMG submission 143043) | Soil microbial communities from a riparian zone of the East river system, Colorado, United States - U3c2 | ecosystem: Environmental > Terrestrial > Soil > Riparian zone | place: USA: East River... | reverse complement strand
GCGCAGCTCCCGACACGGCCAGGACTCAAGGCACCACCGACAGGATCCCCCCGGTTCACGTCCGTGCCGGGCACGGATCCGCTCGACCATAACGAGCAGGTCCGTCTTCTGGTCCCGCAGTTTCGCGTTCCGAGTCCAGACGTCCTCGACCTGGCCGAGCAGCTCCGCGTTCTCACGACACAGGACCTTGTTCCGTCGGGCGACCATGACGGCCGTGACCATCACCCCCGTCGAGATCGAGACGCCTACGATGGCGATGGCCATCGCAACCACGTCGGCCGCCAACGTCCCGATCACGATCCGTCACCCGGGCCGGCGTCGGTGACCTCAAGCTTGGCCAGGACGTCCAGGATCCCGCGCAGCCGCTTGACCTCGTTGTCCGCGAGCCGCAACGCACCCTTGAAGACGAGCGCCTTCGTCTCCTGTGCGAGCGCGTCATCCTGGGCGCGTTCGTACTTACACGCCCAGCACCATTTCATGCACCTGAACACCGGCGGGTCCTCGCCGACGATCGCATACCGCACGTGCTGGTCGGCCATCCGTTCCATCAGGACCCAGAGCTGCATGATCCGCGGCCACACCACGGTCATCGCCAGCTCGGCGGCGGCGTCCGCTTCCCCGCCCGACAACCTGAGCGGCTCGCCGGCCTGGGCCAAGGCGATCGCGTTGGGTCCGAGCCGGATCCGCAGGCCATCCCGGATAACCGGGACGAGGAGTCTCAGAAGGTCGTCGTGGATCTCCTGCGATCCGTCGTGTTCATCCATCGGCACTGCCCTCGGGCTCGGTCGAGGACTCCGCGAGCGGCGGCCCGACCTCGTCGATGCTGGCGCGGGCTTCTCTAATGACATGTTTGACGATCTGGAGATGGCCGGCTCGTGCCTCTTCTTCCGACGAGTAGCGCTCTACCCGGGTATCGCCATCCGGTGCGAGGACCATCGTCTGGAATATGTGTGGAGGACCGGTCATGGCCAGGTTCATGCCGAGCCAGACAGTCGAGATCGCCCAGTCGCGAACCCAGTGCGTCGCGATTTGGGGATAGTCCCGGTCCAGGACCAGCCCGCCCCACTGCTCCAGCGTGATTGGCTCGCCGTCCCGGTCGTAGTATCGAAGGCCGATCACGTCATCCGCCGCATCGTCTCGACATCGAACACAACCCAATTCCCGGGCTCCCCGTCGCAGTTGAGGCTCGTCACGGTGACTGGTCCGTGCGCCATCTTGACCACGCGCTCGTCGGGGATGTGCAGATGCCCGTGGAACCACTGCTCGGGCTTGAGCGCCTCGCCGATCCGGGTGAGGCGTTCACGATGTGCGTCGGACCGGGCGAGGTCTTCATCGCGCCACCAGGCCGGCCGTTGCGGGAACGTGTGGTGCACGGCAGACGGGCAGTCATGGGACACGATGACATCTGCGGGGCCAGCGGCGACGATGTCGCGTTCCTGGTCGTTGGTGATGGACTCCTCTGGGAACCAGTCCCGTCCTTCGGTCCGAGCAGCTCGGTCAACACTGACGGCACCGCCGATGCCGATCCATTCGCGGCCGTGCCATGTCCAGCGGTGGCCGCGCGGAATGTGCCAGATGTGGGGACCGGCTAGTCCTCGGCCGTCGACATGCATCAGGTCCGCGAATCCGGGATGCCATTCGTGGTTGCCGTCAATGAACTCGATGATGCCATTGACTCGCTCCAGTGCGATCCCCAGCTTGGCCAGGTAACGTTTCCCGTCCCTGTCGCGCCAGAAGCCGAAATCGCCGCAGTGCAGTATCCGGCGGGGATTCTCGTGCGGCAGGAGGTCAGGGAGGCGTCGTATCAGATCGACGGCGTGGTCAGTATTCTGGTGCCAGTCACCGGCGATGACGATCCGTTTTGGGTCATTCATGCGTGCTCTGTTCTTCTTCGGTCCTGAATCTGTATCCGCGGTGCGTGACCGTTTCGATGTACTCGTGTTTGTCGTCCCCGGTATTCAACATCTTGCGCAGGACGGAGACGGCCATTGTGAGCGTCTTCGTGGTTCCGTATTCGGCGAAGCGTGCGCTCCAGGCGGCCACGAGGATCTCCCTCTTCGTGCACAGGTCGCCCGCGTTCTCCATCAGGTAGCGGAGGACCTTCATCTGCTGATGCTGAAGGACGATCTCTTCCGGGCCGTTCACCCCGTGCCGCCAGAGCCTGTTGTTCGCATAGTCCAGGGTCAGGTCTCTGAGCCTGATCGGTTCATTGGTCTTCGGGCCTCGATCAGCGTCCGCCATCATTTTCAGTAGTTGAGCCAGCAGATCACGGGACTTTGCCAAATGATCGGCGAACTCCCTCGCCCGCACAATGACCTCGTCCGGGACATCCACCAGATTCAGCCCACTGGATTCATTGGACACGACGGACCTCCTAGTTCCGGCGTTCGGCGACAGTGAATGCACACGGGGCCGATCAGCCCGACGAGATTCCGCCAGCGGGTCAACTCCTCGACCAGGTCGACCAGCGGCTTCTGTGGCTCGCGGACGTACCAGTCGGTGCGGCAGACGAACATGTGCCCGCCGTGCCGGCCGGACTCGTCCCTGTCGGTGCCACGGAGACCGAGGTCGATCCGCACCTGGCCGTCGGTGACGCCCGGCCCGGCTATCCGGCGGAGTAATCGCTTGAGGACGCACATGATCTCTCGCTCGTGAAAGGGGGGATGCCGCCGGGCCGCGCACCTCCGCCGTGCGGGGAGCGCCGCGCCCGAGACCACGACCCGGCGGCGTCTGGGAGCACCTGGCCCCGGCTCGACCAAGCAAGGGCTCGGCTCGGAACTACTAGGGGGATAGCAACCGATAAAGGCCAGGTGCCCGTCTGTGGGGTGCTCAGGCGGGGATGCGGATCGTCTGAGGAGCGCCGGCGGGATCGGTCTCCCTATACGCCGCACGCACCCGGAGGGTGCGGTCCCTCGTCGCCGCCCATTGCACGAATCCTCGGCGGCAAGCACCATCCCCTACGCGGATCCGGATCTGGCTGAGGAGGGTGACTAGCCCGGTCGTGTCCATCTCCGCCGGGTCTTTGCGTGCCAGGGCGGTCAACTCCGCCAGGAAGTCGGACGTTCCGTGGCCCGGATACTCCTTGAACGTGTAACTGGCCGGAACCAGGTTAGAGGCTCCTTCATTGTTCGTGATCAAGACCACCGGACACTCGGCCACACCGACCAGGCTGCCCAAGTGCAGGAGCTTGGGTTGCATCGGATGCCAAACCTCGACATCAGCCTGCCGTCCGTACAGCTCCGAGAGCAGTGCGAAGCGGACCTCGTCCGAAACGCCTGGGCCGATCTCGATCATGCCGTTCCCGGTTCCTCTCCTGCCCATTTGCTCTCCTCTTTCTCTCTCTGATCCTGGTTCGCTTACTGGTCTGGGCGGCGACGAAGGCAATGCACGTGACAGCGGAGAAGCTCATCCCTGATCTTCATCGCCGGTCGGCATACGTCACAGAGCTGGTCATCGCCGGTGGCCAATCTGCTACAAGCGCGGCCGGGTTCGGGATCTGCGCCATCCACGTCTGAGTGGCAGAAGATCGGGCACTCGCAGGGGGAATCTGCCTCGTCAGGTGCGTCCGGCGGGGATCTGTCCAGGGTTATGGTCATTCGGAGGTTCCTCCTCCGGGATCGTCGGGGGGCGAATTCTCGTCGGCCGATCCTCCGCGCAACGGGGCAATGAAGTCGCTCAGATTCTTGGATGGCCGATCCCGGTCCGGGCATTCGCGCTCACATTTTGGGCAGTGGTCGATGCCTCTGGGGTGTTTCACCCATCCATTTTTCAGGGAATAGTCGTGAATGATCTTCTCGGCGTTCCGGCTATTCGGAACATGAAACGGCGTCTCATACCTGCATACATTGCAGATAAGGGCCACGATAGCCGTCACGGCGGCACCTCCTGCCGCTGGCCGGCCGTAGGATCAGGTGCCGTCGACGCGAGAGGTGCACGCCAGGCGACATACTTGCCCGGTGCCCTTCTCGCGGTCTCCTCGTCGGGAAAGAACGGAACGAGATCTGCCGCGATCTGATTGATCAGGCCCGGCCCGCTTACATATACGCGGAGATTCAGGAGCCACTCGACGTCGGTTCCGAAATCGCCTCGGACCTCACGAGCGTCTTTGACGCTCATGATGTCGGCGAACGTGTAGTCCTGGTCATCGTTACGTGCAGGATCCACGCTGACATGAACGCGATATCCCACGATGGGCGGATCGCTCATTTCTCTGTCCTCCTCAGTGATGCGAGTCGCGCCGGCCCTCGCTGCCGCCAGTGTGCTCCCCGTAAGCGGTGCTCATGACGTTTGTGAGCGCGGCCTGGGTCACACGCGTCGCGAACTCCATGACCTCGTCCTCCGACCTCCGAAAGAAGTAGTCGAAGACGCAGATAGTGGCGCAGGTGGACACGAACAATCCGACGAGGCTCAGGTAGGTGTCCTCGCGATCGATCGCGATGGAGATTCCCCAGAGCGGCAAGACCCAGTAGGCCATGCGCACCAGGAAGTGGCCGAGCAGTTGTCGGATACGTCTCACAGTGGCTCGCCGTCCTGGCTATTCACACTGCCCAGGGCCCCGACCGCGGCAAGGACCTTGGCGTGCGCGGATTCAAGTTCGCTGTTCCGTTTGCGGAGCCGTTCGTTCTCTTCCTCGGCAGCCCTGAGCTGTCTGTTCTCGTCCAAAAGGCGCTGATAGTCCGCCGCGAAGTCGTAGGCACGCTCGGCGGCTTTGAACAGGTCATCGCCCAGCGTCATGGGTTCTTCGTCTTCGGAAACCTCGATCTCCGGGGCGTCCGGCGCCGCCGATAGGGGCGCCGGACGCTCTTCGTCCGTCGGCTCGGGTACGCCAGTTTCCGGTTCGGTAGGCGAGTCGTGCACGTCTTCTAGGTCGCGGCCGTGGACATCGTGCGCGGGCTCGTCGTCGGCCACGACCTTCTGGGCCGTGGTCACCGGGTCGAGGACCCCGTGACCGTTCGCCACATAGTCGTCGACCGGCGCTCCTTGCCAATCGTCGGCGATGAAGATCGTCGATTTGTTCTTGTTCCCGCGGGCCGGATCGAAGATGTCAATATTGCCGGTAGTCCGAAGGAAGACCCGAACGTTCGACGCGATTCTTTCAACGTCCTTCTTCTCCAGACGATATTCTTCGCCGTCCGAATCATGACAAGCATCTAGATCAAGGGCCCCCCACCACCTCTTCATTTCGTCCACGAACGAATCCCCGTGCCAGTTACGCCCACGGATCGCATCACGCACATAGATCGGATTGTTCGGCTCAGCAGCCGCCGCCGCGCGGAACATCCTCCACAGGAAACGACCTGCGACAGCGGCCGGCGCGTTGTATGGAGGTATGTCGCGGACGTCGCGCCCGTCGCTAAGAGTCACGCGGGCTTCATCGCCGATCGTCATCGTGCCTGTCCTTCATGGAGGGGTTGTCTTGCCGTCGTCTTACTGTTCGCTAGTCATTCGGTCGGCGTTACGGTCAGCTTCGCGGCATCAAGCTCTCTGCCGAGACCTCGTTAACGACCTTTTCGGCGTTGATGAAGTCGCTCAAGGTCTGGAAGATGCCATCTCCGAGGCTCTTGGCCAGCTTTCGGTATCGTCGGCGTTTCGCCTTGCTGAAGTTGCTCCTTCTGAGTAGCGCCTCCACTCTGTCCTCAAGAGACAGTTTGGTCGCGTAGTCAGCCGCGAAGAGAAGATTGTCCTTCGTAATGCCGAGTATCTCGGCGATCTTCTCGCACGTCTCGCCGCTCGGCCGTGCGCCCCCCTTCCACCCGTTCACCATGCGCCTATCGAAACCCGCAGCCTCCACCAGTTCGCGCAGGCTCGGGAACGGCGGAGTGCAGAGTTTCCTCTCCTCGTCAAGGCACTTGATCCACCGCTCCGGGTCATACATCGCGCATCTCCTCAAGATCGTCAGAAGTTCCCGTATGCGATCCGGAGTCACAGTGCTGTCGCTTCGACACGACAGCCCCTGTGTGCTCCGGACGTTAACACTCCGTTGTCATTGAAGCCAAGCCCCTGTCGGCAAACATCCACGATGTCTGATTCGTCAGGATTTCTAGTATCTTGATCCGGGATCCTGCCACATCAGCTTGCATGCGGTCAATGTCACGGCTTACGGTCGACCTATCGCCTCTGACCAGCAGCTTCAGCGCCCGGCCTCCAGACGGGCACCTGTGATGATCTTGCGGCGTAGGGAGGACACGCGATATGACTCCTCATACCTGCCAACCCTTTGAGAAACCCGTTCGACGATCACCGTACGGTGTCTACCCGTAGCCTAAAGTGATCCCTCCTGTCGTGTTGACACGACAGTAACTCGTTTGACTGCGCCGTGTTGTGATACTCAGGGATACCGCGATGAACCGATCGAAAAACATCGGAACCGCCGTCGAGACAGCGGTGGTGCGGTACCTCCAGACCGATGGCTGGCCGAGCGCAGAGCGCCGCCAGCTCCGGGGCCGTGAAGATGCCGGCGACATCACGGGCACGCCGGGCGTGGCCTGGGAGTGCAAGGGGGGCGAAGCGGCGAAGGCGGCCAGTGACGGCCAGGTCCTCACTTGGCTCGCCGAAACGCAGACCGAACGGATTCATGCACGCGCCGACATCGGCGTCCTCGTCCTGGCCCGCCGCGGAGTCGGCGCCCGGAACGCGGGCCGATGGTGGGCGGTGCTTCAGAGCAGAGACGTGGCCCTGCTCATGCTCTCGACGACGACCATTCCGAAACGGGCGCCCGACCGGCCCGTGCGAATGCTCTTAGTCGACGCCGTCGCCCTTCTGAGATGGGGCGGCTACGGCTCCGCAGCATGACATGTAAGTGATATTGAGGGCACAACGTGAAAGCGCTTGTATTTGACGACCCACCGCCCTGCACAAATGACCCTGACCTATTCTTCCCGTATTCATCGGGAATGGGCGCTCTCATTCTTGAGTCCCAGGCGAAGAGCGTGTGCCGGAAGTGTCCTTTCCGGCTCGAATGCCTCGACTTCGCGCTCCGCCGAGACGACGCCGGCATATGGGGCGGCATGACGAAGAAAGAGCGCCGCGACATCAAGAAGGCCGCGCGTCTCGGAAGCCTCGTGACCTGCACGGAACAGAAGTCCGCGCTGCGCACCAGGTACGACACCTACACCGAGTCCCAAGCGCTCCTCGACGACGGCCTTACCCTTCACGAGGCCGCCCGGGAACTCGGCCAGACGTATGAGAACCTTCGCGACCAGCGGGCCGTGGTCGCGAAAGACATCATGGCCGGGCTGTGGTGCCCATGACCGGCCCGGCAGGCTCCACGATCACCCGGCGCGGCAGGTTCTACATCGACGCCGCGACCGGCGACAAGTACCCGTCCGTCACCACGGTCATCTCGACCGCACTGGCCAAGCCGGCACTCACCAAATGGTACGCGCGGATGGCCGCCGAGCGGGCCGTGGAGAACGCCGCGGAACTGTCCCGCCGGGTCCGCCTCGAAGGCCCGGAAGAAGCGGCGAAATGGGTCGCCGCCGCCCCCCAGGACGCCGCCCGGACCGCCGCACTCAAAGGATCGGATCTGCACGACCTGGCCCAGCGCCACGCCGACGGCAAGGTCATGCCCGACGACCTGGACCCCGACGCCGCCGCCATGCTCCGGCAATATGAAACGTTCCTCGCGGACTTCACCCCGACCATCCTTCAGACCGAGATGACGGTTCTGAACCGTGCCTTCGGGTACGGCGGTACGGCCGACGCGATCATGGAGCTGCCCGGCCGTGGATACGGGCTGCCGCTCGTCGTGGACTACAAAACCGGAAGAACGGGCCCGTATTCGGACTGGGCCATTCAGCTCGCTGCGTACGCCCATGGTGAACGGATGCTCGAAAAGACCCCGAAAGGGATCATCGAGTCCGATATCCCGTGCGCGATCGACCCCGACCGGGGCCTGATCCTGCGCATCCGGCCCGAGAAGTACGAGCTGTATGAGACGGACCTGACCGCGAGCTACGGCGTGTTTCAGGCCATGCTCCGGATCTTCGCCTTCACCTCGATTGAACCCCCGTTCACGCGCATTCCCGCGCCGCATGACGACCCCCTCACCTGGCTCGCCCGGATCGACGCCGTCGGCGACGTCGCCGAACTGTACGAGATCTGGCGGTCGGGCACGGCACGGAATGTGTGGACCGATGAACTGAGCGCCGCATGTGCGCAGCGGAAGAAACTACTCACCGAATCCTGAGAGGAGGAAAACGATGACCTACGGATTTAGCGTCAAGATCGCCGCAGGAAAGGCCGAGGTTCTGTCCGCATACGGATCTCTCCCGGAAGCTGTATTCGGTGTCTACGGTCACGGCGACGGCGCCAACGAGTCGATCGGCGTCACTCGCACCCTGACCCCGGTACCGGACCCGACCCCGGACCCGACTCCGGCACCGACCCCGGACCCGGCACCTGCCCCCGTCCCGGCCCCAGCCTCGGAATAAGCCTTCAGAACGCGGACGGAACAGGAACAGAACATGGCTGAAGACGACGACTTCGATGCCCCAGCACCCAAGATCAGGATCACGGACTACGAGGGGAAACTCCTCCTCATCACGGCCCACGAAATCATCAAGGACATTCCCAGCGACTTCTCCAAGAACGGTTCCGGTATGGCCGACGCGACCGCCGTCACCTTCGCGGTAATCGACGACGACGGCACCGGCAGCGGCTCCGAAATGGAGGCATGGATTTTCCAGGGCGGGATTCAGGGTCAGCTCCGGGCCCGTATCGGGAGCGGGAAGAAGACGCTCGCCCGGCTCCAGAAAGGCGCGTCCAAGAAGGGCGACTTCCAATGGATCTTGGCCGACCCGACGGAGGCCGATCGCGCCGCCGCACGCAAATTCCTGAAGAAGACCGATAACCCGCCGTTCTAGGCGACCCGCACGACTCCTCTCACAGAAAAGGACAACACGCATGGCCGAGATCACCGTACGAAGCGACGACCTGGACGGCTCCCAGGGCGACGTGGAGACCGTTGCGTTCACGGTCGACGGGACGAAGTACACCGTCGACCTCTCCGGCCAGAACCGCAAGGCGTTCGCCGAAGCGGTTCGGCCCTACGTCGAGGTGGCGCGCAAGGGCGGCGGCCGGAACAAGGCCGCCCGCCAGGACAGCGCTGCGATCAGGGAATGGGCCGCCACTCAGGGCGAATTCGACGGGCTGGCCGAGAAGGGCCGCATTCCCGCCGCCGTCACCAGGGCGTACGACGCGGCGCACACCGCGAACATGGCCCAGTCCGTCTAGCCGGACCCCTCCGGACGGTCCCTGACGTGGGGTCGGGACCGCCCGGAGATCGCGGGGCGCCGGCCCGGCTATCGCGGCCGGCGCCCCGCTTCAACCCCTGAATCGATGCGAAACGAAACGGCACCATTTAATGGCTGATCTCGATCTGTCCGAACTCGACGTGAACGTATATCGGTGCCTGAAACTGCTGCGCCGGGCGTGGCCGCGCTTGGTCGTCGCCTCACCCGAGGCGTACGGACCGTCCGGATTCTCGTTCGCGATCACCGACCGGTCCCTGATCCGGAACGGGTCCATCATCATCACCCAGCTCGATTTCGATGGCGACGTATGGATCCATGCGTCCATCCGGTGGAACGACAGGGACCCGAACGCCGGTGATCTCGCGCTCCTGAAAGAAGCGGTGTTCGGTCCTGGCCGCGAGGCGTACCAGATCTACCCGCCGACCCTGCTGCACAGCACTCCCCGAAAGCACCAGTTGAGCCTGTGGGGGCGCGCGGACGGGAAACCGGCGCTGCCCGAGTTCGGCGACCAGGGCGCGCTCTGATGATCGTCGTCAGCGTCGGCGGCCGGCGGTTCATGTGCTGCGACGGGTGCCTGCACTGGGTCCTACGGGACCCGCCTAAATGCATGTGCCCGTGTCACGTCGTGGCCCGCGAACTGCGTGAGCGTCCCGCGCTCGACGCCATTCGGGAACGGCGGCTCATCACACCCGGATCCCGTGGCAAGAAAGGCCGCGTGCACGCCCTGGTCCGCGTCGACGGCCGGTGGGTCGTGGCGTGCCGGCCGCACGTCACGGAACTACTCCGCGGGGACGTCATCGCCTACCCCGTCACCCTCACCTGCCAGACCTGTGTACGGAGGACGAATGTTCCACAGCCTCGAAATAGCCGGCGACCAGCGGTCCGGAAGAATCCTTCTCGACGGGCGCGAGATCAAGCCGTACCGGCTGGCTCTAAATCTCGATCGCGAAGAGTTGACCGTAGCCACCATCGAGCTACCGATCGCTGAGCGGCTCACCGCCGACCTTGACCACGTCATCGTCGACGTCGACCGCGACACCCGCGAACTGCTCGGCAGGCTCGGCTGGTCGCCGCCGCCGCTCGACACCGAGACCGGCGGCGTGGCGCCGGCCCTGTCATCGGCGGTCCTCGCCGCGATCCAAGCCGAGGCGATCCGGGCCCGGCAGCTCCGGGCACGCGTCCACCAGTTGCGTCACGACCCGGGCCGGACCGGCGCGAAACGGCTCTCCGAACTCGTCGCGGCCGTCGGCACCGTCAGCGACGCCTACACCAGGGCATTCCCGAACGACATCGACTCCGAGGCACTCCGGACCCGGCTCATCGAAGTGGCGACGTCCGCCGCCGTCTGGGCCGACGTCCTCGACGTACCGCACACGCCCGCCGCCCAGGCCGCGTCATGACATGGACACGATCCCGCTCTTCGACCCGCCCGACCCGCCCCCGGCACCGCGGCCCGGCACCCGCCAGGCCACCGGGAAGCCGCGATGGACGAAGTACGCGCCCAAGTACCCGGTCCGGTGCGACGACTGCATGCAGGTCCTCGCGGAATCCCAGGGGCACGGGCCGGCGGCGCGTCAGGCCCGGATGCGGCGGCGCACCCCCGACAGTGACCGGCTGGTTTGTTACGACCACGCCCGTCAATGGCGCGCATTCGACGAGCTGTCCGTGAAAGGGGACGGGAAATGAGATGGGGACTGTTCCTCACCCTGGTCGCCGAAGCGGCCATCACCGTCATCGTCGGGTCCGTGGCCGTCTACATCGTCATCGTGACCCTTTCCCTGATCCACGACGAGATCAAGAAAAAGGATCGGCCGTGACGATGAAAGCCGACGAGTGCGTCGAGGTGACCATTCAGGTGTGCGGACGCTCGCAGCTCGGATGGCTCGGATACGCGACCGACCGTGACCATCCCCTCGGGATCCGGAAAGTCTTCGGATTGTGCACCTGGGACGGCTACCTCACACACATGTCGTACGCGAGCGACTACGCGGACCCTCGGGAGATGCTGACCTTCACCGTCAAGAACACGAAAGGCGTCTTCTATTTCGACGCCGGGTCCAACGGGCGGCCCGTGACCATCTCCCACCTCGAACTCGCGCAAGCGTTCCAGAAACTGGGGCTCATATGAGCCCATACAAGATCGTCGCGTCGCCCATCGGCCCATTCATCGTCACCGAGCAGGACGAAGCACGCGATATGCGGCGCCGTATCCGGGAAGGCCGCTGCGCCTGTTGCGGATACGACACCGAAGACTTCATCGGCATCGGTGAAGGCATCAAAATGTGCCGCGAATTCTGCTTCGACCCACCCCACCATGACCACAGCGACGCCGAAACGGTCGGCGAGATTCTCCGGATCGCCGTCATGAATGTTACGGGTGGCGACCGGTGAAGACCCCGGAACCGGTCCAGTGCTGGCACTGCCTCGAAGACATCTGCCCCGGCGACGACGTCATGCACACGTCCTTCGGCGAAGTCGTACACGACGAATGCTACGACCCGGACGACGACGGCCCCGACTCCGACCAGGAGTGACAAATGCCCGACCTGTACTGCTTCTCGTGCAAGGGAAACCACTCCTTCAGTCCCACGGCCATTGAACGCATCGTGTACGCGCTCACCGCAGCGCTCGCCGACGCGAAAACGGAACCGGCCGAAGCGGGCCCCGCCGCCGCACCGATGTTCTGGTGCCTCGACGACGTCGCGAACAGTGCATGGAGCCCCGAGGGATACGCCGAACACGTCGAACAGGGCCTCGCGTGCCGGCGGTTCTGCGCGACACCGGGAGGCGGACGGATGTGAGCCCCCACCAGTTCCAACGAGGAGTAACAATGCTCGACCTGTACTGCTATCCGTGTTCCGGGAACCACTCATTCTCCTTCGAGGACGCCGAACGGCTCGTGTACGTCCTCAATGCCTCACTGGCCGACGCCAATGTGCGGGCCGCCGTAGACAATAACGACGACTGGCCCAGCCTCGCCTGTCTCGATGACCTCGTATTCATGGCCGATGACGACGAATACGCCGAGCACGTGAACGGCAGCGTGGGACACCGGAAACTGCACGCTCTGTTCGGAGCCGACCGATGACGAATCCTGCCGAAGAATGGAAGATCCAAGAGACGCTCATTGCGGCAGCACTGGCCGTCGTGACGTATGAGTACACGCCCGGCATCAACCCGGTCGAACAAGAAGCCCGCGAAGACCAGCTCGCCCGCGCCGCCTGGGGGCTCGTCCGCGCCGTCGACCGGCGCCCCGCCCGCGACCGGCCCGCCGGCTGGGACCTCGACCAGGAAACCGGCGACGTCACCGGCGACGCGGCCGTCGACGGCGGTGACGTGAATGGGGACGAGAACACCGAAGCCGACTTCGTCACGGCCTTCTCCGCCGACAACGACGTCGACTGGGCCCGGAAAGCCAGCGTCTACAGGAAGACCGCCTTCGACATCGGCGCGGCTCTCAGTACGGCCCTCAACACGGCCAAGACCGAGAACGAGCGCCTCACCAGGTACTTGAACGTCGCACGGGCCGAGGTCCAGAAACTGCGCGCGGACCTCGAACGCGTCCGTCGCGAACGGGCCTCCGACCTGCCGGAACTGGTAGTGCTCCGCGCCGAAATCCAGCACGCCAACACCGAACGAAACCTCACCGGCGCCCAGAACAAGGGCCTCCGCGCGGAACTGAAACTCGCCCACGGCGAACGGGACGCGGCCCAAAGGCGGGTAGAGGAACTCCGCGTCCAACGAGACGCGGCCCGCGCCGCCGCACACCGGGCCGAGGAACGCCTCCGTGCCCTCGGCCACCTCCCCGACCCCGGACCCGGCGCGTACCAGTGCTCGACGTGGTGCGACGACGACTGCGAGGCCCGGTGCCACGAATGGCACGAGGTCGCCGCCGCCCGTGCCCACGACCCGCTCCGCTGCGAAATGCGCGTCGAGATGCAGAGGATGCGCGCCCGTGCTGCGTGGCCGCGCACCAGCAACACGGAGGCGACGTGATGAGGCTCTTCTACGACACCGAATTCATCGAGGACGGCCGCACCATCGACCTGATATCGATCGGGATGGTCAGCGACGACGACCGCAAATACTATGCGGTGAACCGGGATATGCCGGTCAAGAGAATCGCGAGACACGAATGGCTGATGGCCAACGTCGTGCCCGGCCTGCCCCGCCTGCACGGTGACGCCCGGATGCTCGCCCCACGGCGCGACAAGCTCCTCCTCGACTGGCATCACCCGGACGTGAAACCCCGTCGTCAGATCATCTACGAGGTCGAATCGTTTATCAGCTCGATTCCCGACGTGAAGCTGTGGGCGTGGTATGGGTCCTACGACCATGTCGTCCTGGCACAGCTCTTCGGGCCCATGGTCATGCTCCCGGAACGTATCCCGAAGCACACCAACGACCTGAAGCAGGAATGCGACAGGCTCGGGAACCCGTCTCTTCCGCGACAGACCGACCGCCAACATGACGCGTTCGCGGACGCGAAACATAACCGGGTCATCGCGCATTTCCTCGACGAGATCGAGCAGGAGCGTGCCGCATGACGGACTGGACGAAAGACCAGTGCCTCGCCATCCTCGTGGTAGGCGGCTGGTCGCAGGTCTGTTACGCCCCGACGATCGAGAGCGTCCCTGCCGGGTGCCTCCATGAACATGTCTCCACGCGCCCGCTCTGCGCACCGCACCGGGACGCGCTCATGGAAGGCCACATGGACTGTGCGAACTGCGCCCTCGGGGCCCTGACCAGCGAACCGCACCGGTGTGTCCTCGTACCTGTCCGCGACCAGAGCGACGTTCAGGTGCCGTCATGAAAAGCATCGGCGTCGACTTCAACGGAGTGATCCACGGCTACTCCAAAGGCTGGCACGACGGGACCATCTACGACGATCCGATGCCCGGCGCGTTCAAAGCCCTCAGCACGCTCCTGGACTCGTTCACGGTGTTCGTTTTCACGGCACGCGACCTTGAACCGGTGGCGCAGTGGCTCACCGAACAAGGACAGTTCGAGGTGTACGTGGACCGGCCCTACCCAAGCGGGGCTTGGATCCGATTCTGGAACGAACGAGGAAAGCTACTCGTCACGAACCGGAAACTCCCCGCGGTCGCGTATGTCGATGACCGGGCCATCCGGTTCACCGACTGGGCCCAGGCCCTCGCCGACGTCAAGGCGCTCTCGTGAGCGAACTCAGCGAACGACTCCGTGCCAAGGTGCTGGCCCGGAAGGACGCCGCACTGAAGGCGGGCCCGGCTGGCTCGTCCGGAATCTGGCACGTCGCCCGGCACCTCACCTACACCTATATCCACGACAACGAAACCGTCTTCGTCGTCGACGAGGTCCCCAACCGAACGCGTTTTGAGCATTTCGAGCACATCGCGCTGAATGACCCGGCCGACACGATCGCCCGGTGCGATTTCGAACTCGCCGCGCTCCGGACTTACGAGCACGCCGAACGAGAATACTTCCGCCAATCCGACGTCGGCCGGGCACTCGCCATGGTCGGTGAACTGGGAGCGCCGGCCCATATCGTCGAGAAATTCACCGGACTCAGTCACAAACTCGACGCGTACCGGTCCGTGCTGTTCCTCCTCGAAACCGCGTACGCGCACATGGAGGAGCCGTGACCGACATCGTCACCGCCGGCCTTGAGCCGCCGCTCTGGGTCGCCGACTCCAACGCCCCGGGCTGGCTCGCGTTCATGAACACGCCCGGGTACCGGCGGCTGTGTGACTGGGCCGACGCCGAAGGCATCGACACCTACGCGACGTACCGCGTCGAGGTCTACCTCCTCGACGCCCTGTTCGCGAAGATCTTCAAGTACGTGATCAGCGACGACGGACATCTGGTTTCCGACGAATGCCGTGACGACATCGCGCGCACCGAGCGGTTCGTCATCCTGTCGTCAATGCCGCCAACAGTTGAAACCGAGGCGTCATGACCAAAACACGCATTGACATGGCGGCGGCTGCCCAATGGTGGGCGGCCCAGGGCGTGCCCGTCTTCCCATTGCATCACCCCGTCCCCGTGGCCCTGCACTACGTGTGCTCGTGCTCGGTCCCCAAATGCGGGTCGCCCGCCAAGCACCCCTACGGCCAGCTCGCCCCCAACGGTTTCGACGATGCCACCACGGATCTTGACCAGGTCGCGAAATGGTGGGCGCAGTCACCCGAAGCCAATATCGGATTGCGGACCGGCACCGTCTTCGATGCCCTCGACCTCGATGGCCCGGACGGGCTCCGGAACTATAGGAAGCTCGCCGCCGAACTCGGCGGGGACGTCGCATCCGTCGCCGTCGTCGCCACCGGCCGAGACGACGGCGGACGGCACCACTACGTCGCGCCGGCCGGGCACCGGAACTTCGCGGGCGGCAAGAACAACATCCCGAAAGGGATCGACTGCCGGGGTGAAGGCGGGTACGTGGTCGCGCCGCCGTCCCTGCACATCTCCGGGAAGCGCTACCGGTGGGTCACCGAATGGGACCCCGACCGGGCGGCCAACGGGCATCCGACGTGGGACACCTACTACACGGCGCTCACCACCCGGGCACCGGCCGTGCCCGCCGTGAAGGCCCCCGGCGGTGACCCAGAGCAGGCCAAGGACCCGCCCGGACCGCCCCCGGCGGGCACCGGCGGCTACGCCCAGGCCGCACTCCGCTCCGAGGCCGCGAACGTCGCCCAGGCGGCCGACGGGACCCGCAACGACACCCTGAACACGGCCGCGTACAGCCTCGGGCAGCTCGTCGGCGGTGGCGTCCTCACCGGCACCGAAGTGCAGGCGGCCCTCACCGACGCCGCCCAGGCCGCGGGGCTCACCGCGGCCGAAACCGCGGCCACGATCTCC
>Ga0193707_1000297_pt1 | contig 16099 bp, 10 predicted proteins | sample U3c2metaG_FD_143043 | JGI IMG/M metagenome (GOLD analysis project Ga0193707, IMG submission 143043) | Soil microbial communities from a riparian zone of the East river system, Colorado, United States - U3c2 | ecosystem: Environmental > Terrestrial > Soil > Riparian zone | place: USA: East River... | reverse complement strand
CGGAAGTTATCGACGGCACGAAATGGAAACAGGGTAAAATCTGGTTCGCGGATCCTGAAGAGCGTTTCGTCGCGCGCGCTTTCAGCAGCGTGGCGACGTTGTTGTTTATCAACACCGATCAGGTGAAGCAGGAAGAGATGCGCACGGCCAAAGACCTACTCAATGCCAAATGGCGCGGCAAGATTTCCACTGAAGATCCGACGACCACCGGCTCGGGCGCCAACGCCGCGGCCAGGTTTTACCATGACTTCGGCGAAGATTTCGTCCGCAGACTTTATATCGAGCAAAAGGCCGTGCGTACGCGTGATCGCAGGCAGATGAGCGACTGGTTGGCGCGCGGCACGCAGCCGATCTGTCTCAGCTGCCGCGAGGATGACGTCCGGCCATTGATAAAAGACGGTTTCAAAATTCTCGAAATATTTTCGCTCGCCGATATGCCTGCGTCGGTCAACGGTTCGCCGTGGATGTTGACTCTCGCGAACAAGGCGCCCAATCCGAAAGCAGCGCAACTTTTCGCCAACTGGATTCTATCCAAAGAGGGGCTCGGCACTTACGCGCGCGGCTTCGGCTCAGTTAGCCTACGTACGGATATCGACGAAGCGAATCTCAATCCCGGCAATTTGCCGAAGAAGGGCGTTAAATATTTCGACGATACGGATTGGAATTGGATCGTCACCGGCCGGCAGGAGAATCGCGAAAAAGTGTGGCAGGTGTTGAAAGGAAAATAATATTAAGAGTTCAAAACGTTCAAACGGTTCAAGCCGTTCAAATCGTTTAATTAAAAACATGGAAAGGCAGGAGAGCGATGGCTAAGAAAATCAAAATTCATTATCGGGCGCCGAGTCACGTGCCGTTGTGGAAAGTGATGGAGGAAGGCGGGTTTCTGGAGAAGCACGGATTGGAAATGGAGATGGGATCGCTCGAGGGACAACGCAAACGCGCGGCGGACGGGTTGAAGGCGGGTGACCTCGATGTCGTCTCGGGCAATCATCACAATTTGTACGTGCGCAAGGCGCTCTACGGCGATCCCTATGTGCATATTGCACAGAGCAATAATGCCTGGCGGGAAAATTATCTTGTTTGCGGCAAAGGTATTGAGGGCCTCAAGGATCTAAAAGGCAAGCGCGTCGCGATGGACGATTACGACGGCCATACTGGGTTGAATGTGTGGCTCTACCTCAAGCAGCATGGCTTAGAAGAAGGGCGCGACGTCGAACTGGTCACGGACGCCGTCAAAGGCGCGGAACGTGCCAAAGCGGTTACTGAAGGCAAATACGATGCTACTTTTATTCGTGCCGTGGATCGCCTGCGCGCGCTCAAATTCAACGCCAAGATCGTCGAAGTACCGCCGATGGCGATGATCGAAGGCGTGACGCTGACGACGACGACAACCTACGTCAAGAATCACGAGGACGAAGCGCGCGCGCTGATTCTCGCGCTGATCGACGGCATTCATTTTTTTAAAACCAAGAAAGTGGACACACTTGCCATTATCAAAAAGCATTGCTCGCAACTGCTCAAGATGCACGATGACGAAGAGTGGAACTGTTTTTACGACACCCAGTCCGAGTCACTGGAAAAAGCGCCCTATCCGTCTATCGAGGCGATTCAAAACGTCTTCGCGCTCGGCGTGAAGCGCGACCCAGAGATCAAGGAATTCAACCCGCTGGCGCTGTGGGATTTGCACTACGTCAAGGAGATCGATGACGGCGGTTACATTCGTCGGCTATATACGTGAAGAGCTTTCCGCAGAGATAAATTGGAGAGTGCCGTGAACCAAAAATGAGCATATTCAGGAAGGTGTTTAAGCGCGCCAAAGGCTTCTGGAATGCGGCGGGTGTCAGAGAAGAAGAAGGACGCCGCTCGGGTTACTGGAGCGGTCATTATCTTTGACATAATTCAGTTTGATATGGCGCCAGGTTGGGAGTCGACTGATCGCTGCCAATCTCTAGTGACCAGATACGTCGGTCGCTAAAATATTCCGCTAATTTGCAGTCCTGTTTCTTCTCCATTTTGCGAGCCCAAACGACCTTTGCATTGTCAATGTCCGCCTCGTTATAAACCCATTCATAATGCGCTGAATGCGTAGGACCATATTCGACAATAATTAGATGCTTGCCGTCTTGCCGGTCGAGTTGCCGAAGCAGTTTAGGTCGGTGGAAGCCCAGAGCGGATGAAGTGTCCTTGGAAAGGGATTCATACAGTGACTTGCCAATCATGAAAAGCGCCAAAATCGGAATAAACCACGACATAAATTTGCCACCCTTTTTTTCATGCCTGCGCCATAGGCGAATGGCCGTCACAACAAAAAAGTAGTTGATCCCAGCTATGGGCGAGAAATAATGAGCGGATAAATAGGTCCCTGATAGCACGCCGCAAAACAATATGACGCACGTAATAATACCGAAACGAGTCCAACGATATCGCCACAAATGGCGAGCCAGCACGGTGACCACCGCAATCAGAGGAATCGCGTAGATATTGAAGAACTCCGTCACGAGTGACCAAATAAAAAAGAGCATTTTTAGACCGAAGCCACCAATCGAGTGTTGCAACTGATACGTGGCCATCATTTCAGTCTTCTGAAAATCGCGAATGACCTGATGGTGATAGGTAGGTTCAGGCCGAGGATTCTGCCAGACAAAGAGGGGAGCTACGGCATAGGTGCCTTCATACACCTGATAGGGCAAGCGCAGTGGATGACCAGTAATCCGGAAATTGTAATAGGCCATGCTGGTCACGATAAGAGTCAAAAGAACAAACGCCGGTAAGATGATTCGCTTGACTGTAACGGATAACGGCGGCCCATTTTTACCGAAGATGCAAACTGTTAGAACAGCGCCCGTTGGTAAGCCCAATAACAGGCCCTCGAACGGGCGGCTATTGGCTAGGATCCCAAGGCCAACTGCCATCACTACAGTAATGATCACACGAGGCTCGTGAATCAGTCGCCGTATGGAGCCCAAGACGAGCGCTCCTCCGAATGCCGCGACAGCGCCGCCCCAATAGCTCTGCGCCCAATAGCCCGCGAATCCTAACTGCGGATTTATTACGGAGAGTATGCCGCCCATCAATGCCCAGCGCGGAGGCACCCATGCATATAACATCCAGCATATTGCCGCGCACATCAGCGTAAAGCTCATCCATACGCCCACTATTGGATGGCCTGAGAGGATCTGTCCGGCTGTTAAAATCAAACCCTGGGCTGGAGGATATTTGGACTGGTAAGTTGGATGCTGGAGGATATGAAAACTCTCGAAGTGAATCCACATTGGATGAGTCGGATTCGTTAATCGCCCGTGCGCAAAGGTGTCCGCCGCAAGCAAGTAGCTAAATTCGTCGTGTTCGATGGGAGGAGGAATACCTTGAATGAGCCCAACGAGTGCACTTGCACCGAAAGCAAGCAACCCGATAAGACTTACGGAAAGCCAACGATGCGACGCTAGACGGAGAAGTTTCGAGTATACGGAGCGTAAGTAGGACGCACAGCGTGGAATTTTCAATCCTTTTCTCTAGCGAGCGATTCTATTAAATGGCCATCTCCTTGCCTCAAAGACTTCTTCTCTTAAGGTTTGCGGCAAAGAACCTGATACTGTGCACCGAGGGGTAGCCGTGAGCAAAGAGGCTCGATCCAGCGGAACCAACTCAGAATTCTCGGAAAGAGAAATAAAAAATCTGTGCGCAGAATGTCGAATCCCCTATCACGCACCAAACGTCGAGCTTCCGGAGCACCAAGCGTGATAGCGTCACGATCAAAGGGAATTCGACCCATCACATAGCGAGTGCCGGGATTCCACGGGTTATTCTCCCAAAGTGCAAATACACCACCTCGGCGAAGAGCTCGATATATGTAATCAATCGCGGCTCCTCGATCGGCAGGGGGAATATGATGAAAAACACCATTGCAGTACGCTAAATCGAATTGACCGTAAGGCTCGTAAGCCGAGATCATGTTAAAGTGCGCACGATCTGAAGGGTGAGACCGTCTGGCGATCTCTAATGCTCTTTGAGACTGGTCCACACCAAAAAATCCTTCGACATCCGGCATGTCCAAAAAATGTTGGGCGCTTGAGCCGATGCCGCAACCGTAATCCATAACGCGCCGCGCTGATGTCGAAAAACGAGGAAGACAACGGCACAGCCACTCGATACGTCGTCTCTCAAAATAATCCTTATTTTCGCCCGATACGGAGATCCCGCGGGTTAAGGCCGCATCATAATCGTCGGCGTACTTGTCAAAAGCACCATTCTTGTCCGCGGTCATCGACGCCTCATGCCTAAAATGCTCACGAAAAAACTCGCCAGAATAGTTTGAAACCCGAGAGCTGTGAGCGTAGCTCCCGGAATGACCAAGCGCATGGTCTTAGCATAGTCCATGTGACCGAAGCCTGTAAGCCGCCATGCGTTTAGAGCCGCCGCCAGCAACACGACGCCTGCGAGCAAGGCTGTCAGAGAGATAACTAGACCGCGTTCAAGATTTACGACTTCAAAGAAGCGCGTCATGCGAGGATCCTCAGGCAATAGCCGTTCGTTGATAGCGAAAGTCTTGGTGAAGATCGCGAAAATTACAGACTGATGGCCACACAAAATGGCAAGGCTGGCGAACAATAAAGTGTGAGCGTCAAAGGTCACTCCGTTCAACGTCACTCCAGGCATAGCGATCGCGTAACCGACAATGCCGGAGAAAATCAAAATCATTCCGGGCACGAGAAAAAGCCAGCGCGGACAGCAGATCAAGAATAGACGAATCGTTCGCCACCCATCTCGAAAGGTTCGAAGATGCGGTGCTCGGGTCTTGCGTCCGTCGAGATGCAATGTAATCGGAACTTCGGTAATTCTTGCATTGGATAAACTGGCCTTGATGATCATCTCCGTGGCGAATTCCATCCCTGTGCAGCGCTGGTAAAGATTGAGCTGAAAATCTTTTTTAAACCCCCGTAGACCACAATAGACGTCACTGAGAGGAGATTTGAACCACCATCGAGCCAGAAAGGAAAACATCGGATTGCCGCAGACTCGGTGCAAGAACGGCATTGCCCCGGGAATTATCGTGCCGCCGCCAGAAGGTAGACGACAGCCTTGTACGAGATCAAAACCTTGCTTGAGTTTTTCCACAAAACTCGGTATCTCGTTGAAGTCGTAGCTGTCGTCAGCATCACCCATAATAATGAATTTTCCCTTTGCCGCTGCGATTCCTCCCATTAGTGCATTACCGTAGCCGCGCTCTTCCACGTTGACCAGCCGGGAGCCTAACCGCGTCGCGATTGCTTGACTACCGTCGGTGCTTCCGTTGTCGGCGACAATAATTTCACCGGCGATGTTATTTGAACTCAACGCCTGTGAGGCTTTCTCGATGCAGATCGCAAGGGTTTCCACTTCATTGAGGCAGGGCATCACGATGGAGACTTCAGGAGCATTTTGGTTGTTGGCGGCCATCAAGCGCGGAATCACCTCGGCTGAGATGCTATGGGAAACAAGTCTTTGAATTTCCGGTCGATTATATATCACGGAGTGGAACAAACAAAGTCGCACTATGTCTGGACGCGTGGTGCAATAAACGATATGAAGTTGTGAGCGGAATTTTAATCGGGTTTCCACCGACGAAGCATCAAATCAGGAGATCCCGAGGAACCTTCTTGTCCTTAGCTGCACTAGTTCACGGAGGAATGGATGCCAATGAGCGCGCAGCCCGTCAACCTTTTCGAATTCGAAGAACTAGCTAGGGAGCGTTTGCCGAAGGAAGAGTACGACTATATCGCCGGAGGCGCCACCGACGAAATCAGCGTCGATCGGAATCGCCGGGCCTTCGCTTCCTGGGCGCTGCGCCCGCGCGTGTTGCGCGATGTGAGCGCGATCGACTTGTCTACTACCGTGCTCGGCACGAAAGTGAGATTGCCGGTGCTGATCGCACCGTGCGGCGGGCATAAGCGGGCGCACCCTGACGGCGAGATTGCCACGTACCGCGCTGCCGCCGCCTGCGGTACTATCTTTGCGGTTAGCGCTAATTCAAATACATCCTTCGAAGACTTGGCGAAAGCTGGGCGCGGCCATCTTTTGGTGCAGCTCTATCCGTTTCGCGATAAGGCCATGACTCAAGACTGGTTGGATCGGGCAAAAGACGCGGGGTTCGAAGCGGTCATTGTTACACTCGACTCGCAGTGGCCACCCAAGCGCGAGCGCAACATCCGCAACAATTATCGCCGCACGCGCGGCGTTAACTATCCTAAGGCCAACGCGGAGACACCGAGACCTGCTGGCAGAGCCGGTGAAGGATCCGATCCCGCGGCGACATGGAAAGATTTGGAATGGATCAAATCGGCAACCGAGCTTCCGGTTGTGGCCAAGGGCGTTTTGACGGGCGAGGATGTCGAGCTTTGCGCCGAAGTCGGCGCCGACGGAGTCATTGTTTCCAACCACGGCGGCCGGCACCTGGACAACACTTTGGCGACGATCGAAGTGCTGTCCGAGGCGGTTGCCGCAGCCAAGGGGAAATTGGAAATTTATCTCGACGGCGGCATCCGGCGTGGCGCCGATGCCGTCAAAGCGATTGCGTTAGGCGCAACGGCTGTTTTCATCGGGCGACCGCTCTTTTGGGGTCTCGCCGTTGACGGTGAAAAAGGAGTGAGTCGCGTATTGGACATTCTGCGCGAGGAGATCGAAATTACGATGGCGAAGTGCGGCCGGCCGACAATTTCCGCGATCGATTCTACCGTGGTGGTCAAGGCACCCCCGCTGTAGACGTTTGCCAGTTCCCATGGACAAGGTCACCGGAAAATTAGCTGAATACGCTTCGTCCGCACAGTACGATGACCTAAGCGATGGCACTGTGCATGCCGCGACCCAGCGGCTAATCGACTCTCTTGCCTGCGCGCTCGGCGCCTACGATTGCGAGCCTGCGCAAATCGGCCGGCGACTCGCCATCGGGCAGACGGCCGGCAAGTATCCCGGTCGGGTACTCTGCCACGGTGACACTTTGCCCGCAGAATCCGCCACATTTATTAACGCGGCGATGATTCGTAATCTCGATTTTAACGACCGTTATCCCGGCGGGCATCCGAGCGATTGTCTGGGCGCGCTTTTGGCTTTGGCGGGCGCGACGCAGCTCGACGGCAAACGCTTGCTCACGAGCATGATCGTCGTTTACGAGATTTTTGCGCGTCTGAGCGATGCCACGACGCTAAGCCGGCGCGGCTGGGATCAAGGTTACGCCATCGGCGTCGCGACCGCCGCGGGAGTTGCCAATCTCCTGAAACTGTCTGCCGAAGCTACCGCGCACGCCGTCGGTATCGCGGCAACCTCCAATTTGCCTTTGCGCGTTACACGCTCGGGCGAGCTCACACCGTGGAAAAACGTCGCGACGGCCTACGCCGCGCGTAATGGATTGTTCGCTGCCATGCTCGCAGCGGAAGGCATGAGCGGTCCCGGTAATGCCTTCGAAGGACGGAATGGGCTTTGCGAAAATGTCACCGGGCCGTTCGATCTGGCGCCGTTTCCGGTTCAAGGTGGCGCGTACTTGACACCAAGAGTTCAGCTGAAGTACTGGCCGATTGAAACCAATGGTCAACCCGCCGTGTGGGCGGCGTTGGAGCTGCGTGCGAAAACGAAACCCGACGAGTTAAAAGAAATCGACGTTTTTACTTCCAAGTTCACCTGGTTCGAGATCGGCAGCGAGCCGGAAAAGTGGGATCCCAAAACGCGCGAAACGGCGGACCACAGCTTGCCGTATATTTTTGCGCGAGCGCTCGTCGATGGACCTATTCGCGTTTCTTCATTTAACGACGAGGCTGTTCGAGATCCGGCGCTGCGGCCGCTGATGCAAAAGATTAAAGTGATTCCGGACGATGCCATCGAAGCTTTGCTGCCGGGAAAAACATTAATTCGGGTCGTTGCCACGACGAACGACGGCACGCGACATTCCGTCGAAGTGGAAAATCCCCTGGGACATCCCGATAATCCGATGCAGGACTCCGACATCGAAGAAAAATTCATGGCACTCGCCGAACCGGTGATCGGCAAGGTTCGCGCCCGGAACGCGCTCGACCGATGGTGGCAAGTCGAAAAGGCCGAAGATGTCAGCGCGCTAATGCAGTTGCTGGACGTCGGCGCGGCGGCTCAGGCACATCGCTGACTGGAAACAGAGCAGCGAGAAGTTTTTCGTTCATTTCAGCGCGCCCGGCAGACCGGAAAAACACTACCAAAGAGAATCATTCGATGGATGAAATCCGAATCGTCGATACGACTTTACGCGACGGCGACATTAGCCTCTGGGCCTATGGCATGACCACCGGCATGATGCTGCCGGCATTGCGCCACATGGACGAGGCGGGCTTCGATTCCATGGAATTTTTCTTGAGCTTGCGTTTTAAGAAATTCGTCCGCGAGCACAAAGAAGATCCTTGGGATTGGCTGCGGCTTGGAACCAAAGAGATCAAGAACACCCGCCTGCGTTATCACGGCGGGCTGCATAGCGGCTTCGAATTCATTCCTGAGTGCATCCGGCGGCTCGTGATTCAAACCGTTGCCAGATACGGCATCGATCTGACCCGAACGTCCAATGCTTGGAACAACTTCGAGTTGTTGGGCAAAGAAGCCGTCGAACTTAAAAAACTCGGCATGGATACGGTGATGAATCTGATTTACTCAATCTCGCCGCGCCACACCGACGAGTATTATGCGCAAAGAGCGCGCGACGCGGCGGCACAGAAGCCGTATCGCCTGTGCTTCAAAGACGTCGGTGGCATGTTGACACCCGACCGCACGCGCGATTTGGTGAGGCTTATTAAGAGAAACATCGGCGATATTCCGCTCGAATTCCATGCGCACTGCAACAATGGGCTTGCGCCTTTCAATCTGCTCGAAGCCGTGAAAGAAGGCGTGCGCATCGTTCATACCGCTATACCGCCGCTCGCCAACGGCTCGTCGCAACCTTCCGTGTTCAATGTCGTCGGCAACCTGCGCGCGCTAGGATATAAGCCGTTGGTGAATCTCGACGCGCTGCCGCCGGTGCGCGAGCACTTCTCGTGGATTGCCAAGCGCGAGGGCTTGCCGGTGGGCGCGCCTCGCGAATTCGATCAAGCTTGGTATGGCCATCAGGTGCCGGGCGGCATGATTTCCAACTTGCGCCATCAGCTCAAGCTGATGAGCAAAGAGGACAAGTTGCAAGAAGTGCTGGAAGAAACCGCGCAGGTGCGCGCCGAGCTCGGCTATCCGATCATGGTGACGCCGTTCGCGCAGTTTGTCGGCAGCCAGGCGGCGATCAACGTAATTTTGGGCGAGCGATATAAAGAAGTCACGGACCCAGTGATTCAATATGCGCTCGGCCTTTGGGGCAAAGAAGGCAGCGATCACATGGATCCAGCCGTTAAGGCGAGAATTCTCGATCGTCCGCGGGCCCGAGAGATTGAAAAAATCGACTACCCGGAGACGACACTTGAAGACGTGCGCAAACAATATGGCGGACCACATTTGTCGGACGAAGAGTTGCTGCTGCGCTTCTATGCGGGGCCGGAGTTCGTCGATGCTCTAAAAACCGCGCCTCCTAGAAAAGAATATTTTGCGGCCAAGCCCCTCGTGCGGCTGGTCGAGGAACTCGGCAAAAAGAAACTGGGTCGGATCCATATTCGCAAGGGCGATTTCTCTCTCACCGTCCAAAGAACGGAATAATCCATTAGCCGGCGAATTCTCAGGTTCGGAGAGCGAACCGTGTTGCAGACAATAATCGAGTGCAGCCGCGCCACTGGGTTTATCGCGCTGCTGATTGTGCTCTGCGCGATCAATCACAGTTCCCTTGCTTGCGCGGCGGAGTTGTCAGCGCTCGTCGAAGGCGCGCGCAAGGAAGGACGGTTGGTTATTTATTCGCTCCTCGCCGTGCCGGATCACTCGCGCATCGTCAATCATTTTCGAGAGAGATATCCATTTATCGAGGTATCGCTAACCCGACCGGGCGCCAGCGAGCGGATCACCGCAAGAGTGATGACCGAAGCGCGCGCCGGACGGCCTTTGGTCGACGTGATCGGCATAAGCCGGCTCAATATGATGGCGCTCATCCAGCGCAGCCTGATCATGAATTACGAATCGCCGGAAAGAGCCCGCTTCGATCCGGCGTTCAAGGATCGCAGCGGGTTTTGGACCACGTTCTACGTCAACCCGGAAGTGACCGCGTACAATACCCGCCTGATTGCTTCGGCCAACGTGCCCAAAGCTTACGGCGATCTTTTGGAGCCGCGCTGGAATGGACAGCTCGCGTTCGAGCAAACCGCCATCGAATGGTTTGCGACCCTGCTGCGCCACTGGGGCGAAGACAAAGGCCTCGCCTTCATGCGTCGCCTGGCCGGGCAAAACCTGAAAATACTCAACGGCAATACCTTGATCACTCAACTGGTCGCCGCCGGCGAACACGCCGGCGCGGTTTCGTTGAATGGCCCGCGCGTGGAGCTCACCAAGCGGCGCGGCGCGCCGATCGAATGGGTCGCTCTCGATCCGACCGTCGTGGACCTCGTCACCATCGGCATCGCGGCGAACGCGCCCCATCCCAACGCCGCCAAGCTTTATTTAAACCACGTATTATCGAGAGACGTGCAGGAGACCTTGCTCGAAGAGCAATTCGTCAAACCTTCGGGGCGTACCGACGTGAAATCCGCTTTCATGGCAAAGATCAGAAGCGCCAAAGTGCAGATGATTTCCGTCGACGAATCGCTGAGCGAGCGTTGGGAGCATTACGAAAAACTTTTTCAGAGTACCTTCAAAACACAATAATCAAAGCGCCATCGTACCGGCAAAAAAGGAGAATCTGTGTTTCTACGGTGGGTTATTTTTCTTCTTCTAGGCGTGCTCTCTTACTTTCCGTCGGCGAGCTACGCTCAAGCCTTGCGCGTCAGCTACTCGGGGCTCTCAGGACAAAACTTGCCCTTTTGGATTACTTACGAGGCTGGGCTGTATAAAAAATACGGCTTGACTGCCGAGATGGTGCTCATCTCCGGCGGCTTGACCAATATCCAAGCGGTGATGGCAAGCGAGATTGGGTTTACTTATCTCGGCGGAGCTTCGCCGCTCCAAGCCGCTGTCCAGGGAGCGGATATCGTGATTTTGGCCACGGCCTACGGGCTGATGCCATATGGGATGGTGGCGAGCAAAAATATTCATGCCCCGGCGGATCTCAAAGGCCGGACATTTGTGGTCGCGCGCCTCGGCGGCATCGAGGAGACCGCGGCCCGACTCGCGCTCGATCGATTGGGTGTCGGCGCGCGCAATGTTTCGTTCCTACAGGCGGGACCGGACCCCGTGCGCATCGCCGCGCTGGAATCTGGCTCGGCGCAAGCGACGATGCTGGCGCCGCCGGGACTTTTCGCGGCGACCGGGCGCGGCCTCAATTTGCTGGCCGATCTCGGCGCGTTGAAGATCACGTATCCCACCTCGGTGATCGCCGCGCGGCGCAACTCTCTGACTCAAAACAGACCGGTAGCCAAGCGTTTTCTCATGGCGCTCGTCGACGGGCTGAATGTGCATCGACAAAACAAAAATTTCGCCCTTCAGATACTGCAGAAATATACCAAGCTCGCCAACGCCGACGTTTTGTCGCAGTCCTATAATTATTTTATCAAAAACAGTCCGGTCTTGCCGTTGTCCGATGCGGCGATCATCCAAGCGGGACTGCCGACCGACAAACCCACCAACCGCAAAATCGAGGAATTTTACGACAATTCGCTGCTCGAAGAACTGGACCGGGAAGGGTTTCTAAAAACATTGGCGAAATAAGCGACGAGAGTTTCAGCGGAAATTGCATTGTTCTTCTACGTCCACCCTCCGGCAAAGTCAGCCGAAAACGCAAACATGATCGATAAAAAATCGCGCACTGCGCTCACTTATACGAAATATCTGAGCTAAAAAAATATTTGAAGCCATGATTCATCTTCTTGCCATGCTTTTATATCGCACTTGTGGCTGGTGTCTTTCCGGCGTCCGCCCACGCCACGAACGACCCGGAAAATGGTTTGTTTCGTCAGACCGTCCTGGGGCCATTTTTGTTTGATCGTGGTCCGAGCAGTGATCGCCATGAGAGAGGGGCGTCGATCCCAACCTGGAACTTCAATTCACGCCGCCGGGGACTATCAGAGTTGGACCGGTTCGCCGGCACCGATGGTCGGTGTGATGCCCAACTTCAATGGCCGACCGAAGCAGTTGGTATGGTTTCACCGACGAATTTAGGTTGTCGACCAAGCGAGCAGACAAGCCGGCGGTCTCGCGAAAAATCTGTTTGTCTCGGGGCGTCAGCGCGGTGTTGGACAATGGGCGGCTGCACAAAAATAGGCTCGGCTGCAATGAACGAAGTAATTGCTGGTTTAACTATCGCGCACTTCCGTGTCTGAACATCGAACCGAGAACTTACTTCAAGGGGAACACAGCCTGTCGCTTTTCTATGCCCACATGTCGCCACGTCGCGATCCGATATCATTTTAGATTCGGTTGCTCCAACAGGCGCCTTTTGTGAGTGTGTGAAAGAGGATGTCAACCTTTTTGTGTTTCCAAACGTTTTGATTAGGCCAGAGACTTCTAAGAAATTTCTAGTCTTAATCCGTGGAAATTGCTATTTTGTAAATCTAGGACCGTAACTTGTACCACGGTATTTTATCTTCGCACAGTTTCCTCAAACGCTGGCGTTAAACGTGCGCAAAGAACGTCGTCTATTTGCCGGAATATTCTTGCTGTCGTTTAGCGTTCTTATCTTCGAAATAACTTTGATTCGCTGGCTGTCTGTGGTTGTCGCTTCCAATCTAGCCTTTTTGGGTATTACTTTCGCTTTATTTGGTGTCGCGTTTGGTGGCGTCATTGTTTATGGCATTCCAGAACATTTCACGCTTGAAAAATTCAATAAACAATTGTCGTGGTACAGTTTATCCTACGGTGTTGTTCTCAGCGTTTTCATCATTGTATTTGCACGTTTAAATTTTTCCGCTGGCGGCGTGATCTTGGTCGCGATGTACCTATTGCCGGCAATACCTTTTACACTGGCAAATATTTGTTTGTCGCTGCTGTTTAAATTTCGCAGCGATTTAGTGGGTAGGCTTTACTTTTTGGATCTCGCAGGGGCAAGCGTCGGTGTTTTGGCCGCGATTGTACTATTAAATCTATTAAGGGCCGCGAACCTCTTTTTTATCGCCGGCGTGCTCGGACTGATGGCAGCATGTTGTTTTGGTTACGGTCAAAGAAAATTTCTCATAAGTAGTTTGATTCTTGCATTCGCTGTTCTCGGCCTCACGGCAATCAACCAAACCTACGATCTAGTGGACGTGATCTATAGTCGCCATGGTAAAGAGGCGAATAATATTTTCACGAAGTGGAACGCTTTTTCACGAATCAGCGTGCAAAGAGAAGATGAGCCACGGATGATGCTGTCATTGCCTTCGGGGACGCGTGTGATCCCCATGCCCGAACAACGCGGCATTGAGATTGATGGAGATGCTTATACCCCAGTGTTACGGTTCAATGGCGATCTAAGCACTATGGCTTTTCTGAAACGAGACCTGTCGAGCCTTGGATTCTCGTTAGCCACAAAAGGTGAGGTTCTTATTGTCGGCCCCGGAGGTGGCCGCGACGTTCTAATGGCTTTGCTGTACGGCCACCATGTACGCGGCGTAGATATAAATCCGATTATTATCGATGATTTAATGAAAGATCAGTTGCGTGCATTCTCGGGGAATCTCTACTTTCATCCCCGGGCAAACATCATGGTGTCAGAAGGTCGAAGCTTCATACATCGAAATGATTATAAGTATAGTCTGATTGATATCCCACTCGTGGATACCTTCGCAGCCACGTCCGCGGGTAATCTCGTGCTCGTTGAAAATAATCTCTATACGGTCGAAGCGTTTGAGGATTACTTACAGGATCTTAGCGATGATGGTATTTTGACAATCTCCCGCTGGGAATTTGATGGCATGCGACTTGTAACGCTATTTCTTGAAGCAAGTAGGAAGTTCGGCATTCGCAACCCGGAAAAGCACGTTGTCGTTGTCAGTAACGGTATCCAGGATCCGACAATGACGCTCAATAACTATCTGTTCAAAAAAACTGAATTTTCGCAGCAAGAAATCACTGCGATCAAAAATTTTTCCGCCGCAAACAATTTTACCGCCACTTATATGCCTGGCGAACAAAGCGATAGTGACTATTATCGTTTTTTGTACGCTCAAGACAAGAAGAGCTTTATCGCGAATTATTGGAAAAATATTAAACCTGTCTATGACGATAATCCGTTCTTTTTTTTCGTGTCTCCCTTAAGCGGTCTTTTTCATCCGTTTAGCGGCGGATACGATGGTGGACTCGGGAATGCTTTCGTTATTACCGCAGCACTGTCTTTACTGATTATTCTTGTGCCACGAACTTTTTCTCCCACCGTCTCAACAATAAAAACGAGCCGAGAGGCGCTATTTTATCTCTCATACTTTGCATGCCTCGGAGCGAGTTTTATTTTGATCGAAATGTCGCTCATCCAGAAATTTATTCTTTTTTTAGAAAAACCTATTTACTCGTTTTCGGTGATTATTGCGTCAATTCTTCTATTTGCTGGTATCGGGAGTTACCTTTCGAGATACATCGATAGTCTTCATCTCATAAATTATTTCAGAATTATTGGCGGTATCGTCATAATATTGCTGGTTTTTGTATTTCTGCTTCGTCCTGTCATCAATCTTACCATAGGCTTTGCTATCGAGCTTAAAGTTTTAATAGCAGTTATCATCAACGCCCCTTTGTCGCTTCTCATGGGTACATTGCTGCCGCTCGCGATGACAAGGCTAAGCAAAACGGGTCGCGACGTATTGATTCCGTGGTGTTGGGCGGTCAACGGTGCGGTATCTGTGCTGGGATCGGTTGCGGCGGTAGTTCTAGCCATAATTTTCGGATTCAATGCGGTTTTGGTAATTGGCGGCACAATTTATTTGCTGTCTCTGGCTTTTATTTCTGCAATTTCGAAACCGCAGACTCGACGCGCAGCGCGGTAATCGTGCCGGCCTGAAGGGCCAGTGTTTGGCATTACCCGATCATACTAGATCGAAGAGTGATCCACTTCTCGCTCGCGTGGTCTCAAAAGCAGCCCATGAAGTTTTATTTGTATGCCTTCACCGGCGGAGACCTAGCTGTCGCGTTACAACCCCGTCGTGCTCGCCGGCGGCTTGCGGTGATGCGTCGCCTGCTCGTAGGCGTAGGCGAACTTGATCAAGTTACCGTCGTCGTAGGGACGCCCGATGAAGCAAAGGCCTGCGGGCAGGTTGTCGCGGGTGAAACCGGCGGGAACGACGATGGTCGGCACATAGACGAGAAAGGTATTCAAATGCGGCGCGCCTTTTTGGTCGACGAACGGCGGCGCGATGCCATCTTTGATCAGTGTCGGCTGGTGTTCCACGGCTTTGTGTGCGATGGCGTCAAGTTTGTGATCGGCCATCACCTTCAAGAGAGTGGTCATCAACTCGTCCTGTGCTTTGAGACTTTCGTAATGTTTCGCGGCGTCGGGCTTTCGCTTGAAGCGATCCTGAGAGTGCTTGACGACTTTAGCAAAGTCCGGCGAGGCGATGGCTTCTTCCGGGGTTTTGAACGGTGGCTTGGCGCTCCGGCCGTAGTAATTTTTAAACGATGCTTCAGTATCCCCTGGCCCGCCAGATCGTTTGGCGAGGAGCTCTTTGATTTTCGGAATCACAATCGGATCGACGATCTCGGCGCCGGCAGCTTTCAATTCCCCCACGGCCCGGTCAAAAACTTCGGAGATTTTTTTGAAATCTTCCGAATCGGGCTCGGAATTGAGACCGATCGGCTCGCGCAGAATGCCGATGCGCGCGCCTTTGAGTCCGTCTTTGTGCAAAAAGTTTGCAAAGGTATCCGGGGTATGTCCGACGCCGCGGGCGGTAATCGGGTCTTCCGGATCATAGCCGACCATGACATCGAGCAACGTCGATAGATCTTTGACCGTGCGCGCCATCGGACCGAGCGAGCCGAATATTTCCGGCCAGCAACCATAAACTCCGCCGCGGCTGACGAGACCCGCGGACGGGCGCATGCCGGCGATGCAATTCCAAGTCGACGGCCGGCGGATCGATGCCAATCCTTC
>Ga0193707_1000296_pt1 | contig 16105 bp, 13 predicted proteins | sample U3c2metaG_FD_143043 | JGI IMG/M metagenome (GOLD analysis project Ga0193707, IMG submission 143043) | Soil microbial communities from a riparian zone of the East river system, Colorado, United States - U3c2 | ecosystem: Environmental > Terrestrial > Soil > Riparian zone | place: USA: East River... | reverse complement strand
GCACGCGGATTCCAGTCCGAAGGCATCCTCGGCGTCGAGGACGGCCTGGATGGTCCGACCCATCTCTACACCCCGGGCGTGCGGGTTGACGCCGGCATGCAGATCCCGACGATTCGCGCCGACCTCGACGGGGAGCGGCTTGTCGTCTCAGCCGACGGCCCTGTCCAGGTGCGAACCGTGAACGGGAGCATCGCCGATGCGCTCATCATGTTCGGCGACGATTGGGCAAGGCAGTACGGAGTCCGCGCGGTCGCTGACGCCCCGAGTGTGTGGTGCTCTTGGTATCACTACTTTCTCGATGTCACGCCCGACGACATCGACGAGAATCTTGCGGCGATGAACCGGCTCGACCTGCCCGTCGAGGTTGTTCAGATCGACGATGGCTGGCAGGCCGGCATTGGCGACTGGGGCAGCTACTCCGATCGGTTCGCCACCCTGCCGGATCTCGTGAGCCGGATCCGGGACAGCGGGCGACGAGCCGGCATCTGGGCCGCGCCGCTGACCGTGGGCTCCGGCAGCCGACTGGCCTGTGAGCACCCCGAATGGCTCGTCGGCCACGGCGGGCACAACTGGGACCAAGATCTGCACGGACTCGACATCACCCATCCCGACGCGGCCGCCCAACTGTTCGACGACCTCACAAGCTTGCGCGACCTCGGAATCGACTACGTCAAGCTCGACTTTCTCTATAGCGGTGCCCTTCCAGGGCACCGCTACGAGGACGTGGATCCTGTCACCGCTTATCGGCGCGGGCTGGAGCTGGTGAGAGAAGCGCTCGGCAAGCAGACCTACTTACTGGGCTGCGGTGCGCCCCTGCTCCCCAGCGTCGGTCTCGTCGACGCCATGCGAATCTCCGCAGACGTGCATAACCCCCACGACGAGGAGCCAGGAACACAGCGGCTGCGCGGCAATCAGGCCATCAAGACCCGGGCCTGGCAGCACGGCAGGTTCTGGGTCAACGATCCAGATTGCCTCATTGCCCGGCCAACCTTCGCACTTCGGCGCCAGTGGGCCGAGACCATCGAACTCTACGGAGGCCTACGCTCGGCCTCCGACCGCATCGACGACCTCGACGACTGGGGAGTACAGACGACCCGACGACTACTGTCTAATCTGCCGTCACCGTCGCCCTTCTCAATCGAAATCATGGAACGAGCCACGAGGGAGTAGCCACCTAGTGCCCTCTCTGTCCGAGACGCCGCCGTTACCCATCCGCGCGGTTACCCGATCGAGCACGCCATGGGCTAGTGCCGGCCACCTGTTCGACCTCGTCCGCACCGGACAGGCAAGCCAGCGACGCGAGCTGCAGGCCGTCACCGGGCTATCTCGCTCGACCGTCACCGGACGGGTCGACCAGCTGCTCGAAGCGGGGCTGATACGCGAGTCCGGGGTCGAGCGTGGCTCTCGAGGCCGCCCATCGACGGTGCTCACTTTCAACGAGGGCTACGGCGTAATCTTGGCCGCCGACCTCGGGGCAACGCACGCCCGGGCTGCGGTCTGCGACCTCGCCGGGAATCCGCTGGCCGAGACGACAAAACACCTGCTCATCGAGCGTGGACCCGACGTCGTCCTGGGTTGGCTGGAGCGGACCTGGGCCAAGCAGCTCCGCACAGAGCCGACGGCGGGTGCGCGCGTTGTCGGCCTTGGGGTCGGCGTTCCCGGCCCGGTCGATTTCGGTTCCGGCCGCGCGGTGCGACCGCCGATCATGCCCGGCTGGGATGGCTATCCCATCCGGCAGCGTCTCGCTGACCGGTTCGGTGCACCCGGCTTCGTCGAGAACGACGCAAACCTCATGGCTCTGGGCGAGTTCTACGCGAACTTCCGACACTGTCCATCCTTCCTTTTCATCAAGGTAGCGACCGGAATCGGGGCGGGACTCGTCGTCGACGGTCATCTCGTCCGCGGTGCCACCGGCGGATCGGGCGACATCGGACATATCCGACTCGACGGACCCTCCTCCCATCCGCAGTGCGCCTGCGGCGCCCGCGGCTGCCTGGCTGCCACTGCCAGCGGTGGCGCTATCGCCCGACAATTGCGCGACGCCGGCCGGCCGGCCGAGTCGAGCCGCGACGCGGTCCGGCTGGCCGAGCAGGGAGACACCATGGCTGTCGCCCTGATCAGGCAGGCCGGCTTGCTGATCGGCGACGTTCTGGCCACCTCAGTCAGCCTGCTCAACCCCCAGGTCCTTATAATCGGCGGGGATCTTCCGGAGGAGCAGGACCACTTCATGACCGCTCTGCGCGAACGCCTTTACCAACGCACCCAACCGCTCGCGACCAGGGAGCTGCAAGTCCTCACAGCAACACTCGGCGAGCGCTCTGGAATCCTCGGTGCCGTCCGGCTGGTGGTCGAAGAGGTCTTCTCCACGGAGTCAGTCGACCAGATTCTGGCCGACTGATGCCCGGACTTCTCCTGGCATACGGACATTCGTGGGTCGCGGGCGGGAGCGCCAGCCAGTCGGACCGCTGCCTGGTCAGCGTCGCCGCACGCCTGTTAGGGATGGCATCCACGAACTGCGGCGTCAGTGGTTCATCCAGTGTCCAGACCGCTGAGCTCGTGCGCAGGGACGGTGTTCCTATCGGACAGATCTACCTGCTCATGACCGGATTGAACGATGCACGGCTGCACGGCCAGGACCTTGAAGCGCTGGACACCTTTGCTGGTTCGCTCCGGACGGTTCTGGATGCTTTCGCATCGACGTCGCCCACTGCGCGGATTGTGCTGATCGAGCAGCCGCCCCTGATTGACTACAGCCTGCACCCGCCGCACAACCGAGGGTCCACGACAGCAGTGCACGCCTACAACGAACGGCTGACGCAGGTTGCCGCCCGGTACCCGCAAGCAGTTGTAGTCACGGTGAGCGCGTGGGATGCATCGTTGATGCTTGCCGATGACACCGTGCACCCGAACGACCTCGGCCATGCCGTCATCGGCGACGCCGTAGTCCGGGCGCATCAGGCCGTCTGTGTGACATCAGATCAGGGCTGAGATTTGGCCCGGCACCCATCAACTCACAGGAGGGGTGCTCCCGACCAAGGCCACCGGTAAAGCCGACGAGTGGTGAACGCTGGCGGCCTTGGCTCCTGTGCCGCTCGATCCGACCTACTCGATCTCGAAGGCCGCCGCGTTCTCCCTCACACAGTCGCTGCGCGCGGCCTTGGCCGGACGAGGTGTGGCGGTACATGCGGTCCTGTCCGGCCCCCGTTGACACCGACATGGGCCCAAGGATCGACATCCCCAAGGCCTCTGTCGAGTCGGTCGCGCGAGCCATCCTCGACGGCGTGGAGAACGGGGACGAGGAAATCTTCCCCGATCCCCTGTCGGCGCGCATGGCGGAGGGGTGGCGCAACAGTGCGTCCAAGGCGCTCGAACGCCGGATGGCAGCGCTCGTAGAACCAGAGCCCGTCACGTCATAAGCAATGGGAGAGACAGCGTGCAACTTCGGCGCAAGCAGACCTTGCGGGTAGACCACCTGATCCGGCCTTGCGCGTCAGCCGGTGGCCCTTGCCCAGTCGACACCGCCATGCTCCGCAACACCCTCGACCAACCAACCGCGCTCAGCTCGGCATCGGGCTAGACACTCACCGGTTCGGCATCCACCCACACCTCGTAACCGTGCGTGAGCTCGCATCCGTCCGGAAGGCCGAGCCTGACCGTCCACGCGGTGCCGAAGACGAACTCCGGCTCGAGCAGCGGCACGGTCCCACAGAACAGCGCGAAGTCGCCGGTGACCTGGCCGATGGCGCCCGCGAGCCGTTCGAAGAGGTCGGCCGGATGCCTCAGTGTGGACACGGCTCCGGCCTGGTACGGGTCGCCGTCGACTGTGGAGGCGACGGTCATCTCCTCCCAGCTGGTGGATGCGAGGTCCGTGCCGAGCCGCACGGCCGTCGGCGCGATGGGTTTCGGGCACGCGGCCTTCGAGTCATCGATGCTGCTTCGTTCGAGGTCGCGGTCGGTGTGGTCGGACCCGACGGTGAGGTAGTAGTCCCCGTCCCTGCGCAGGATGACCGGTTCGACTTCCCCGGAGGTGGCCGGTCCGGTGACGCTGACGGTGGCGTCGGTGGTGAGCAACTCGGGGGCGAGCTGATAGAACGCCGGGATGGTCGCGGGCCGTGGCACGCCGATGCTGGCCAGTTCGGCGATGTGAGCCTCAACGGCCTGAAGGTCTCGGCCGGCATACCCAGCGACGAACAGCCGGTGCGGTGCGAAAGGCAGCTTTTCGCCGGTCCCGAGCACCTGTAGGTTCAGCATTGTCACGTGTGGCTCCTTGCGTCGTGCGTGGTCCAGGGCGATGTTCACCTGCGTGTTCCCTCAGTGGTTCTGCTGCTCTAGGTGGTGAAGATCTGCCGCCACAGGCGGACGGACCCGAACCCGTACTCGATCGCACGGAGCGAGCCGTGGTGTAGTTCCGGCGACGTGGCGGCGGTCGCGTCCGCTGCGACCACGACGTCGTAGTCGAGCTGTGCGGCGGTCCTGGCGGTGGACTCCACGCAGCTGTTCGTCGCGACTCCGGCGAGCACGAGCTCCGTGATCGCCGCGCGCCGCAGTATGTCGTGAAGGTCGGTGCCAAGAAAGGCGTCGTAGCGGTCCTTCTCGAGGACCTGCTCGCCGGTCTGGGGGGTGAGTTCGTCGACGATGTCGCTGTCCCAGGTTCTGGCCAAGAGGCCACCCTCCTGGACCAGCCGTGGGTGTAGCTTGCGGATCTCGATGCCCGGGTGCGGGTACCCGTCGGGATAGCAGTGCTTGGTGAAAGTGACGGTCACCCCCCGGGCGCGGGCGGCCGCCACCAGCGGGGACACCTCGGCGACGGCGGCGGTGAACGCGGACACGTTCGTGCCGATGCGGGCCATGGATCCGCGCGGGCTGCAGAAGCCGTTCTGCATGTCGATCACCAGCAGCGCGGTCGTGGTGAAGGCGGGAATCACTTCTGCCTGCCCCAGCCCTCGGGCGCGGTCGCCTCGACGGATCCAGTGGCTGCGGTCGTCAGCGGGGCCGGGGTGGGCGCCGGGGTGCGCCGGTCGTCCGGCATGGCCGCTACCGAGATGAGCGAGATGAGCGAGACGCCGAGCAGATACCAGACGACCGAGTCGGTGGTATGCGTCGCTGCGAAGAGCGCGGTCGCTATCAACGGCGCGGTCGCGGAACCGAGGATCTGCGAGATCGCGTAGCCGACGGACGCGCCGGAGAACCGCACGGACGTCTCGAAAAGCATGCTGAACAGCGACCCGGTCACGCCGGTGACCAGCGACATGGCGATGCCGAACACCAGGATCAGCGCGAGCCACACCATGGCCGGACGGCCGGTGTTGATGAGCGCGAAAGCCGGGGCGATGGACGCGGCCATCAAGGCGGCGCCAAGTAGGTAGATGCGCTTGCGGCCGAACCGGTCGCCGAGGGCGCCACAGTAGGGCGACAGGAAGATCGAAAGCAATGCGGCCACGCCGACGCCGAAGAGGGCGTCCTGCTTGCCGATGCCGACGTTCGTCGTTGCGTACGAGACGACGTACACGATGCAGATGTAAGCGAAGACGCCCTGGCTGAGGTAGCCGCCGGCGACGAGCAGGATCTCGCGCCACTGCCGGCGGAACGCGTCCACCAGCGGAAAGCGGACCGGGCCGTCGGTGGCGACGGCTCTGGTGAATTCCGGCGACTCCTGCAAATACATGCGGATCACGAGGCCGACACCGACCAGCACGGCGCCGAAGAGGAACGGGATGCGCCACCCGGTCGTGAGGAACCAGTCATGCGGGCCGGCCGAGACGAGGAAGAAGGCGACGTTGGCAAGCAGCACCCCGACCGGCGCGCCCGTCTGCGGGAAGGATCCGAAGAACCCCTTGCGGGCCGTTGGGGCGTGCTCGACCGCCATCAGCGTGGCCCCGCCCCACTCACCGCCGACGGCGAACCCCTGCAAGAGCCGCGTCACAGTCAACGCAATGGGGGCGACGACCCCGATCTGGGCATAGGTCGGCATCAGCCCGATCACGAGCGTGGCGACTCCCATCATCAGCAGGGAGATGACCAGCAGCGGCTTACGCCCGATGCGGTCGCCGTAGTGGCCGAAGACGGCGCCACCGAGCGGACGGGCGAGGAACCCGACACCGAAGGTGGCGTACGAGAGCAGACTGGAAGCCACGGGAGACTCGTCAGGGAAGAACACGGTCGGGAAGACGAGCGCCGCGGCCGTTCCGTAGATAAAGTAGTCGTAGTACTCAACGCTGGTGCCGATCAGGCTGGCGAGGGCCACCCTTCGGGCGTGTGTGACTTCAGGTCGCTTCGGCGGTCGCATCTTCAGATCTCCTGTCGAATGGCGTGCGGTGGATATGGGTCGTGCAAATTCACCTCGTAGGTCGGATGTGCCGTGGCGGTGGTGCGGTAGGACGGATGGTGCTCGTGCTGATCGTGCAAACGCTCGACAGCTGGTAGTCAGTGGTTGGGACCGGCCGAGGCGGGCGCGCCGGGCAGCCCGAGGGAGTGACCGAAGCTGGCCACGGTCGAGGTCATGGGGGCGGTGACAGCTGGGTCGTAGAACGGGGCGTCGACGCGAATCAGGTCGGCGATCAGCGCCCGCTCCCGGTCGGGGAAGTAGCCTCGGGCAGCCTCGGTGGCCAGGTCAGGTTCCTCGCGTAGCGTGCGCTGTGCGGCGATGACCGCGCGCCGGGCGCGCTCCACCTCCTCGGGGCGGTCCCGAACCCGTTCGGCGGTCGTGCCGAACGCGGCGAAGGTGTAGTCGGTGCGCCGCCCGTGCGGAGTGTCGCGTCGGGCGTCGACCAGCACGGTCCCGGACCCGTCGAGCTCCGCGATGCGTGCCGCCATCCCGTTGGCCCAGAACCCGTCGAGCCGGCCGTCGGCGAGGGCAGTCGCGGCGGCAAGGCCGAACGAGGCGTCAGGTTGCCGGGAGCCGGGAACGGTGACCAGCTCCACGTCACGACCCGCCTCGATGCCAGCATCGGCGAGCATCGCGATGAGGCCCTCTCGTGGGCCGGGCGCGGCGCCGATCCGCAGCCCGCGGACCGCGTCGACGTCGCCGCGGGAAGCGCCCAGGTCCCGGCGCACGACCAGGAACCAGTACATGCCGTGAGAGAGGGCGCACAGCAGCGGGCAGGTCTCCCATCCCCCGCTCTGGTAAAGCGGGCCGTGCGCCGCGCCGCCGACGTAGTCGACGCGGCCGTCGCGCAGCTGCTGGTACGCCTCGGCGAGCGGGTAGACGAGGTCGACGTAGACGTCAAGGCCTTCGTCGGCGAAGAACCCAAGCCCGGACGCGGCGACCACCGGGAAGTAGGAGGGAGAGACCATGTCCGGAACCGCGATCTTCAGCATGGCTACCACCTGCCCGTCAGGCCGTGCCGCGGGAGGCGCGCAGGTCGACCAGGGAACCGCCCTGTCCGGAGGAGCGCACCATGAGCGGGTTCGCCTCCAGCGCGTCGATGCCTTGGCCGCAGGCGTCGGCCAGCGCGCGGGAGAAGGCGCTGATGGTCCTGGCGAGCCAGGGGATGTCGGCTTGCTCGCCCTGCCGGTTGGCGTTCAGCGCCGGCCAGGCGCGCAGCTCGCGCAACATCTGCAGCGCCTCGGCCTCGGAGACGGGGGCGAGGCGGACGGCAGTGTCGGCGAGGACCTCGCTCCAGATGCCACCGAGGCCAGTGACCAGCACCGGCCCGAACACGCTGGAGTGGCCGCCGAGGAACATCTCCCAGTCGCCTTCGGCCATCTGCTGGGCGTAGAGGACCGGGTCGGCGTCCGGTGAGCCGATGCGGCGCAGCCTGTCCGCGGCATCGCGCAGCGCCTGCTCGTCCAAGACGTTGAGGGCTACCGCGTCCTGGTCGGTCTTGTGCACGATGTCCAGGCGCTTGACGGCCAGCGGCCAGCCCAGGCCGGGGTCGCTGACCTGCGTGCCCGTCACGGTCAGGTGCGCGCCCTTGGCGACGTCGAGACCGTACGCCTCCAGGACGGCGACGAGCTCGTCGTGGCGGATGACCCCGTCAGACGCCGGGAACGACGCCGGCTTCGGGGCGGTGGGCGCGTCCACTTCGAGGAGCCGGCGGCGGGTCTGCACCCACTTGGCCACGGTGTTGACAGCGGCCACTGCCCGGCCGGCGCCTTGCAGGAACGTGATGCCGGCTGCCGCGATGTCCTCCTGGGTGACCAGGTCCGGGGTGTAGGGCAGCCGGGAGAACAGGTAGACAGGGGTGGGCGTGTCCGCCAGCTCACGCAGCCGCGCCGGGTCGTACCGGTACGGTTGCGCGCCGCCGGCACGAGGCAACTCGCCCTCGAGCAGGACGGCGTCGGTGTTCTCGTCGGCGGCCAACGCCGCGCTGACGTCGTAGTACGTCGTCGCGCTGCTCGCGCCGGCCCAACTGCTGTCCAGCGGGTTCTTCACCGGAGCCCAGTCGCCGATCAGGGTGGTGAGCGCGTCGTGGGTGGCGGTGGAGAAGTTACTGAGCCGCAGGTCGGGTCCGACCTCGCCGAGCAGGTCGGCGACATGGTTGCCGACGGCGCCGGAGATGGCGTGGACGGCCACGCGGTTGCCCGACGGGCGTTGCCGGTTTCCGAACGCGACGAGCGCCTCGAGGAGCTCGTCCATGGACGAGAAGGTGCTGATGCCGGTGCTGGCGGCGGCGGCCTCGAGGTCGCGGGCGGGCGGGGCGAGCTTGCCGGTGTGCGTCTGGATGCCCTCGCTGCCCTTCGGCGTCCGTCCGGCGCACACGGCCAGGACGGGCTTACCGGCCTGCAGCGCGGCCTGCGCGGCCTGCGTGAACCGGGCCCCGTCGCCGGGCGCCTCCAGGTACTGCAGGACGATCGCGTCGGTGCCCGGGTCGTCGACGAACGCCTCCAGGTACTGCGCGGTGCCCACCCCGATCTCGTCGCCGCTGGAGACGGCGTACCGGGTGCCGAGCCCGCGGGCCCGCATCGCGCGGATCCACGGCCCCAGCGACCCGCCGCTGTGCGAGATCGTGGAGATCCGTCCCGGGGCCAGCTCGGCCAGGATCGGCAGGGTGTAGCCGACCATCATCGACGCGGTGGAGATCGCGCCCATGCAGTTCGGGCCGCACAACAACAGGCTGCCGTCTTGAACCGCGTCGCCAACCGCGGCGTCGCAGTCGCTGAGGGTGAGCCGGTCCCGGCCCGCGGAGTACAGGGTGACGGCCCGGGTCCCGGTCGCGACCGCGTCGGCCAGGACCTGCGGCACCGCTCCCGCCGGGGCGATGCACAGCACGTGCTCGGCCGGTTCGGTCAGCTCCAGCAGCGACGGCGCGCACGGGCGCCCGTCGATGTCGCGGCGGTTGGGGTTCACCAGGGCGATCTGGCCCTGGTAGCGGGCCAGGTTCCCGGTGAGCGCGGCGGTATAGCCGGAGCCCGGGGAAGCTCCCACAATCGCGACCGACTCAGGGTTGAACAGCGGTTTCAGCGCGAGGACGCTGCCAGTCACAGCCATGGCCGGATCAGCCCTGCGGGTACGGGGCGTGGACCGGCTGGTAGCTCTTGTGGTCGATGAACGACGACAGCCCGGTCGAGTAACCCTTGGTCGGGTCGGTGGCCTGCAGCTGGGTGAACTTCGCGCCGAGGTAGTCCAGAGCCTGGTCGTTGTCCATGCCGCGCGCCAGCATCCGGTAGGCCTGCTTCGAGGCTCGTAGCACGTGCTGGTTCTTGCGCCGCAGCATGGTGGCGAGCTCCTGGACGTGCGCGCGCAACTCGTCGGCGGGCACCGCCCGGTTGACCAGGCCGACCTCCGTGGCGCGCACGCCGTCGAGCTCTTCGGCGGTGAGGATGTAGTGCAGTCCGTCGCGGTAGCGCATGGCCTCCACGATCGCCTTCGTGACCATGCCGCCGGGGATGATGCCCCAGTTGACCTCGGAGAGGCTGAAGCGCGCGTCGGTGGCCGCGATGGCGAAGTCGCAGGCGACCAGATGGGTGAACGCGCCGCCGACGCACCAGCCCTCGACCATCGCGATGGTGATCTTCGGGAACGTCGAGAGCCGGTCCCACCGCCACTTGCAGTAGCGCTGCTCCATCAGGTACCGCTCGTTCGGCTTGTCCTCGAGGTAGCGGAAGAACTCCTTGAGGTCCTGGCCGGCGGAGAAGTTGCCGCCGGCGCCACCGATAACGACGATGTCGACCTCATCGTCGACCTCGAGCTCGTCAAGCGCGCGATACATCTCCCTGTGCAGGGCCGGGCTCATGGCATTGCGCTTCTCGGGCCGGTTGAAGAAGACCCACGCGATCCCGTCGCCAGGGCGCTCGATGTTGATCGTCGAGTACTGCGATTCAGTCATTGCCTGCTCCAGTCATTCGCGTGCCCGGTCGGGCTCGTCGAGGTTTCGTCGGCGGTCACCCGCACGTTCACGGACTTCACCTGTGCGTAGCTGAGGAGCTCCTCCAGGGACTCTTCGCTGCCGATGCCGGAGGCCTTGTGGCCGCCGAACGGGACCCCGGCGAAGTGGGTGGCGGCATCGTTGACCCACACATAACCGGCCTCCAGCCGCCGAGCGAGCCGCAGGCCGCGGCCGATCTCGTTGGTGCACACGGCCGCGGTCAGCCCGTACGGAACGTCATTGGCGACGGCGACCGCCTCGTCCTCGTCGGTCCACCGCAGGACCGACAGAATCGGCCCGAACACCTCCTGCCGAGCGATCGTCATGCCCGGGTCGACCCGGTCGAAGACGGTCGGCTCCAGGTACAGCCCGCGTTCGTACTCGGGCCCCGGCGGCCGCCGGCCGCCGCAGACCAGCTCGGCACCCTCCCGGGCGGCCAGGTCGATGTGGTGCAGGGACTTGCGGTACTGCTCGTGGGTGGCCAGCGTGCCCATCTGGGTCGCCGGAGACAGCGGATCGCCGATCCTGATCTGGCCGGCGAGGCGGGCGATCCGTGCGACGAGGTCGTCGGCGATGGACTCGTGCACCAAGACCCGGCTGGTCGAGCTGCACGACTGGCTCTGCCAGCCGGTGAAGTTCATGCCTTTGACGGCGGTCGCTGTGGCGGCGACGAGGTCGACATCGGGGCAGACGATCAGCGCGTTCTTGCCGCCGAGCTCGAGGGTGACGCTCTTGACGCCGGCCGATGCGGCGTCCCGCTGGATCGCGCGGCCTGTCGGTTCGCTGCCGATGAAACCGATGCGGGTGACTTCGGGGTGGCGCACCAGCGCGCTCGGCATGCTGGGCCCGTCGCCGGCCAGGACGCTGAGCAGCCCCTCGGGCAGGTGGTCGGCGAACAGCTCACCCATGTAAAGCGCGGACAGGCTCGCGTGCTCCGACGGTTTGAGGATAACGGCGTTCCCGGCGACCAGTGGGGCCGCGATCTTCTGGGCGGCGAACATGATCGGGTGGTTGAACGCCGTGATCCGGGCCACGACCCCGTACGGTTCCCGGGTCGTGTAGTGCAGGTGGGTGGCCGTAGCCGGCAGCGTCTCGCCACGCAGCTGGAACGCCAGGTCGGCCATCAGCTCGATGCCGACCGCGCCGTGCTCGACGTCGCCGAGCATGGCGGTGTACGCGTTGCCGACGTCGACCGCGTCGAGGGCGGCCAGCTCTTCCCGATGGGCACGCAGCACCCCAGCGAGGCCGCGGACGATCCCAGCCCGCTCCCGCGGCGGCAGTGCCGACCAGCCCCGGACCGCGGCGCGAGCCGCAGCTACTGCGTCCTCCACGTCGTCAGCGCCGGCGTCCGGCAGCAGGCAGGCGACCTGCTGATCGACCGGGCTGACGCACTCGAACTTGTGGCCGCTGGCGGCAGGCCGCAGCCTGCCGCCGATCAGCAGGCGCCAGTCGTGCGCAGCGACCCACGACCGGTCCACTGTGACTGTCACGACGCGCCCTCGGGCAAGTCCGTGCGCCCGTTCAGGTCGTAGCCGGACAGAGCCCGCTGCACCAGGCTGGCCGACCGGTCGAAGTCGTAGCTGGCGAACATCCGGGCCCGCACCAGGTGCGGCGCGCCGGCGTAGAACAGCTCGTACTGCTGGTGCCGGCTGGCGAACTCGGAGCCGACCAGGTCCCAGGCCAGCTTCATCAGCTTGACCCGTTCGACTGAGTCCACGCCCGGCGACTGCACGTACCGGTCGAGGTCGGCCCGGGCCCGCTTGTTCGCGAAGTCCGCACTCGAGGACGGCAGCTGGATCAGCCCTCCGCCGCACAGTTCGCGAACCGCGTTGACCATCCGCGGGTACGCCTCGACCTGCAGGGTCGAGCAGCTGTTCACCTCGGCGACACCGGGCCAGGCGACGCCGCGCTCGTCGATCCGGCAGTTTTCCTCCTGGGCCAGCAGCAGGCTCTTGACGGCGACCGCTTGTGCGGTCAGCTCGCCGAGCACGCCCTGGATGGCGGGGACCTTGATGGTGCCGTTCATGTCCGCCACCGCCCTGGCGATGCCGACCAGGAAGTCCAGTTTGGTCGAGAGCCTGATCTGGGCCTGGTTGTTGCCCAGGGCGTGCGCCGGGGTCCGGCTCCACTGCTCACGAACCCGCCTGGGGTCGCGGTAGGCGAAGACGCGCTCCCAGGGGATGAACACGTCATCGAAGACGACCAGGGAGTCGCTCTCGTCGTACCGGGTGGACAGCGGGTAGTCGTAGCAACTCGTGGCCGCCTCGGCGTAGGAGCGGCGGGAGTGGATCCGGAGGCCGGGCGCGCTCAGCGGGACCGCGGCCGTGATGGCGTAATTCTCGTCGCCCGGGGCAAGCGGCACGATGTTGCTCAGCAGAACCCAGTCCGCCAACGCCGCGCCAGTACCCAGCATCTGCGCGCCGGCGACGATGATCCCGTCCGGACGTTCCTCCTTGACGCCTGCGTACAGGTGCGGGTCGGCCTGCTGGTGGGCGGGCTTGGAGCGGTCGATCTGTGGCGGCGCGATCACGTAGGCGACGTAGGCGTCGGTGTCGCGGGCGTGCTCGTAGAACTTGAGCAGGTTCGCGCCGTAGGCACGATCGTCGGTGTCGAAGAAGTCGGCGTGGCTGGCGAAGCCGGCCAGGAACCCGGCGACGTGGTCGGGGCTGCGGCCCATCAATCCGAACGTCTCCTCCGACCAGCGCCGCAGCCCGCGGCGGCGGCGGGCGAGGTCGTCCTTGGACCGCGGGATCATGAACGCGACGTTGACCGGCTCACCGGTTTCCGGCGAGGGGTAGGTCAGCACGTCTCGGTTGGCCGGGTCGTTGGCGATGTCGTAGAGGTTGGCTATGGAGCGCACGCTGCCCTCGAAGGCGGGGTGGCTGGTGACGTCCTCGACCACCTCGCCGTTGATGAAGACCTGCCGTCCGTCGCGCAGCCCCCGGATGTAGTCGGAACCGGCTCGTGTCATGCCTGGACCTTTCGCTGGTCGTGGATCTGCGGGTGGGTTTGCGCTGTGGCAGCGCGGAGCCGGCCGTCCGGGTGCTCACTGATGCGGCGATATCCGCCGCGGAAGTAGACCAGGGGTGCCTGGCCACTCTCGGCCAGCCGGATGGAGCGGACCGAACCGACGAGGATGGCGTGACCGCCCGCCGGGATCTCGCTGTCCAGGGCGCAGTCGACGAAGGCCAGCGCGTCGCGCAGATGCGGGGCGCTCTCGTTGCCGCTCTCGTTGAGGGTCGGGCCGCGCAACCAGTCCGCGGGCAGCGTCTTGTCGACACCGGGGCGGGCGCAGTGGTCGGCGATCTCGCGGCCCTGCTGGCCCAGGATGTTTACCCCGAAGGCGCTCTCGGCCCGGATCTCCCGGTAGGTGCGGCAGCCCCGGTTCAGGCACACCAGCACAAGTTGCGGGTCGACCGAAACGGAGGTGAACGCGCTGGCGGTCATTCCGTACGGCCGGCCGTCGCCATCCCAGACCGAGACGACGTTGACGCCGGACGCGAAGCTGGCCATCGCGTCCCGGAACAGCTTGGCGCCGGGATCCGATACTGACTTGCCCATACGAGTCAACCTCTCCTTGCGGTTGCCCAATACCTTACTCAAGTACCCAATCTACGACAAGTATTCAGATCAGTATTGATCAAAGATCGCCTGCAGCGCATGCCGGTCGCGGGTTGCGGTCAGCGCCAGTGCGAGCAGCAGGCGCGCCTTCTGCGGGCTCTGGTCATCAACGACGACCCAGCCTTCAGCGTCGTCATCAGCGGCGCCGTTGCGCACGACAGCGCCGGCGGTGCGGGCGGCACGCACGACCGTGACACCGGCGTCACGTACCTGCCTGAGCGCGGGCAGCACAGCCTCCGGCACTCCTCCATCGCCAAGGCCGGCGTGCACCAGGCCGGCGGGCTCCTCGCCGGGCAATGGCAAGTAGGACAAGGCCCGGACGCCCGCGTGGGCGGTCACAAGCGAGACGGCGGGCAGCCGCTCGATTCGCCGGATGTCGAAGCCGCTGCAGTGCGTGTGCGGCCGCGAGGGCATCAGGTAGAACCGTGGCCGACCGGCACGCACGACGCCGAGCGGCCCATGGGCGGACTCGATCGCGTCGACCCGGAAGGTGCTGACCTTGGCGGCGTCGCGGGCGCTGTGGATCTCGTTGTTCATCACCACCAGGACTCCCTTCCCGTTCGCCGCCGGGCTGGCCGCGACCGCGACCGCGTCCAGCAGATTCGCCGGGCCGTCCGCGGCGACGGCGGTCGCCGGGCGCATCGCCCCGACGAACACGATCGGCTTGGTCGTTTGGGCGGTCAGATGCGCTAGGTACGCTGACTCCTCGAGCGTGTCAGTGCCATGCGCCACGACGATGCCGTCCACGTCCTTGCACCGGGCCAGCTCAGTCAAGCGGCGGGCCAAGGCAAGCATCTGCTCGTCGGTCAGGTCGATTGAGTCGATCTGGAAAAACTGCTCGGTCCTGATGTCGGCGAACGACGCCAGGCCGGGCAGATCAGCCGCGAGGTCGCGGATCGGCACCACGCCGGGGCGGTAGGACACCGTGTCGCCGGCCGCTGCTCGGCCGGCGATGGTGCCGCCGGTGCCGACGATGACCACCGACGCGGCCGGAGCCGGTCGGGCCACTCACCCAACTCCGAGGACGAAGTGGGCGATGGTGGTCGCGAAGATAAATGATCCGGCGATGGAGACCATCCCGACCGGCACCACGCGCCACCCGACCGCCTTCAGCAGGGTCCAGTCCTTGCCCAGGCCGAGGCCGGCGATTGCGAGGGCGACCACACCGATCGACGAGAGGGAGACCGGCTTGACCAGCGGGTTGACGAGGTCGGCCACAGGCGAGATGGGGCAGCTGATCAGGCACCCGATGCTGGTGACCAGGATCATCTTGGACAGCCGGGTGAGCAAGTGCACATACCGCGCCAGGATCACCACGCCGGTGAGCACGAGCAGCCCAAGCAAGGCCTTGCGGACGGTGTCGTTCCCGCCGCCGACCATGATCGTGGCCAACCCAAGCGGCACGAGCAGCAGTGGGTAGAGCAGCCAGTACGACGGCCCGCTACCTTCCCGGGCCGCGTGCTCCGCGGCCGCGCCCGCGTCGGCGGTCTCGTCAGTGCCGGCGGTCTCGTCAGTGCCGGCCTGGACAGCCTCTTCCTGGACGGCCATGTCCCTGGCAGGACCGTCCGCCGGGCCGGACCCGCCGCGGGAGGCCCGCCACCGGGCCAGTAGCCGGTAGACCCGCTCGGCCAGCGGCAGAGTGAGGTACTTGCTGACGTAGATCCCGAAGATCGCAGTGGCCAGGCTACTCACCGAACCGAGCGTGAGGACCTCTTCGTGGACGCTGGGGTACCGGTCCGCGATCGCGGTGGCCGCCGCAACCATCATCGACGCCGACCCGACGCCAGTGCCCATCGCCAGCGCGAGCGGGTCGAAAGTGCCGGCGCCGGCCAGGAAAGAGCCGAGGACGGTCATGATCAGCGCACCGAACACGGTGCCGAAGACGTACATGGCCAGGACGCCTTGGTACTCGGGAGAGTTCCGCCCGAACCGCTCGGTCACCATGGAGAACGAGGTCTCACGATCGATGGAGAAGCAGGCGCCGATGCTCGGACGGCCCATGCCGAGGGCGACCGCAAGCGGCAACGAGAACACCACCGTCCCGAACAGGTGCCCCAACTCCTGCATCAGCATGGCCGGGCCGGAGTCGGCGAGCAACTGCAGGCTCGTGCCGGCCAGAAACCCCACCTTGGCGATGAGGATGAGCACCCCGAGCTCCATGAAGTGCCCCGCGAACC
>Ga0193707_1000295_pt1 | contig 16131 bp, 22 predicted proteins | sample U3c2metaG_FD_143043 | JGI IMG/M metagenome (GOLD analysis project Ga0193707, IMG submission 143043) | Soil microbial communities from a riparian zone of the East river system, Colorado, United States - U3c2 | ecosystem: Environmental > Terrestrial > Soil > Riparian zone | place: USA: East River... | reverse complement strand
CTGCGTGGTCGCCGGCCCGGACGGGCATCCGGTCGGTGAGGGTTTCCACGCCGTTGCCGGTGGCCCCCATGCCGAGGTCGAGGCCCTGCGGATGGCGGGACCACGAGCCCGCGGCGGTACGGCGTACGTGACCTTGGAGCCCTGTAATCACACCGGCCGGACCGGACCGTGTGCCGATGCGCTGATCGAGGCTGGGATCACGCGGGTCGTGTACGCCGTACCCGATCCGAACAGGCAGGCCGCCGGCGGTGCCGAGAAGCTCGAGAGCAAGAACATCAAGGTCGAGCAGGGCGTGCTCCAGGCCGAGGCCGAAGCGGTCAACCACGTCTGGCTGCACAGCGTTCGGATGGGCCGGCCGTTCGTCACCTGGAAGTTCGCCACGACGCTCGATGGGCGGAGTGCGGCGCCCGACGGGACGAGCAAGTGGATCACCGGCCCGATCGCGCGGGCCGACGTCCACCGGCACCGGGCCGAGTGCGACGCGATCGTCGTCGGCACCCAGACCGTGCTGAACGACGACCCCGAGCTCACGGTCCGCGACGAGCTCGACGCACCGGCCGCTCGGCAGCCGCTCCGCGTCGTGGTCGGCGATCGCGAGATCCCACCGACCGCCAGGGTCCGCAACGACCGCGCGGAGACCCTGCTCCTGCCCACCCACGATCCCGCCGAGGTGCTCCGGCAGCTGGACGACCGGCAGATCCGGCACCTCTGGCTCGAAGGGGGCCCGACGCTGGCCGCCGCGTTCCTCCGCGCCCACCTGGTCGACCAGATCGTCGCGTACGTCGCCCCGGCCGTGCTCGGCTCCGGGTACGCCGCGATCGGCGACCTGGGCGCGGAATCGATCGACCACCTGCGGCGGTTCAAGCTAGCGGACGTCACCCGCCTCGGCGACGACGTCCGGCTGATCCTGACGCCGCTCGAACCGCAAAGGACACACTGAATGTTCACCGGAATCGTCGAGGAGCTCGGCACCGTCGAAGCGCTCGACCTGCTCGAATCCGACGCCGCACGGCTCACCATCCGCGGCCCCAAGGTGACCGAAGACGCCGGCCACGGAGACTCGATCGCGGTCAACGGCTGCTGCCTGACGGTGGTCGAGACCGGCGACGGCACGTTCACCGCCGACGTGATGCGCGAGACGCTGCAGCGCACCAGCCTCGGCCAGGCGGTGAAGGACTCGCCGGTCAACCTGGAGCGAGCCGTCTCCGCGCACGCTCGCCTCGGCGGGCACATCGTTCAGGGACACGTCGACGGCGTCGGCACGATCGCGAGCCGTACGCCGGGCGAGCACTGGGAGGACGTCCGGGTCGCCGCACCCGCGACCATCCTCAAGTACGTCGCTGAGAAGGGCTCGATCGCGATCGACGGCGTCTCGCTGACCGTGACCGACGTGGACGACGCGACCGGGACGTTCGGGGTCAGCCTGATCCCGACCACGCTCGAGCTCACCGTGCTGGGGCGCAACCAGGTCGGCGACAAGGTCAACCTCGAGGTCGACGTGATCGCCAAGTACGTCGAACGACTGCTCAACGGAGGAACCAAGTGAACCCGATCGACTGGCTGCTGCATTCGCAGGTGACGATCGCCGGTTCGCCGGTGCTCGTCCGGGAGATTGTCGGCAATGTCTTCGGTCTCGCCAGCGCGCTGTTCGGGATGCGCCGGCTGGTATCGGCCTGGCCGGTCGGCATCGTCGGCAACGTCCTGCTCTTCACCGTCTTCGTCGGCGGGATCTTCGACACCCCGCAGGACAAGGACCTCTGGGGGCAGGCCGGTCGCCAGGTGTTCTTCGCGATCGTCAGCCTCTACGGCTGGTACCGCTGGTACCAGACCCGCCATCACGGCGCCGCCAAGGGCGTCCAGCCGCGCTGGGCGACCACGCGGGAGCGGCTCGAGCTGCTCGGTATCGGCGTGGTCGTCTACGCGATCGCGTACGTCGTCCTGCGCCAACTGGGCTCGTGGGGTCCGCTGTCCGATGCGTGGATCCTGACCGGCTCGATCCTGGCGACGTACGGGATGGCGCGCGGATTCGTCGAGTTCTGGGTGATCTGGATCGCCGTCGACGTGGTCGGCGTACCACTGCTGGTGCAAGCGAAGTTCTACCCGTCGGCGGCGATGTACGTCGTCTACGGCCTGTTCTGCGTGCTCGGGTTCGCGTCCTGGTGGAAGATCCAGAACCGCGAACGCGTCGGCACGCCCGAACCAGTGGTGGTGGGCTGACATGGGCGACGTACTGAAACTCGACACGATCGAGCACGCGATCGAGGAGATCCGGGCCGGACGGCCGGTGATCGTGGTCGACGACGAGGACCGCGAGAACGAGGGCGACCTGATCTTCGCCGCATCCAAGGCGACGCCGGAGCTGCTGGCGTTCCTGATCCGGTACAGCTCGGGCGTGGTCTGCGCGCCGATGGAGGGCGCCGAGCTCGACCGGCTCGGCATCCCGCTGATGACGCCGCACAACCGGGAGCGGATGCGGACGGCGTACACGATCTCGGTCGATGCCCGCGACGGCATCAGCACCGGGATCTCGGCGGCCGACCGGTCCCGGACGATCCGGGTGCTGACCGACTCCGCCTCCGAGCCGTACGACCTGGTCCAGCCCGGCCACGTGTTCCCGTTGCGCGGGCGCGAGGGCGGCGTACTGGTCCGGCCCGGGCACACCGAGGCGTCGATCGACGTGGCCCGGATGGCCGGGCTGACGCCGGCGGCGGTGATCTCCGAGCTGGTGAACGACGACGGCACGATGAAGCGTGGTCCGCAGCTGCGGACATTCGCCGACGAGCACGGGCTGGTGCTGGTGTCGATCAACGATCTGATTCGCTACCGGCGCCGTACCGAATCGCAGATCAAGCGGGTCGCGACGACCACGCTGCCGACGCAGTACGGCGACTTCGTTGCCCACGGCTACCGGAACACGGTGGACGGGTCGGAGCAGCTGGCGCTGGTTCGCGGCGAGATCGGCGACGGGCCGACGTTGGTGCGGCTGCACTCGGAGTGTCTGACCGGCGATGTGTTCGGCTCGTTGCGGTGTGACTGTGGGCCGCAGCTCGACGAGGCGATGCGCCAGGTCGCGGCCGAGGGTGGCGTCGTGGTGTACCTGCGCGGCCACGAGGGTCGCGGGATCGGGCTGCTGCACAAGCTGCAGGCCTACGAGCTGCAGGACGCGGGCCGGGACACGGTCGACGCGAACCTGGACCTCGGCCTGCCCGCGGACGCCCGCGACTACGGTACCGGCGCGCAGATCCTGGCCGATCTGGGCGTGAAGGAGGTGCGGTTGCTGACCAACAACCCGGACAAGCTGGCCGGCGTCCAGGGTTACGGCATCGATGTGGTCGAGCGTCGCGGTATCTCGATCGACCCGACCGAACACAACCTGCGGTACCTGCGGACCAAGCGCGACCGGATGGGCCACCACCTGCCCGGCGGCGTACGCACGGAAGAGAACGGAGCCGGCTGATGTCGGGCAGTGGAGCACCAAGCATCGAGGTCCCGCGCGCGGACGGCACCCGGGTCGCGATCGTCGCGGCGCAGTGGCACCCGAAGGTCACCGACGCCCTGGTCGCCGGCGCCATCCGCGCGCTGGACGACTCCGGCGTCACCGACTACACGGTGATCAGGGTGCCCGGATCCTTCGAGCTCCCGGTCGCGTCGTTGCACGCGGCAAAGAACGGGTACGACGCCGTGGTCGCGCTCGGGGTCGTGATCCGCGGCGACACCCCGCACTTCGAGTACGTCTGCCAGGCCGCGACCGAGGGCCTCATGCAGGTCGGCGTGACCACCGGCATCCCGATCGGCTTCGGCGTACTCACCTGCGACAACGACCCCCAGGCCCTCGACCGCGCCGGCCTCCCCGACAGCCGCGAGGACAAGGGCTACGAGGCAACCCAAGCAGCCCTCGCCACGCTGGTGGCGATCCGCGAACTCTGAGGCCTGGCGGATCCTGGTGTGCTCCATCTTCCAGTTGGGGTGCCAGGTCCGGCCGTTGTCTTCGGAGAAGGACTGTTCCCAGGCTGCTTCGTCGACGCCTGGGGGTCCAGGTGAAGCGGACGTCGATGGGGCGGCCGTCCCACTCGTCGCACCCGGCGAAGATCAGCTTGCGTTGCCGCTGCCGCCCGTCGAAGTACCCGTTGAGGAAGTCGAAGTCGCCGGTCACCTTGGTCCCTGTCGTCATAACCGCCAAGGATCATCGCCATACCTGACAGTTCATGGCAGTGTTCACGGCTAATCTCGGTGCTGTACCGCCGGTGGGAGGCGCCCCGCGAGGTCGAGCGCGTGCTGGAGCCGTACGGACTCGTGCTCAAGAACGGCAGTTGGTACGTCGTTGCCGCGACCACTCACGGGAAGCGCACGTACCGGGTCTCCAACATCCTCGAGCTGACGCCGACCGAGGAGACCTTCGAGCGGACCGAGGGGTTCGATCTGCCGCGGTACTGGCAGGAGCATCTGGATCAGTTCGATCAGGCCCGCTTCACGGCGTACGCCGTACTGCGGGTGTCGGCGCGGTTGGTCGCGCGCATGCACGACGTGTCGTTCCCGCAGTTGGTGCGGGCAGTCGCCGCGGCCGAGCCGGGGGATGACGGGAGTGTGACGGTCACGCTGCCGATCGAGTCGGTCCCGAATGCGGCGACCGCGTTCTGCCGATTCGGGGACGACGTGAAGGTGCTGGAGCCGCCGGAACTGCGGACTGAGCTGGCGAACCTCGGCCGCACCCTGTCCAACCTCTACTCCTGAGCCGGCCGGTCGTTCACTCCTGAGCCGGCTGACGGTCGGCCTGCTGTTCGTGGCGCGGGTCACCCGTTTGGGTCTGTTCCATATCTTACGAGTCCCGTACTATATGAGTTACAGAGCGGATCTCACGCTGGCGCACGAAGGAGTGGGAATGAAGATCACGGTGTTCGGGGCGACGGGCGGGACCGGCGGTCACGTCGTACGGCAGGCTCTCGAGGCGGGGCACAAAGTAAGGGCGGTGGTGCGGACGTCGTCGACGTTCGACCTGGAGCACTCGTCGCTGCAGGTGTTCCGGGTGCCCGGACTGGGCGAGGCGGAGCCACTGCGGGATGCGGTGGACGGGAGCGAGGCGGTCATCTCGGGCGTGGGGGCCCGTGGGCGCAAGGACGGCCCGGTCGCGTCCGAGAGCACGCGGTCCATGCTGGCCGCATTGTCCGCGGTGGGGGTACGGCGGTTCGTCGCGGTGAGTGCCGCACCCATCGGACCGGTACCGGCGGACGAGAGCTTCCTCAACCGGCGGGTGGTGTATCCGATGATCAACGCCTTCGCCGCCGACGTGGACGCCGATCTGCGGGTGATGGAGGCCGACATCATGAGCAGTTCCGCGGACTGGACGATCGTGCGGCCGCCGAAGCTGACGAACAAGGCGCTGACCGGGACTTATCGGACTCGTGCCGGCGGCACCGTCACCCACGGCTATGCGATCTCGCGGGCCGACGTCGCTCACCTGATGCTCGCGGTCCTCGACGACCCGGCGACGATCGACCAGCCGGTCGGGGTGGCGTACTGATGTCCCGGGTCATTCGTGGCGTGAGTTTGTTGTTCAGCGGGCTCTTCGCCGGGTTTCTGCTGTGTGTGCTGGTGCTCGAGAACTCGTTGCGTGGGTTCGATGCGTCGATCTACACACAGGTACGGCTGGTGGAGCTGGATTCGCTGGACAAGCTCGCGTCGGTGACGCTGATCCCAGCGATCGTGACCACGGTGGTGCCGGCGATCCGGGCCCGGGGCAACGATCGGCTGCTGGTGCTGGTGGCGGCCGCGTTGCTGGTGGTCGTGTTCGCGACGACGCTGGCGATCAACCTGCCGATCAACTCGGACCAGGCCTCGTGGTCCGTACAGAACCCGCCGGCCGACTGGTCCACCGTCCGCGACCACTGGCAGGTCGCCCACCTGATCCGCACCGCCGCCGCTCTACTCGCCTTCGGCTCACTGATCGGATCCGCGATCACCCACCGAGCCCCCACGAAGCGTCGCACCCGGCCCACCGCCGTACCCGCCTGACCCCACCTACCGATCGGCCTTGAGAACCCACCAACCATTTTCCGGCGCCGAAAGTGGTTGGTGGGTTCTCAAGGCGGAGCCGCGGGGTGGATCGGACTTCGGGTACGTCGGTGATCGCGTTGAGTGGACCGGTCGGCAGGGTGCCGACGACCACGCCAAGGTCACGGACTCTCCGGAGTGTCTGCATGCGACTATTGTCGGCCAGGTGCTCGAACACCTGACCGGCCGGGTCTGGATCTACCCCCACGACCCCGACCCGGATGCGATCCGCCCGTCCGTCGCCGTCATCGCCGACGACCGCGGCTCTGTCGTGATCGACGCGGGCAACAGCCCCGAACACGCCCGATCCATCAGTACGGCGATCGCCGCGGCCGGACTGCCCGCGCCGAAGTGGCTCGTCTACACCCACCACGACTGGGACCACACCTGGGGCGCCTGCGCCTGGCCGGACGACGTGACCGTCGTGGCTCACACGTCGGCCGTCGAGCTCCTCGAAGCCGAGGCCGACCGCCCGTGGAGCCACCGCTACCTCCACGACCAGGTCGAGGCCAACCCCAAACTCGCCCCCAGCTACCGCGCCCGCGCCTTGGCCGTCCCCGACTGGACCGACTTCCGCATCGTCCTGCCCCACCAGACGTTCGACGACACCCTGACCCTCCCGATCGGCGTCGTACTCCGCCATGTCGGTGGCAACCACGCCCCGGACTCCCTGATAGCGCTCGACTCCGGCGTCGTTCTCATCGGCGACGCCTTCTACCCGCCGCCGTTCCACTTGCGCACCCCTGACGACACCATCGACCACGTGATGGTCAAGCAACTCCTGTCCGAGCGCCACGCCTACTACGTCGACGCGCATTCACCACCACGCTCTCGGAGCGCCGCCCTAGCCGGGCTGTAGCGGAGACCGGTCGCCCACGAACCACAGATGACCGAACGGATCGACGAACGTCCCCTGCCGATGCACGCCCCAGGGCATCAGGTGGTCGTGCACCGGATCCCCGCGCCCGTCCGCCCCGGCGTCGAGGGCGCGCTGGACGAAGGTGTCCGGGTCGTCCACGAAAACTTCGACCCGGACCGTCGGGAGGCCGACCGTGGCCGGTGTGGCCCAGCCGTTGTTCCCCGGCTCGCCGAGGAAGAACGCCGCGCCGCCGACGTTGAGCCCGATCACGCTGCCCAGGTTCCACAGCTCCACCGCGCCGAGCGCACGCGCGTACCACTCCGCCGCGGCCGGCGCGTCCAGCATCACCGAGATCTGCACCTGTCCGTCCACGATTCCAGTAACGCACAGATCAGGTCCGCCCACCGGACCTGGGGACGATGCCGCCGTACCGGCCCCGTAGGCTGGGCGCGCGATGAAGAGTTTTGAGGAGCTGTTTGCCGAGCTGGGTGAGAAAGCGGTGACGCGGCCGGAGGGTTCCGGGACCGTGGCGGCGCTGGATGCCGGCGTGCACGCGATCGGCAAGAAGCTGGTCGAAGAGGCCGCCGAGTCCTGGATGGCGGCCGAGTACGAGAGCAAGGACCGGGCCGCGGAGGAGCTGTCACAGCTGCTCTACCACGCCCAGGTGATGATGCACGCGCTCGGTCTGGACCTCGACGACGTGTACCGACATCTGTAGGAGCGCCTCCGACAGACACCGGTTCATCTCACATCGAAAGGGCAGTGCCATGCTGCGCGTCGCAGTACCCAACAAGGGCTCGCTGAGCGAAGCCGCCACCGAGATGCTCGCCGAGGCCGGCTACAAGCAGCGCCGGACCACCAAGGACCTCACCCTCACCGACACGGCCAACGAGGTCGAGTTCTACTACCTGCGCCCGCGCGACATCGCCGTGTACGTCGGCGAGGGCACCCTCGACGTGGGTATCTCCGGTCGCGACCTGGTGCTCGACTCGCACGCGGACGCCGACGTGATCATGGGCCTCGGATTCGGCTCGTCCACCTTCCGGTTCGCCGGCCGGCCCGGCGTCGCCGACTCGGTGAAGGACCTGTCCGGCAAGCGGATCGCCACGTCGTACGCCGGAGTCCTGCACGACCACCTGGCCGAGAACGGCGTGGACGCCTCCGTGGTCCGCCTGGACGGTGCGGTCGAGTCCGCCGTCCAGCTGGGCGTCGCGGACGTGATCGCCGACGTCGTCGAGACAGGTACGACGCTGCGCCAGGCCGGACTGGAAGTGTTCGGCGACCCGATCCTGAAGTCCGAGGCCGTCCTGATCAAGCGGCACGGCGTGGAGACCCCGCCGAACGGGATCCAGCAGCTGGTCCGCCGGCTCGAGGGCGTCCTGATCGCGCGCAACTACGTGATGATGGACTACGACATCCGCGCCGAGGACGTCGACGCGGCGACCGCGGTTGCCCCTGGCCTCGAGTCGCCGACGGTCTCGCCACTGCACCGGCAGGGGTGGGTCGCCGTCCGCGTGATGGTCCAGCGGGCCGACGCGCAGCGGCTGATGGACCAGCTGTGGGAGGTGGGCGCACGTGCCATCCTCACCACCGACATCCACGCCTGCCGGATCTGACATGACCGACCGGCTGTTCACCTTCCACCCGCGGATCGTGGCACTCATGGCCGGTTTGATGGGGATGTCGCTGATCGCGGTGTTCGGGGTGGTCTGGTTCCGGTTGCCGGCGGACGCGCGGGAGACGTTCAGCTGGTTCCAGCGGATCACGTTGCTGGCGTTCTTCGGCGCGGTGCTCTGGATCCTGTACCGGATGACGACGCTGCGGGTCACGGCGTACGCGGACCGGCTGTGGATCCGCAACGTGTTCAAGTCCTACACGCTGGCGTGGGGCGAGATCTCCGCGTTGCGGTTCCGCCCGGGCGATGCCTGGCTCCAGCTGTTCGATGCCGATGGCAACCGTATCGGGATCCTCGCGGTCCAGGCCGCCGAAGGGTCCCGGGCAAGCCGAGCGGCCAGGCAACTGGCGGCCGTCGCCCGGGACCACGGCGCCGGTCCGGGCGTCAAGAAGACGGGAGACTAGACCGACACCCGGAACGTCGTGATGTGCGATTCACCAGGCTTCAGGACGACCAGCTCCTGCCCCGTGATGAACGCGTCCGGCGGGCAGGTCATCGGCTCGACGGCGAGCGCCGTACGCCCGATCGCGCCGCCGGTGTAGAGCTGCATCCACGGCGTGTCACTGCTCAGCACCGACTTGGCGCCACTGTCCGGATCGGTCAGCGTGACCGACCACGAGCCGCCACCCAGCCCGGTGAACGCGTTGTCGATCTCGAGTGCCCCGAGCACCCGGCCGCCCTGGAAGTCGTACGGCGATCCGTCGACCGGCGCCAGTCCGATCGGCGTCATCCGCTCCGGCGACACCTCCAGCCACTCGCTCGCGCGGAACTCGAGCACGCACTCGTCGATCAGTCGGCCGACGCTGAGATACGGATGCGTGCCGTACCCGTAGGGCGCGTCAGTCGCGCCGATGTTGGTCGCGGAAGCGGTCACGGTCAGCCCGTCGTCCAGGTGGTAACCCAGCCGGAGGTCGAGTTGGTGCGGGTACCCGGGCTGCCCGTGCAACCGGTGGCCGACCTCGACCGTTGCCGCGTCGGTCCCGTCGTCCACCCGCTCCCAGTTCGCCCAGCGAGTCAGCCCGTGGATCGCGTTCTGCCGGGCGGGCTCGGTCAGGTAGAGCTGCTGGTCCACGCCCCGGAAGGTGTACTTCCCATCGGAGATCCGGTTCGGCCACGGGAACATGTGCTGCCCGATCCCCGCGTGCGCCGCCTCGTCTTCGCCGTACCCGAGCAGCACCGGGCGCCCGTCGTCCGTGAGCCCGCGCACCCCGCCGCCGACGCTCACGACGGTCCCCTCGTAACCGCCGGCCCGGATCTCCCACTGCTCCCCGCTCGGCCGCGCCTGTTCGCTCATGCCTCCATCTTCGCCCATGTGTGCACAAGGACTGGAGGTAGTGCGGCTCGCGCGCACCGCCCCCGCCTGCGCGGCCCCGGCGAGGGCCGGTACGGGCGACTACCTCCTGTCCTTATTCACAGAATCGCTGTCCGTCCCCGATCTCGATGTCGCGCTCGACTGGGCCGCCAGGTGCCCCGGGTCCCGGGCCGGCGGGTCGGTCGTCGTCCGCCCGGTGGCGGAGGTCCCGGGGGCCTGATGAAGGACCAGGTCGAGGAGGTGTTCCGGGAGGAGCGGGGCCGGTTGCTGGCCGCGCTCGCCCGGCGGTTCGGCGACCTCGACCTGGCCGACGAGGTCACCTCGGAGGCGATCGAGGCGTCGCTCGGGCACCGGCCGCTCGACGGCGTACCGCCGATTTCGGGCGGCTGGCTGATGACCACCGCCCGGCGCAAGGCGGTCGACCGGTTGCGCCGCGACCAGGTGTACGCCGCCAAGCTCGCCGTACTGCAGGTCGAGGCGGACCGGGCCGCGCCGGCACCCCGAGGCGACGAGTTGCCGGATGAGCGGCTGGAGCTGTTCTTCACCTGCGCCCATCCGGCGCTCGCCGTCGAGGACCGGGGTGTGCTGTCCCTGCGCTGCCTGGCCGGGCTGACCACGCCGGAGGTGGCGCGGGCGTTCCTGGTCCCGACCGTGACGATGGCGAAGCGGATCGTCCGGGCGAAGACCAAGACCCGGGAGGCGGGGATCCCGTTCCGCGTCCCCGGCCCGGACGAGTTGCCCGAGCACCTGCCCGGCGTACCGCAAGTGACCTATTCCGTCTTCACCGAGGGCTACGCCGCCAGCTCTGGTCCGTACCTGCAGCGCCTCGACCTCGCCGAGGAGGCGATCCGGTTGGCCCGGATCCTGCACCGGCTGCTCCCCGACGAGCGCGAGGTCACCGGATTGCTCGGGCTGATGCTGCTGATCCACGCCCGCCGGGACGCTCGCAGTGGACCCGACGGCGAGATCGACCTGGGCCTGGGCCTGGGCCGCGGCCGCTGGGACCGCGGCCTTCACCGAAGGCCGTGAACTGGTGGTCGTCGCCCTCACCACCGGCCCGGCCGGACGGTACGCAGTGCAGGCCGCGATCGCCGCCTCCACGATGAGGCGGCCGACTTCGCCGGCACCGACTGGCCGCGGATCGTCACCCTGTACGACGTCCTGCTCGCGATCGACCCGTCCCCGGTGATCGCGCTCAACCGCGCCGCGCGATCGTGACGTGCGACGGGGCCGAGGCCGAGCTGGCGCTGCTGGACGAGCTGGCGGACGAGCCGCGGCTGCGCGACTACCACCCACAGGTGCTGGCCCGTGCCGATCTGCTGCACCGGCTCGTCCGTTTGCCTGAGGCAACCACGGCGTACGAACGTGCCCTCAGCCTGGCCGGTTCGGAGCCGGAGCGGACGACGTTCGCGAGCGTCTCGCGGTGGTCACCAAGATGGAGGACACTGAGCGGATGGAAACGGTGTACGAGGCGGCGGGTGGGGCTGAGGGACTGCTGCGGCTTGCCCACGCGTGGCATCAGCGGGTGATGGCCGACGAGATCGTGAGCCACGCCTTCGCCCACGGATTCCGTGCGGATCACAGTGAGCGGTTGGCGGCGTACTGGGGCGAGGCCCTTAGGGGCCCGGCGGCGTACTCCGGGGCCTACGGGGACGAGACGTACGTCGTCCGCTTGCACAGCGGGAACGGCGAGCACGACGAGATGAATCGGCGGGCGATCGCCTGCTTCGACGAGGCACTGGCCGATGCCGGACTGGCCGAGGACGATCGCTTGCGCGGGGTGCTGCACGACTATTTCGCGTGGGCGACCACCACGTCGATGTACCACCACACGACCGATGACATGCCCGACGGGCTGAGCATCCCGCAGTGGTCCTGGGACGGCCTTCAGGAGGCGGCGGAGTCGTGAGGCGGTAGTGCGACCGACTTGGTGATGATCTCCAGCGCCGGGTCGTGCGGGATCGACGGGTTGCCGTCGACGATGGCGTGGGCGCGGGAGCGGGTGGCCTGTTCGGCGAAGTGGTCGCGCTCCCACCGCATCCACTCCAGCCAGTGGTCGCGCTGGGCCTCGCCGTCGCGTTCGATGCCGCGGTCCAGGCGGATCTCGTTCGACGTCTCGATCCACAGGCGCAGGGACTGCCAGTGGCCGGCGTCGCGGTCGCAGGAGGTGACACCTTCGACGATGAGCAGGTCGATTGTGACCGGCACGACGTGGAGCTCGGCGTACGCGCCGACGTGCCAGTCGTAGCGACGGTACCGGCCCTCGCGGCCGTCCGCGATCCGCTGCAGCACGTGGTCGCGCAGCAGAGCGAACCCGCGCTCGGCTCCGGCCCAGCCGTCGTACAGGTCGTCCATGTGGATGACGGCGGTGTGCAGTCCCCGGGCCTCGGCCCGGGCCTGAACCGTCGTGGCGAGGGTGGACTTGCCGGAGCCGGCCGGTCCGTCGATGCCGATCAGCCGGGTCCGGCCGAGGTGAGGGGGGCCGGACTGGACGGTGTCGAGCAGGGTGTCGATGGTCAGGGCCGAGCCGTGGTCAGCGGCCATTCTTGTCTCCTTCCCCACCCCACCGCCCCGGTCATCAGTTGATTCCATGGCGCTTCAGGATGTCCTCGATCTCGTCGAACTCCGACGATTCCGGCTGCTTGGCCTTCGACCCCTTGGACGGCTTGGCAGCTTTGGCGGGAGCGGCCGACGCGGGTGCGGGACCCGTCGCGGTCAGCTCACCCGCGGGTTTCGACTTCGGTGCCTTCGGGGCGTCCCCGCGGTGGCCGCGGGCCACGCCGGCGACGACGTATAGCACCACCGAGACGCCGAACAGCGCGACCCCGGCCCACACCGTCGGCGAGAAGATCAGGTGGGTGACCCAGCTGACCGACGATCGCACGACGTCCCAGACCAGCTCGAGCAGCCCGGTCAGGTACAGCGAGACCGGGAGCAGGGACCAGGCCACGCCGCGCGTGCCGGCCGCCACCCCGCGGCGCCGCCAGGCGGCCCACGAGCCGATCAGGCCGAGCAGCGTGAGGCCTACGCAGAACGGCAGCAGCGTCAAATCGTTGAAGTCAGGCACATCCCCAGGCTCGCACAGTCCGCGCCCGATCCAAGAGGGGAACAGCCCTGACCCACCCCTGAAACCCCGCTCCGGGCCACCCTTCGAACCGCCAGGTCGACATAACCTCCCCGTTGACCGATCACCTGAGCGTGGCAGCGGCCGATCTGCAGCAGTTGTGCCTGCCTGGCGGTCCGGGGAGAGAATGCAACCGTGCAACCACAACGGCGGCTGGCCTTCACCGGGTTCGACCACGACGACGGGGCGGCCGACCCCGCGCTGGCCACGGCGCTCGCGGAGGGTGATCACGGCGCGATGCTGGCGGCGCTGACCAAGGCGCGGCTGCTGGTGCCGGTGGTGGCGATGCTCGGCGAGGTCGAGCACGACGAGAACGGCCTTGCGCACGACAAGACGTCGGACATGGCGGTCGCGCTGCTGCAAGGCCAGGACGGCCGCAACGCCTTACTGGCCTTTACCGGAACGGAGAGCCTGGCCCGCTGGAGCCCCCAGGCTCGCCCGATGCCGGCGCAGGCCCAACTGGTCGCGACCGCGGCGATCCAGGAAGGCGCCGGCGCGATCGTCCTGGACATCGCCGGCCCGGCGGCCGGGGTGATCGAGACCGACGACGTACGCCGCTTGGCCGCCGGCCTCCAGGTGGTTCGCCTGGAAGACGGCGGCCACGGGTGGCTCAGCGGGTGACCAGTACGTCGATCTTGCGGTGGTAGGTCTCGTTGGTCCACCAGAGGATCGCGACGACCATGCCGAGGCCGATGTCCGACCACAGCCACCATGGCCAGTCGAAGTGCCCGAAGACGGCGAGTGCCGCCCAGACCACGAACTGCACGACGCAAGTGACCAGCCACAGGCCGGTGAAGGCGCGGAGCGCCGTGGTCAGGCCGCGGGGCGGGACGGCGTCGTCGACGCCGTCGAAGACCTGGCGGAGTTCGCCGCGGGTGCGGGACGCGTCCAGGAGATCGTGCCGGTCGAGGGCCTGGGGCGGGGTGAGCCGGCCCTGCCGGACGGCGCTGTCGAGCTTGTCGGACGCGGACTGCCGATCGGTCGCGGACAGCCGCACCTGGTCGGGGAGCAACAGCGGGTCGAGGATGCTGGTCATCGGGATTACCTGCTTTCATGAGGTCGATGTGAAAAGCGTAGGGATTGAACAGTTGGCGTCCCAGGGTGTTCGGGGCCTAGTCCGAGGTGGTGATAGCACCCCTGGAGCAGGTAGGTCCGCGTACGCGAGGATGGAGCCATGACCGAGGAGTTGCCGCCGGGACTGGCGCTGGCATGGGGTGTGCAGCGAGTGCAGCGGCGTGGGCCGAAGCCGGCCCTGTCGGTCGAGCGGATCGTGGCGATCGGGATCGAGTTCGGCGACCGGGACGGGTTCGAGGCGATCTCCCTGCAGAAGATCGCGGCGCATTTCGGCGTCAGCACGAATGCGATGTACCGCTATGTCCGGTCCAAGGATGAGCTGATCGTGCTCGTGCACGACACGGCGGTCGGACTACCGCCGGAGCTTCCGGCCGGCTGGCGGGAGGCAGCGACCGCGTGGGTGAAGGCCCAGGTCGAGATGTACGCCGAGCGCCCCTGGTTGCTCGAGGTCCCGATCCGCGGCGCGCCCGTGACGCCGAACGTGTTGCGCTGGGTCGAGGCGATCCTCGAGGCGATGGCCGGCACCGGTCTCAGTCAGCACGACAACCTCGGCTGCTTGATGCTCCTGGACGGGTATGCCCGCAGCTACGCGGGCCTGGCCCGGCAGCTCGCGGCCAGTGACAACACACCGGTGCAGGCCGAACAGGTCGGCCGGTTCCTCGTGCCGCGGCTGATCGACGGCGGCTACCCGATGCTGACCGCGCTCTACACGAACCAGGAGTACGAGGACGGTCTCGACGACGACCTCGAGTTCGGCCTGACCCGAATCCTCGACGGCATCCAGGCCCTGATCAACTCCCGCTGAGCAAGGGGAGTCAGGGGAGGCGGATGCGGACCGGGCCAGTGACGCGGGCGGCGACCCACTGGAGGTGGAATTCGCTGCCGGGGGCAACTTCGGGGCGACGGTGCGGCTCGGTGCGGAGATTGACCGGCGCGGTCAGCGTGGTCGTGGCCTGTCGCTGCGGTACGCCGTTCGCCCGGACCTCCGCGATCACGTCCGCCAACGCCTGCGCGGCCGGCTTGCGCCGATGGTCGACGGTGAACAACCCGAGGTCGTACTCCCGGTCGGGGAAGTCCAGCAGCCGCCGGTCGATGTCGTGCGACGACCACCAGGTCACGCCCCACAGCGCCGGGTTCGGCAGCACCGACTCGACCGTCCGCCGGGTGAACTCGGCCTGCAGCTCCACCGGAATGTCCGTCCCCGGTACGCCGATCTCCTGCAGCCACACCGGTCGCGCCGGATCGAGCGACGTCGCCGCCGCGAGCTCGACCAGATAGTCCGCGTGGGTCAGCGTCGCCGGCCCGAGGGGACCGTCCACTCGTGAGACCCCGTTGAAAACCCACGAGTGGACAGTGCTCAGGTCACCCAGATCCACGACATCAACGGGGTGGAACGGGTGGTCCGCCTGGTACCAGGCGTCGTCGAACAGCGAGTGCAGCGCGAGTACGTCGGGTGCCGCCTTCTTCACCGTGGTCAGCAGATCCTGCGCCCAGCCGGTCGAGCTCTCGAAGCTGGTCGCGCTGTCCGGCCAGAGGTTGTTGACCTCGTTCCCGAGCGTGATCGCGAAGACGTTCGGCCGGGTCGCGACCGCACGCGCCACGGTGTCGACGTACGCCGTGAGTCCGTCGCGGACCGCGGGATCCTCGAAGAGGCTGGTCTTGTGCCAGGTCAGCGCCCACGACGGCAGGAAGTCGAAGCTGGACAGGTGGCCCTGGATCAGGTCGACCGCGACGGTCAGTCCCTGTTCGGCGGCGGCGTCGATGGTGTCGAGCAGGTCCTCGATCGCGCGCTCGCGGATGATCGCCCGGTTCGGCTGGATCCATGGCCAGACTCCGAACACCCGGACGTGGTCCAGGCCGATCCCCGGCCAGGTCCGCGAAGTCCCGCCGTACCGCGTCGCCGTCGTAGTCGAGCCAGCTGTAGAACCAGCCGGCCGACGGGACGTGGTTCGCACCGAACCGGGGCATGACGGGATCCGAGGGCATGCCGAGGATGCTAAAACGGTTTAGGAGTCCGCGGCAACCTCACGCCGGGGGAG
>Ga0193707_1000294_pt1 | contig 16142 bp, 11 predicted proteins | sample U3c2metaG_FD_143043 | JGI IMG/M metagenome (GOLD analysis project Ga0193707, IMG submission 143043) | Soil microbial communities from a riparian zone of the East river system, Colorado, United States - U3c2 | ecosystem: Environmental > Terrestrial > Soil > Riparian zone | place: USA: East River... | reverse complement strand
TCGTTCGTGCCCGCACCATCGCGACGATGGATGGACCGCCTATTGAGAATGGCGCAGTCGCAATTTCCGGAGATCGAATTGCCGATGTTGGAAAATTCGACCAAATCAAGAGGCGCAATTCCAGCACCGTGGTAGATCTTGGCGAGCAAGCTCTGCTGCCGGGTCTGATCAACGCCCATTGCCACCTCGATTACACATGTTTACGAAGTAAAATTCCCCGGCAAAAGTCGTTCACCGATTGGATCCGTGCCATTAACGAGCAGAAATCGAAACTCTCGCCAGACGATTACATCGCCTCGATCAACGAAGGATTCGCGGAGGCGAAACGATTCGGCACGACAACCATCGCGAACCTAACTGCGTTTCCGGAATTGATTCGGCAGATCCCGGATGCGGCAGTTCGCACGTGGTGGTTCGCGGAATTAATTGATGTTCGGTCACCCGACCGAGCCAATGAACTTGTGGATTCTGCGGTCGAATCATTGAAGTTCGCGCAAAACTACGGATTGGCCCCGCATGCACTGTTTACGGCATCCAGGAATTTGTATCAACGATGTGAGGAAGCAGGCGCGAATGTTTTGCTGACAACGCATTTGGCGGAATCCCGAGAGGAAATGGCAATGTTTCGCGATGCATCAGGTCCGCTTTACGAATTTATGAAAAGCATTGGTCGTAACATGGATGATTGTGGGAATGGGACCCCCTTGGAGCTATTCGTCGGCGCGTCCTACGCCAGTCCGGCTCGGACCGGTCGCGCCCTACCACAATGGATCGTCGGGCACGTAAACGAATTGACCGAAAGCGACTTCCAGGTGTTGGAAAAAATGAGGACTAAATTTCATGTCGTGCATTCGCCGCGAAGTCACCAGTATTTTGCTCACAGGCAGTTTGCATTCACACGGCTGCATCGACTCGGACTTAATATTTCCTTGGGCACCGACAGCCTCGCAAGCAACGAAAGTCTGAACTTATTTGCAGAGATGCGTGCATTCCAGCGTAGTGAACCCGAGAGATCACCTGAGAAGATTTTTGAAATGATAACGCTGAATCCGGCGTCGGCGCTACGCGAGCAGAACAGGCTTGGTCGGATTCGACCCGGGTTTCGAGCCGATCTTATAGCCATTTCCTGCAGTGAGGACAGGAATCTATTCGAAGCAATCGTGGCGTTCGATGGGGAGATTGATTGGATGATGGTAAATGGAAAGACGCAGAGTATCGGGGAACGGCGAAGCACGATAGTGAGCTGATTCGTTAAAAATGTTACACGTTACAAAGAGACACCCGGCAACTTTTTTAACGTTTCAACGATTTAACGTGGCAAAGCGATTGCTTGCTCGCCATCTGCTGCGCCCGTAAACTCGGCGTATGGCCGGACAAGGCATGCAGACCCGACTGCTTCCCGGGCAGAGCCTTGCCTTACAGCAAGTTCTCTCGCCTCAGCTCCAACAGAGTCTGCTCGTCCTGCAGACGCCCCTGCTGGAGCTGCGAAACCTTGTTCAGCAGGAAATGGAAACAAATCCCGTTCTCGAAGAATTGCCGGATGAACCCAGCTCCGATGCCCAGGCCGAAGGCGAGCCTTCGGCTGACGATAATTTCAAGAACGAATTCGAAAAGCTCGCGAGCCTGGATGAAGAATGGCGCGATTACATGGCGCAGTCGTCCAACTCCGGCGCGGACGGCTTTCAGAGGTCACGGGAAGCGAAGGACAAGCGACAGTTCTTTTTCGATTCCATTGCCGTGCAGGAAACGCTTCAGCAAAATCTGCTGGGGCAACTGGATCAGAGCGCCCTGAACGCCAGCGACCGCATAGCTGCGGAGCTAATCATTGGCAACGTCGACGACAACGGATTTCTTCAAAGCACGCCAGAAGAAATGGCGCTGAACTCGGGAATCCCCAAGGAAGATTTCGAGGGAATGTTGACGCTAATCCAGGGTTTTTATCCTCCCGGAGTTGGGGCGCACGATTTACGCGAGTGTTTGCTCATTCAACTAAAGCGAGAGGGAAAAGAAGACACCCTCGAGTACAAAATTGTGTCCGAACATATGGAGGATTTGGGCAGGCGACGCTTTCCCGATATCGCGCGTCGGATGGGAATGAGTGTGGAGGATGTGCAAAACGCAGCCGACAAGATTGGACGGCTGAATCCGCGGCCCGGTCAAGTGTTTGCAGCCGCACCGCAAAACTATGTGCTACCGGATGTGACGGTGGAAAAAGTGAATGGCGAGTATCAAATCAGTTTAAACGACGAGCAGATTCCGCATCTGCGAATCAGCAATCTTTACAAAGATATCATCGCATCAGGCAACACCCAGAGCAGCGAAGTCAAAGATTATATCCGCGACAAAATCCGGAGCGGGAAATTCCTTATTCGCTCGATCCATCAACGCCAGCAGACGATTTCAAACATTGCGGAGCAGATCGTCGCGAGGCAGCGCGATTTTCTCGAGCACGGACCATCGCATTTGAAGCCGATGACCATGGCAGAGATCGCCGATGTCGTGGGCGTGCATGAAACCACGGTCAGTCGTGCCGTTTCCGGCAAATATATGGCCACGCCGCAAGGCGTATTCGAGATGAAATATTTTTTTACGTCAGGATACCAGACCGCGACCGGCGAATCGTTGAGCAACACCAGTGTGAAGGAATCTATCCTCGACCTGGTGAAGCGCGAGGATGGCAACGAACCGTTGAGCGACAATGAGATCGTCGAGATCCTGAGTGAGCGCGGTATTCCGATCGCGCGGCGCACCGTGGCTAAGTACCGGACCGAGTTGAATATTCTGCCAAGCCACATGCGTCGAAAGTATTGAGACTTCGCCTCACGTAATTTGTTAAAACATTACATCTTAAACCGAATCAGGAACTACAAATCACGAATCACGTTTCACGTTTCACCATGAATCCTTCTCTCCGTGCCGCCGTGATCGCCGAATGGCGAGGTCTTCCCGAGAGAAAACCGCGGGCCGATCGATGGCAATCGCCCGTCGAGTTGGTTCCAAAATTAATGCAACGCCTCGGGTTGCGCGAGCGCTTGCATGAGACGGAAGTGATTGACGCGTGGGGAAAAATCGTCGGTGAATTTATCGCTACCCATTCGGCGCCGGTAGCATTGCGCGCAGGCGTTCTCTATGTTCGTGTACTCCAGCCAGCGTTGCACTACGAGCTCGAACAGATTTCCAAGTCCGAAATTTTGCGCAAACTAAAACAGCGTTTCGGTGGCAGGACGATTCGCGACGTGCGCTTTCGCGTGGGTTGAATTTAACCGCCAAGCGGCGAAGTGCCGAGGGCCGATCGCTCTGAAATGCCCGTGTGTTGCCCTGTACTTCCGCCGTTCGTCGTAACCTCGGAAGGGATAGGTCCCTGGTTGTTCATTCCGATACCAAAGGCAGCAAGGTTCAAAACGATCATTACGAGCGCGAACAGGTACATTCCCATTGCTAGTCCAATCGCCACGTGCATTGCCAAGATACAAACCAACCAAAACAAGCGGGTCTTCCTTTTCCAAATGAAAAATGGATAACCGAGTTCGATTAGACACATCGAAATTCCGAGGATCGGCAGCGCGTATTTGAATCGAACAAGAATGTCTGGGGAAATAAGATTGAAAGGCGTCCGGGTCAGCGATCGCCAGAGATTGGAGCCGTTCCACCAACCGCTGCCCAGACATTTTGACAAGCCACCGACAAAGTAAACGAAGCACATATGCACCTGTAAGACGCGCCGCCAAAAACCTAAAAGCTGTGGGTCTTTTAGTTCTAATTTCAGCAGCCGATGATCGAGTGAGTATCGGTCTGGCAACGGCGCTAACATCAAATAAAAGAGGCCCGTGGTCATGAAGTTATCGGCGCCATATGCGAACAACCCACCGCTTTCAGCTGCGGAGAGGTGAAGAAACCACGCAATGATTGCAGCCGGGCGAGAGAAGAAGCCGAGTAATAGCAATAGTCCCATGCAAAGCAAACAGGCCCAGGCAATTGAAAGCACGGCATCCTCGCTGATGTGAGCGTAACCGCCAAGAGCAACAAGCCAGCCAAGCTTGGGAATGAGTGGACTGTCGAAGGATGCAATAGCCTCTCCCAGCTTGCGGCTGACAAGACCCTTCCCATTACCAGCGAACAGGTAGTGCCAGTCACTTCTTAAGAACAGCGCATAAGCGGTTACTAGCAGCCCCAGACCGATACGCAAAACGCCAAGCCACCGGTCTGTTTCTCGTGGGAACAGAAAACCCATGAGATCCTCCGACCACCGCCGCAACAGGGTCGTCGCACCTTGTTCTTTCAAAATGTCTGTTTGAGACACATCCGGTCGGACTTCGTTGTTAAGCCTGGTTCCCCGGTGCTATCCGTTTAATCCGTGTTGCGAATCCTTCGAAACAAGGACGACTCAGTCCTTTAATTTGCCGCCATCCGGTGCAATCTGTGGTCCCTCTATTGCTTCCTCCTCGTCACGCAGACTGAAATCATAACTGAACATGGGCTGGAACGTTTCAGCTTCGCCATGCTCGAATTCACTAACTCCAGGCAGGTTAACCGCTCCGAACGTGGCTCGAATTTTGTTCACATCAGGACGCTCTCGCCAGACAGAGAGCGCTAGCATTTTAACGACCACTTCTCGTAAGGGTTCATAACGGTTGTCTGCCAATCGATCTAATAAACTAGTCAGACGCAAAGCAGCTGCTTTGCCACTCACATGCGGCGATTCGTAGTCTACTCGCCCGTTTGCGTAATGTAGTTCGAGAGTCAACTTGTGGTAACCCGGAACATTCGGCGCGAAAAAACTATATCCAGCCTGGACACCCGCTGCATGCAAATAGGTGGCGATGGCTTGCCGCAGAGGATTGGATGCAGCCGCTTCCTTTCCCAATACAAATGCCGCAATCAGTTCCGCTTTGCGCGCGTCCTCGTCCAGGGATGATGGCAACATGGTGGTGCCTTCCGCAACGAGCGAGAATATCCCAGCAAGGCAAACTGCCATTATTAGAAAGAAATGGACGACGAACCAGGCCGAGTAAACGCGCTTCGAAATCATTTCATGAAATCGTAAAGATATTTCGCGGCTTTGCGATCATTCTTGTCCGCCAACAACCTGCCTGGGCAAGCTTTCGGCATTAGCAAGCAGGAATGGCTGCGAACAATCAGAATGACAAGAAGTGGGGCGATGGTCGATGCCCATTTGTTATTTCTACCGGGTTCCTGCCCGTTCCAAATTTCGTTAGGAGCCCCAGCTCTATTTGCCGTCAATTCGCTGCCTGCCCACCGGGGAGGGTGAATTCACGGACTCACAATTCGGTGAAGATTAGTCAGTCGCGCTGACGACTGACAAGAGATCGTTGAACACCATTAGGCTTGCACGGGCAGCACGGTAACACTGCGGCTTGTATTCTTTAATTGTGCTGGCGCGTACTGACGCCAGTACACAATACGACCAGTCCCGAAGGCTGTCGGGAACTGGCCCATCGATCGTTAGCTAAAGTGCGAGCGGCTTAAAGCGTCGCTGCTACCAATTTCAGGTTCTCAGTCGCGGCCTTGCTCTCAGCGGTTCCGGGTAGGACCATCTCCACCATTTGAGCTCGATTGATCTTCTGATCCGCGTAAAACAGGGTGGTTTTATCGGTTTGAATACTCTTCAGGGAACGAACCAGAGAGTTTTGGTTCTTAGGCGCATGCATTGCAAGGGCACTAAGGCCGATAACAGCCACTGTGACCAGCATTGCCGCGACTACACGTATAGTGATTTTTGCTTGGAGGTTCTTCATAAGTGGCGACCGATACAGGCGATGTGAATAAGTGTCAACTAGAAAATCAAAAAAGATTCATAGTGGCATTTGAAGCCGGACAGGTCAAGTCGGCGAAATACCTCGAAGATCTGTAGGGTTTTCCCTACGGTAAGGCCAAAGTTAATGAGTTCCCGTGAGAGGGAAAGCAGCGGAGCACCGCCGCACTCCTAGAGCAGGTCGCGCGAAGTGTTACTTCGGCGCGAGCGAAGTGATGATCGCTTCAAAGCGTGGATCACCTCGCAGCGGATCCCAAAGCGGATTGAGCCGCAATTGACCGTAACTCATCCCAGCGACTGGAAGTTTCACCACCTCCGACAATCGTTCAATCGCACGGTCTTTTTCGCCCGTCCATGCATAAATAATAGCCAGGTATCGCATCAGCGCAGGGCCATCGACGGCGCTCTTACTAACAGGCATCAGCGCGACTGCACGCTCACCCTCTCGAATGGCATCCTCCTTATTTCCTAAAGCAGCATCAACAACGCCGAGTGCACAAAGACCTTGTGCGTAGTTGGGTTGGCTGCCCACGCTTCGCTCGAGATCTTTCCGGGCATTAGTAAACTCGGCGTGCGCTGCCGACTGATCGCCGCGGAGCCGGGCAGCAAGACCGAGGCACCAACTGTTGGGGAACGGAATGTTTTCATCGTAACACCCATCAGTCGGCATATCTGCCAGCGCACGCTGAGCGGCGGCGAAGTCGCGTTCGCGCAAGGCGAGAAGGAGCCATCGATCAAAAAAGATAGGCGCGGCCTGCGGATCTTCGGCCAGAATCGCCTCAATGGTCGTATGCAGCGGTCTCGAGTCCGCATGCGATTCGAGATCAACCGATGCGCGCCGTATTCGACTGGGAATATCTTTTGGAGCAATAACCAGCGCGCGATCCAGGTTTTCGGCCATTTCCTTGTAGTGGCGCAAGGCCTCATAAGTAACAGAAAGCTGCTGAAGGATAGAAAAATTGCGCGGATCCAATTCCAATGCCTGCTTCATTTCCTCCAGCGATTTCTCCCACTGTCCCTGTCGGCGATTGATGTAGCCGGAAAGAAGAGGAATTCGTGATTCGTTAGGCAACGTACGGCGGGCGATAACCAACTCAGCACGCGCCCGATCATAATCCGAATAAGCCCAGTAGAGATGTTGAGCGAGGGCCAAATGTGTCTCGCCGGACTGCGGCTGCATGCGACGGATCGTTTGAAGGGCTGTTTCAGACAATTCAAGCCGCGCATCCGTGTGATCGAAACCGAGGAAATAAAGTCTGTCGTGTGCACCCGCCAGTTCGCCATAGGCCAAAAAGAACAAAGGGTCGCGCGCAACCGCCTGATCAAGCAGTTGCACCGCCTGCATCAGATCTTCCTTTGCCCGGGTGCTAAACTGAATGCCATTGATAAGGTCTTTGGCTCGCAAATAGGAATCGTAGGCAATAAGATCCGTCGTCGGCGGCTCCTGAATGGCCGCTTTCTCGGTCGAGGAGACTTCAGCTCCGAGCTGATCTGCAATCTTTTGCGCGATCTCGCTTTGGAGCGTGAAGACGTCGATCAAATCCCGATCGTATTCTTGGGCCCACACGTGAGCGTCCGTGCGCGTATCAATCAACTGGGCATTAAGATGGATCCTGCCTGCTTCCCTGCGCACACTTCCCTCAAGCACGTACGCGACATTTAATGCACGACCAATTTCCTGTGTGTTCCGCGCGCCGCGATATTTTGCGACGCTGTTATGGCTGATCACCTTTAAATTGGCGACTTTCGCCAACTTGGTGGAAACACCGTCGTAAACGCCATCGGCGAAAAACGAGTTTTCTTTATCCGAACTAAGGCTTTCGAAAGGCAAGACCGCGACGCCACTTGCCGCAGCTGGGGCCATCATTTCGCCGTTCCAAACCATTACGCCAACGGTCGATCCCAAAATCAGCAGGAGCGCTGCCATTCCCGCAATAACCGGATTCCGCCGTGTCCAGCGCCACGCGCGCGCAGCCGGCGAAACGGGACGCGCGACAATGTGCCGGCCTTCCAGCCAGCGTTCGAGATCTTCGGCCAAGTCGCCCGCTGAGCGATAACGCGCACCTGGTTCCCGCTCCAAACATTTCGCGCAGATCGTTTCCAGATCCCGATCCAACCCGGGCATCAATGTGCGCAGCTTCGGTGCCGGTTTCTCACTTGCTTGCTGGATTACCTTCAGCGCGTGCTCACCCAAAAATGGCGGATGACCCGTCAGCAAATCGAACAAAATCGCACCCAAACTATATATATCGGAAGCCGGACCAAGTTTACCCGCCGATCCGTTTACCTGCTCGGGCGCAATGTAGCCAGGTGTGCCAAAGATAGTAAGCGTGCGCGTTAGGTGACTACTAGTGTCCAGCCACTTGGCGAGACCGAAATCGCTCACCAGCGGTTCGCCTCGTCCATCCAGCAAAACATTCCCAGGCTTAAGATCCCGATGCAAGATCCCCTGTCCATGCGCGTATTGCACCGCCCGCGCTACCTTCGCCATCAATGCTACCGATCGGCGCGGTTCACCGCGAAGAGCCGGAGCCGCGTCCAGCAAACTGCCTCCACCGGCAAACTTCATGCTGAAAAACGGCAGCCCATCGTCGCATTCGCTCACTTCAAAGATCGGAAGAATGTTCGGATGATCGAGACTCGCCGCAGCCTGCGCCTCACGCCGGAAACGCGCCAGCGTTTCCTGTGAATCGGCGTGATACGACAAGATTCGTTTCAGTGCCACGATGCGGCGCGAATGTCGCTGCCGCGCCCGATAAATTACGCCCATCCCGCCGCGCCCGATTTCTTCCAGAACTTGATAATTGCCTATGCGCCAATCGGCGTCACACACATCGAGTTCACCGAGCAGGTCATCAAGCGTTTCCGCCTTCGCCGGTGCTTCGGCGGACGAGTCGCCGTTATGTCCATTAGCGCCCACGCCTGCAGAGAGCATACAGCTAAGACAAAGACTTCGTCCGACGCGCGACGCTGATCCACACTCGGGGCAAGATCCCGGCTCCTTTTGGAGGTCCACCGGATCAGAAGTGGGGGGTACGCGCATGAGAGGTCAGGATGGTAGATGAGCTTTGGTGGGTTGCCAACTAAAAAAATGGAAAATTTTTGTCAGAGTTATTCACTTGATTTGAACCTTTTTCGCACGGGAACGTTTGAATCTCTTTGTCATTTATTTGCTTCCTCTTTCGGCGCGAGCGAAGCGACGATTTTTTCAAAGCGCGGATCGCCCCGAAGCGGATCCCAAAACGGCAATAGTTTTAATTGCCCATAGCTGAGAGTGCTCGGGGGACGAATGGCAATGGCCAGTTGCTCGCAGGCCAGATCTTTATCGCCGGTCCATGCAGCAATCATCGCCAGATACTTTATCATGGTCGGACCAACCAGCGCATCCTTTTTTACTGGAACAAGCTCGACCGCACGCCGACCTTCACGCAACGCTTCTTCCTCTCGGCCGAGACCCGCATCGATCAGACCAAGTACGCACAGCGCCGGGCCATAATTTGGTTCCACTTGAACCGTTTTCTCTTGTTGAACGCGCGCGGCCGTGAACAAAGCGCGAGCATCGTCATCATTTCTCGTCATGCGAGCGATGACGCCTTCGATGATCGGGCGATCTAGATGAACTGAATAGTCCGTTAGTGGCGTGTCGCCGATCGTATTCAGAACGTTCTTTGCCGCAGCGACATCGCGCTCAGCCAGGGCGCAGCTTAATCCCTCATCAGCTGCGCTCGACAAGGCACCAGCTTTTGCGGCTCCCAGGGAATCGATTGTTTGATGCAATGAGCGTGTGTCTGCTTTCCAATGAAATTGAATGGCCGCAAGCGCGACTTTCGTGCTAACATCGTTCGGCTCGATCGCCAGCGCGCGATCCAGCACGGATTTTTCTTCAGCGTAGCGCCGGAGAACTCCGTAACTAAGCGCAATTTGCTGGAGCGTTTCAGTGTTGCGCGGGTCGAGGTTGCCTGAGCGCTCCAGGTTTTGCGTAGAGTCCTGCCAGCGTCCCTGACGCCTCTGGATGTATCCCATCATCCGAAATATCCGCGCATCATTAGGCAACGTCTGCCGTGCAACATCCAATTCAGCCAGAGCGCCACTGTAATCTAGGTGCCCATAATAAAGATTTCGCGCATTCGCAAAATGGGTTTCACCTGCATTCGGACCAAGGTGAAATGCCCGCTCGATAGCCGCTTCCGCCAACGCCAGCCGCGTCGGCGTGTGGTCAAAGCCGAGAAAATAGAGCTGCTCATGTGCGTAAGCGAGTTGGCAGTACGCCTGAAGAAAAGAGGGATCGCGTGCGACGGCCTGATTCGACAAGTCGACCGCCTCCAGCAAATTCGCTTTCAGGCCGCTGCTAAGACGAAGCTCGAGAAGATTCTTGGCGCGATTGTACAGATCGAACGCAATGAGGTCAGTTGTCGGCGGCTGTTCAACGGCCAGGTTCTCCGCAGTCGAAATTTTCGCGCGAAGCTGCTGAGCGACTTTTCGTGCAAGCTCGCTTTGGACCGCAAACAGGTCATTCAAATCGCGGTCAAATTCCTCCGACCAGACAAGCGCTCCAGTACCAGCGTCTATCAATTGAGCTTTGAGGTGAAAACGGGTGCTTCCGTGACCGCGGGAAACAGTGCCCTCGAGAATATGAGAAACCCCAAGGGCTTTACTAATTTCACGAATGTTCCGCTTTCCGCGATATTTCATCACACTGGTGTGGCTGATCACCCTGAGATCGCGAATACTGGCCATCAGCAAAAATGGCGTCCTCTTTGTCGTCGCTCAAACTTTCGAACGGGAGAACAGCAATACCGGTTGTTGCCGATGGGTTCGGCGCGCTGCCCTTCCACATCATTACCCCTGCAACCAGTCCCAACGTGACCACGAGCGCCGCCATTCCTGTAATAACGGGATTCCGCCGTGTCCAGCGCCAAATCTGCGCAGCCTGCGAAAGAGGCCGCGCTGCGATAGGCTGTCCTTCCAGCCAGCGTTCGAGGTCTTCGGCCAAGGCGCCCGCTGAGCGATAACGCGCACTTGGTTCGCGCTCCAAACATTTCGCGCAGATCGTTTCCAGATCCCGATCCAACCCGGGCATCAATGTGCGCAGTTTCGGTGCCGGTTTCTCACTTGCTTGCTGGATCACCCTCAGCGCGTGCTCACCTAAAAATGGCGGACGACCCGTCAGCAAATCGAACAAAATCGCACCCAAACTATATACATCGGCCGCAGGACCAAGCTTGCTCGACCCGGCGCCTGCCGGATCCACTTGCTCCGGTGCCACGTAATCAGACGCACCAACCGTAGTAAGCGTGCGCGTCAGATTGCTCGTGGGTTCCAGGCATTTCGCGAGACCGAAATCGCTCACCAGCGGTTCGCCTCTTCCATCCAGCAAAATGTTTCCAGGCTTCAGATCTCGATGCAGGACCCCCTGTCCATGTGCGTACTGCACCGCCCGCGTCACCTTCGCCATCAACGCTACCGCCCGCCGCGGATCACTCCGCAACGCCGGCGCCGCATCCGGTAAACTACCGCCACCAGCAAACTTCGTACTGAAAAACGGCAGCTCGTCGTCGCCCTCGCTCACTTCATAAGTAGGCAGAATGTTCGGATGAACCAGGCCCGCCGCGGTCTCCGCCTCACGCCGAAAGCGCACCAGCGTCTCGCGTGCGTCGGCGTGATAAGGCAAAATTCGTTTCAGCGCCACGATGCGGCGTCTATGCCGCGCCCGATAAACGACGCCTATGCCGCCGCGCCCGATTTCTTCAAGGATTTGATAATCGCTTATTCGCCACTCGGCATCCCGTACATCGAGTTCGCCAAGCACGTCCTCAAGCGCCTCCTCCGCGTGACGCGCAGCGACCGGAGCGCCCAGACCCTGCGCAAGCAGACAGTTTAGACAAAGACTGCGTCCGATACGCGACGCCGATCCACACTGCGGGCAGACGAGCGGTTCCTTTTGCAGACGAATCGAAGAAGGAATGCCGCTCATCGGATTCTGAAAACTTAAAAAGGACTGCAAGTGGGGAGGCAGCGGGTGGGCGAAAGTCCGAGTATCGGCTGTCGCCGAGGCTTCCTCTATGCTTTCTCCGGAATTCGCGGAGCGGAGTTCCTGAAAAAATGCGATTGCAAATCAATACAAATGGACAGCAAGACACCAGGTGGCTTTTCGACCAGAGTCCCTGGACATCTGGCACACAAATGGAACATCAAATCGAATAATTGGAGGATGAAACCGAAGCTCCGTCAGAAATTCCATTCGTCCGGACGTTGCCCTACACAAGAGCGCGAGCGGTGGAATGCCGAGGCCAGTGGGCGCGCTTTCGGAAAGTCAGAAGCCGTCGGCTAAATCGCGAATAGCGACCTTCGCCGGGCTGCGTGCTCGAGCGATTCCCAGGCTCTTGAACGTCTTGATTTCGATGTTCCGACCTCGGAGCTACTACTATTCCGCCGCGCTCAACGCTGCACAGAGATAACGGAGTTCGTCGTCGACCTCGTTCGGGCCTTCGACGGTTTGAGCAACTTCTTCGCGGAGCAACGCTCGATAGCGTTCGCGTAGCCTGTGCACAAGGCGTTTCACCGCTGCCTCCTGAAGGCCCAGCGTTTTTGCGAACTTGGCGTAGGAGACATCTTCCCGCTCAGCTGCAAGGCAGCTGTTCAACACATCAAAAACACGTCGACGACCGCGCTTTTCGCATTCATCGCCCAATCGCCGCAACGCGCGCTCGACGACCGTCGCCGCCCAGCGCACATCGAAGATTCTTTCCGGCGACCACTTGTCCGATTCCTGCTCCGGAATCGACAAGTGCGATGGCGCCTCAGCCATCCAATCGTCCCACGAAACGAATTGCACATCGCCACCACGTTTCCGGGCATGACGTTTGTCCACGGCGTCGTGTAGGAAATTCTGCAACGCCTTTAGCACCAGCGAACGGAACCTTCCCCGGCTCCGATCCGCCCGTTGCAAAAGGCGGCCCTTAAGCACCATGGCGAAAAAATCCTGTGTCAGGTCCTGAGCGTCGGGAACGGAGTGACCCTGGCGGCAGATGAACGCGAAGACTGGCCGCCAATAGATTTTGCAAAGCTCGGCAAGCGCGGCGTGCGCCTTTTCTTCGTCACCGTCGGAATCCGTGCACGACAAGACGATGCTCCAGCGCGTCGTCATGAAGCGGTCGGGGCGGCGTGCGCCGGCCTGAGATGCTTCGGATTTCACAGCCGCGGATCATCTCATTTGTACGATTGTTAGGCAAGCTCCGAATTTTCCGCCCACTACTGGAATACTGCACGTCGCGCTGGATCGATCTGCGCTGGAGGCAGTGCCGACCGCAGAAGCGAAGCTACAGGTCCGAACGTCGGATATCGTAACAAAAACGCGGCTACGGCTGCGGGCATTGGCAGGGCGATTCCGGGACAGGATTCCCTACGCCATCACGTTCCTGACACTGCGGGGAAGCTTTCAGCTTCCCCGCGCATTCTAAAGCGACTATTTTTATGGCAGATACCGCGCCATCTCGTCAGTCATCGCAGTGTCCAGGGCCGATCGTTCCCTCGTTGTATTCCGTAAGGGTATCAGTCAGTTCGCTGGTCTGGCTTGGTGACAAATAACCGTTGCCAATCGGCGGTACGATCAATCCTCCGATCATACTGTCCGCGCTAATTACGGATTGCTGAACGGCGGTTGGATCCGCTCCATTGGCTATACTCAACTTTGCCGCAATGAGCTGGTGCGCCAGGATCACGAGGCCGTTGCCCTGCGCGGGACGATTCAGAATCTGAAGTAGCTGTGATTGACTATAGCTGACGGCACCGAGCATCAGGCTTTGCAACGGCCACACGTCGGCATGATTTTTCCAATAGCCTTGCGTATACGTGCAATTTTGTCCCGGATTGCACGGCAGCGTTGCACAGGCAATGGTGTTACCCCACGCGCTCGCATCACAAGAGTCTGTTTCGTTCACGCGGCAGCGGAATACATAAGCAGTGTCGCACAAGAGCGGCTCGCCCGAGCATTCACTTCGCACACCAAACGAGTCGAACAATCGATCATCGCCAATCACGATCTCCATCGTTTGATTTGGCGCCAGATTGTCGGGAAAGCTCGCCTGGCAAAATTCGTCTGGATTATCAGGCCACTGATTACCATTAGCGATAAAGTCCGCCACCGTCATCCATTCGACGACGAATCCATTCGGTGCGCCCGACTCACCAGCGGTGACATCGATGGAAAGGTTTGAAGATGCAGACGTGCAACACGCGATAGCCGGCTTGTCTAACTGACATGGCGTGGGCGTAGGGGTTGCCGTCGGTGTCGGCGTAGCGGTTGGAGTCGCCGTCGGTGTAGCAGTAGCTGTTGGTGTCGCCGTCGCCGTTGGAGTAGCCGTTGGAGTCGCTGTCGGTGTAGCGGTAGCAGTAGCTGTTGGTGTTGCCGTAGCAGTCGGTGTAGCAGTAGCTGTTGGTGTTGCTGTCGCCGTTGGTGTAGCAGTAGCAGTAGCTGTTGGTGTCGCTGTCGCCGTTGGTGTAGCAGTAGCAGTAGCTGTTGGTGTCGCTGTCGCCGTCGGTGTAGCGGTAGCTGTTGGTGTCGCTGTCGCCGTCGGTGTAGCGGTAGCTGTCGGTGTTGCCGTAGCCGTTGGAGTCGCTGTCGGTGTAGCAGTAGCTGTTGGCGTTGCCGTAGCCGTAGCCGTTGGAGTCGGAGTTGGATCCGGTGTCGGGGTAGGGGTAGGTCTCGGCGGTCGCGGTGTTGGTGTCGGAGTGGGAGAATGCGGTGTCGGAGTAGGCGTTGGAGTATGTGGTGTCGGAGTGGGGGTTGGAGGCGGTGGTGTCGGAGTGGGTGTTGGAGGCGGTGGCGGTGGACAATCCTTGCATTTTTCGATTGTAAAACGAACGACGTACCAAGGATCTTTTACGAAGACAACCGTCCTCGTCCAGCAAAACACGCATCCTTCCGGTGTAGTAAAGGTTCCGGCAAAATAAGATGAACCATCATGCTGTTTGCGCTTGGTAATCGCCAGGCCGGGGATTTGGTTAGGCAGATGGGCCATTGCTTCGGGTAGTGCAATAGCTTGTGGCCAGCGCGCAATCGCGTTCTCCGCTTTGGTAGCTGCCTGCCCCAGCGCCGTTCTTAATCCGTTCCCTCTAAATTGTTCTTCGGAAAGAATGATGTTTGCGCCTAGTGCTCCCTTCGGAAAGGAAGCCAGTTCGTCGTGTGTAAACCTGGCAATTATCGCATCTATTTTTGCTGCGGAAATGTGACCGTTGCTTTTGCGTTGCCTTCGATGTTTCGCTGCTTCCAGCGGTGCAGCTGGCGCCAAGGCCACCAGAATGGCCAGTGCAGTTGCTATTTGTCTTAGAAGATTGGTTTTCATGTTGTTGTCGTGGAAGAAGCCTTATTGCGTCACGCAAAGGCACGAGATGTTTTTCATTGCTTAGGTGTTTATCCGGAAACCGAGCCACCAGGTTCTCGAAAAAGAGTCGGGTGTTAGTCGATCTTATTCTGCAACGTCAGCCGTGTTATGGAGTTAAACGGCATGAACGTTTCCAGGCACTAGGACCGACTGCTATTTCAAGGCAGTCTTATTCCATTCCCTTTTCCGAGTAAGCTAGACAACTCTAGCGTTCGTTTAAGGCTCGTAGCTTCCGGTTTGTTACACCGGTGTTAAGTTGTCCGACGAGGCTTGTGGGCTTGGCCCTTCCGCATAGACGCGCAAGTCCCTCATTCGCATTTGAACTATGCTCTAGGTCTTTATCCGGAAGCTACTCGCCAAAGTTCCTGTAAAAGGTCAAATTCTCTTTTTGTCTCTTTGAAAACACAGGCTGCTGGCGGTAATTGGTTTCGCAGACCACTTGTTCCGTAACAGACCAATAGAATCGAACGGCGAAGAGCTGCAGGCACGCCCTCACTCGATATTCTAACACAGCGCCGTCCTTTGAGTGCGTACAAGCCGCACAATCTACAACTTATCGATCGATAACAGATCGATCAGCAAAGTTGTGATGGTTTTTAAGAGCGAGCTGTCGAACTTCGCGTCAATAGAATTGTGTTCTTAATTTTCATTTTGATTGTTCAAGTCCCTGAGAAGACTTGTGTCGCCGCCTCGACCGAACGTTTGTCGTCGGGATAGTTGGCGCTCGATCGTTCGAAGGGGCATGCGCTTCGTGCCACCCCTTTTGGTATCCTGTCACATTCCTATCCGGAAAGGGCGGCAGAGAGTTCTAATGAACGTAAAATGTTCCGACTATTGGCGAATTGGCAGCACCCGCTGCACAACTGAGATCTTGACTATAAGATGCACACTCCTAGAGATTTACCGCACACCGCCAGCCGGAGTCATCGATGCCGGCATACATGTTCGAGTGCGGAGCTCGACAACGAATTAGTCAGACGCGATCG
>Ga0193707_1000293_pt1 | contig 16185 bp, 12 predicted proteins | sample U3c2metaG_FD_143043 | JGI IMG/M metagenome (GOLD analysis project Ga0193707, IMG submission 143043) | Soil microbial communities from a riparian zone of the East river system, Colorado, United States - U3c2 | ecosystem: Environmental > Terrestrial > Soil > Riparian zone | place: USA: East River... | reverse complement strand
TTCGTCGCCCGCTACGCGCAGGCGTGCAACCTGTTCCCCGGCCCTGAGCTGGCGCACAAGCTGGAGGTGCTCCGCGCCCACTGCGAGGCCGAGGGCCGCGACTACGACGAGATCGAGAAGACCGCGATCTTCTTCTTCGACACCGGGGAAAAGGGGGAGAAGACCGATGAGATCGTCGATGCCCTCGGCAACCTCGCGGAGATGGGGATCGACTCGGTGATCGGCGGGGTCGCGAACATCTGGAAGATCTCCCCGCTCGAGGCGATCGGCACGGACGTCATCCCCGCGGTGGCCGACCTCTGACGCGGCGCGACCGGCTCCGTACCTCCGGTGCGGGGCCGTTACGCGGGCTGGGACCGGTAGACCGCGCCGGTGAACGGCAGCGCGCCCTCGACGGCGTGTTCGGCGTCCGGCCGGAGCCCGGCCGAGGCGGCCCACGCGTCGACCAGCCCCGTGGGCCAGGGCGCCCGGCCCCCGGTGAGCAGGACGACCGTGCCGCCGGGACCGATGGCGCGGCCCAGCTCGCGCACCGTGTGCCGGGGGAACGGGAACGTCTGCGGATCGAGCCGGCAGACGAGCACGCCGGAGCCCGCGTCGGGGAACGGCAGGTCGATGCCGATGTCGCGGACGGCCGGAGTGACGGCGGCCCGCTGCCCGGCGCGCCGCAACGCCCGCCGCAGCGCGCGGGCCGACCGCCGGCCGGGCACGGTGGCCTCGACGGTCAGGCCGTCGACGACCAGGCGGGTGGCCAGGTCGTGCAGGTGCGGGCCGACGAGACCGACCGTGCCGGTCCCGCCCGCGGCTCCGGCGAGCAGACCGCCGAGCGCGACCTCGTCGAGTGGCTCCCACCCGGCCTCGGCCGCCGCCGGGCGGGTCATCGCGCGTTCACGGGGGTGCTGCGGGGATAGTGGGTGGTCACCGGCCCCTCCTTCACATCTTTATATGCAACCTGCATGCGTATCCTAATATGAGCCCTTCTTCCCTGCTAGTGGTGGTATCGGGCATGAGGGGGCCACGGTCATCGGACGGCGTACCTTCGACCTCGGTCTGGGCCCGTGGGGCGGCACACCGTGGCCTGGCGTCGCGAGCTGACCCCGGAGGGGAAACCCCTCGTGGGGGCCGTGGCCCACCTGCGTTACCGCGTCGCGAAGCCGCGACGCCACTGACGCTCGCTTGATGGGCGTCCAGGTGAACGGTAAGGATTCGTCCATGCGACATGTGGACGTGGCCGTGGTGGGACTGGGACTGTCCGGGGCGTCGACGGCGCTGGCGGCCGTACGCCGCGGGCACACCGTCGCGGCGTTCGAGGCGTACGAGGCCGGGCACCGGCGCGGCAGCTCGCACGGGCACTCGCGGATCTTCCGGCGTGCCTACCTCGATCCGCTCTACGTCGAGCTGACCGGCCGGGCCGGCGGGCTGTGGGAGCGGCTGGAGGCCGACGCCGGGCAGCCGCTGCTCGACCGCGTCGGTGGCGTCGACCACGGTCCCGGCCGGGAGCCGGAGCGCATGACCGCGCTGCTGCGGGAGCACGGGGTCGCGGCCGAGCTGCTCGACCGGCCGGAGGCCGCGCGGCGCTGGCCGGGCATCCGCTTCGCCGGACCCGCGATGCGCGATCCGGAGGGCGGGGTCATCGACCCGGAGGCGGCCATGGCGGCGATGGTCCGGCTCGCCGCCGCGGCCGGCGCCGAGGTCGCGTACGAGACTCCCGTACGCGACGTGCGACCGGACGAGGACGGGGCCTCGTTTCAGGCGGGCGGGCAGACCTGGCACGCGCGTACGGTCGTCGTGGCGGCCGGAGGCTGGACCGGCCCGCTGCTGGACGGCCTCGTGCCGCTGCCCGAGCTGACCGTCACCCAGCAGAACGTCTTCTACTTCGCCCCGCGCGTGCCGGGTCCCTGGCCGACGGTCGTGCACGGCCCCTCACCCGAGTCGCTGGAGATGTACGCCCTGCCCGAAGGGTCGCTCTTCAAGGTCGGCGAGCACGTGAACGGTACGGTCACCACCGCCGCCGGCCGCGACTTCACGGTGCCGGCCGACGCGCGGGACCGGATCCTCGCCTACGTCCGTGAGTGGCTGCCCGGGCTCGACCCGGAGCCGCGGTCGGAGACGACGTGCCTCTACACCCGGGCGCCCCGCGAGGACTTCGTCCTCGACCGGCGGGGACCGATCGTCGTCTGCTCACCGTGCTCGGGCCACGGCGCGAAGTTCGCCCCGCTGGTCGGCGAGCTCGCCGCCGACCTGGTCGAGGGAGGTGCCCCGGTCCCGAGGTTCGCCCTCACCGCGGGCTGAGCGCGGGGCCACCGGGCGGCACGAGCGGCAGGCCCGGCGGGGCGCCGGACTCGATGAGGCGGGCCAGGGCCCCGGTGTCGAGGTGGTGTTCGACCAGGTCGCCGAGGGCGTCGAGCTGGGCCTCGCGCAACGCGGCGAAGTCGGTGTCCGGGGCCGGCGCGAAGGCCCGCCCGGCGGTACGGGCGACGTCGGCGAGGAACGCGCGGCGGAACCCGTCGTTCTCCAGGGCGCCGTGCCAGGTCGTCCCCCACACCGCGCCGTCGCGGCAGCCGTCCAGGAACGGCTCGCCGCCGTCCACGGCGACGACGCCATGGTGGATCTCGTACGCGTGCACCCGCTCGCCGTACGCCTCACCGGCCGGGCGGCGCAGGGTCTTCTCCGGCGCGAACTCCACGCGCGCCGGGAGCAGACCGAGGCCGGGTACGGCGCCGGCGAGCGACTCGACGTCATCGAGGATCTCCCGGGCGAGCATCTGGTACCCCCCGCAGATCCCGAGCACGGGCCGTCCGGCGCGGGCCCGGCGCGTGATCTCGGCGGCGAGCCCGCGTTCGTGCAGCCAGCCGAGGTCGGCGACGGTGGCCCGCGAGCCCGGCAGGACGACGAGGTCCGCGTCGGCGAGCCCGGCCGGTGTCGTCGCGAACGACACCGCCACGCCGGGCTCGGCCGCGAGCGCGTCCAGGTCGGTGAAGTTGGAGATCCGCGGCAGGCGTACGACCGCGACGCGCAGGGTCTGCTCCCCGTACGGCGGCGCGGACGTCGTACGGACGGCGTCCAGCCCTAGAGAGTCCTCGACGTCGAGCCGGATGCCCTCCAGCCACGGCAGCACGCCGTAGACGTTCCGGCCGGTCAGCGCCGTGATCTGCGCCAGGCCCGGCGCGAGCAGCTCGGGCGCGCCGCGGAACTTGTTGATGACGAAGCCGGCGACCAGCCGCTGGTCCGCCGGCTCCAGCAGGCCGACCGTGCCGTACAGGGCGGCGAACACCCCGCCCCGGTCGATGTCGCCGACGACGATGACCGGAAGCCCGGCCGCGCGTGCCAGCCCCATGTTCGCGAGGTCGCCGTCCCGCAGGTTGATCTCGGCGGGGCTGCCGGCGCCCTCGCAGATCACCACGTCGTAGTCCGCGCGCAGCTTGGCCAGGCTGGTCGCGACCACCTCCCGCAGCCGCGCCTTGTACTCCCCGTACTGCAGGGCGTCCACCTCGGCGATCGGATGGCCGAGCACGACCACCTGGCTGCGCCGGTCGGAGCCGGGCTTGAGCAGCACGGGGTTCATGTGCGCGGACGGCTCGACGCGGGCGGCGGCGGCCTGCATGACCTGCGCCCGCCCGATCTCGGCGCCGTCGGCGGTGACCATCGAGTTGAGCGACATGTTCTGGGCCTTGAACGGCGCGACCCGTACGCCCTGGCGGGCCAGCCAGCGGCACAGGCCCGCCGTGATGACGCTCTTGCCCGCGTCCGAGGTCGTACCCGCGACCAGCAGCGCACCGTTCACCGTCGTCCCTTCAACGTGGCGGCGCCGGCGGCGAGGGCCGCCGCGGCGAGGGTGACCGCACGGGACAGCCGTACGGCGCGGCGGATGTCGGCCGGCTCCGGCGCGCGCCCGTCACCGAGCTCCGGCCGGTGCTCGACGCGGGACCCGTAGACGTTGACGCCGCCGAGCCGTACGCCCAGGGCCCCGGCGAACGCCGCCTCGCAGCGTCCGGCGTTCGGGCTGGGATGCCGGCCGCCGTCGCGGCGCAGGATCCGGTACGCCTCGCGCGGCGAGCCGCCGACGAGCGGCGCGCACGCCACGGTGAGCAGCCCGGTGACGCGGGCGGGCACCCAGTTGGCCACGTCGTCGGTACGCGCTGCGGCCCAGCCGAAGCGCTCATAGCGCGGACCGCGGTGGCCGACCATCGCGTCGAGCGTGTTGACGGCGCGGTAGCCGAGCAGGCCGGGCACGCCGAGGACGGCGCCCCACAGCAGGGGGGCGACGGCGGCGTCGGAGGTGTTCTCGGCGATCGACTCGACGGTGGCGCGGGTGAGCTCGTCCGGGCCGAGGGCGTCGGGGTCGCGCCCGCACAGGTGCGGCAGCCTCGCGTGGGCGGCCTCAAGGTCACCGGCCTCCAGGGACTCGCCCATCGCCAGGCCCTCGCGCGCCAGCGAGGTGCCGCCGAGCACGGCCCAGGTCGCGACGGCCACCGGCAGCGAGCCGCGGCGGGCGACGGCGCCCAGGCCCGCGGCGCCCAGCACGCAGACGCCCGCGAAGACCGCGCCGCGTACCCGCGAGTCCGCGTACAGCCGGCGTTCCAGCGCACCCGCCGCGCGCCCGAACGCGGCGACCGGATGGCCACGCCGCGGGTCGCCGGTCAGCGCGTCCAGGGCCACCCCGGCGAGCAGCCCCCGCTCGATCGTCATGCGATGACCATAGGCCCGCCGCGTACGTGGACGCGGCGGCAGGGGATCATGGAGGCCGGTCGAGGGAAGGACAACGGGATGGAACTCACGGCGGAGCCCTGCTCACCCGTCCACGTCGAGCACGCCGAGGGCCCGTTCTGGTACGGCGACCGGTTCGGCTGGGTGGACATCATGGCCGGGCGGCTGTGGGTGGCCGGCTTCGACGGCACGACCCTGACCGACCCTCGCTCGTACGACGCGGGCCGCCCCCTCGGCGCGGCCGTGCCCCGCTGTACGGGAGGCCGGCTCCTCGCCGCCGGCACCGCCTTCTACGGGCTGGACGAGGACGGCACGGTCACGCCGCTGACCGACGACCTCGCCGACGCCTCCCTGGTGCGGATGAACGACGGAAAGTGCGACCCGGCGGGCCGGTTCTGGGCTGGCACGATGGACTACGGCGAGGAACGCCCGACCGGCTCGCTGTACGTCTACGACGGCGCGGCCCGTACGGCCCGTACGGTCCTGGAGGGCGTGACGATCTCGAACGGGCTCGCGTGGAGCCCGGACCACCGCACGATGTACTACATCGACACCCCGACGGGACGCGTGGACGCGTTCGACTACGACGAGTCCACCGGCGAGATCTCGGGGCGGCGGCCGTTCGCCGAGGTCGAGGGCGGCCATCCGGACGGCATGACCATCGACGACGAGGGTTTCCTGTGGGTGGCGCTGTGGGGCGGGGGAGCGGTACGCCGCTTCGACCCCTCGGGCCGCGTCGCGGGCACGGTCCACGTCAAGGCGACGAAGGTGACGAGCTGCTGCTTCGGCGGCCCTGGCGGCACGACGCTGTTCATCACGACGTCCATGCGTGACCTGTCCGCCGACCAGCGAAAGGCCGAACCGGACGCGGGCCGTATCTTCCGCGTCGAACCGGGCGTCAGCGGGAGGCCCGCCACGCCCTTCGGCTGATTCTCAGAGAGGGTCTGAGCCGGAGCCACCGCGGTAGCCCTGTTGCTGAGGCGGGTGGGCGACGTCGCCGATCATGTAGACGAAGTAGGCGCCTTCAGGGGCGAACCCTTCGGCCTCGAGCCGGCCGGCCAGCTGGTTCAGGAACGTCCGGACGTACGCGACCTGCTCGATCAGCTGGTCGCCGGACGGGGGGTCGGAGAACAGGACGTCGAGGTGCCGCCCCACGCTCCGGAGGCTCGCCGAGACCTCCTGGTGAACCTCCGGAGGAAGGAGACTTACCTCATCCACCGCGGAGAGCAGCCGCCTGACGTCGCCCCGCAGCTGAACGAGCGCCTGGTAATCGGCTGTCCCGCGCCGGAGTCCACCGCCGGCGCTGTTGTTGCTGAGCGAGCGGTGGACGGCACCGCTGAGCCGTCCGGGTTCAAAGATCTGGGTGATGGAGGCGCGGGTCGCGCGGAGCGCCGGGCGGAACGCCGGATGGACGTGGAACTCGTCGTCGGAGAGCTCGACGCGACCGCCGTGGTGGACGGCGTAGACGACGTGGTCGTTCCGGCGGACGCCGAGGAATCCGATGTCGTAGAGGATGTCCAGGACGTTGTCGGTGGTCAGCGCCTCGGCGCGCTCGGGGAACCGCGCGGCCAGCACCCCGCGTACCTCGGCGAGCCGCCGGTCCAGTGCCGTGCGCGTGACCAGGTAGCCGTGGTCCTTGAAGATGGCGAGCAGGGCGTCGAGGAAGGGATGGTTGGCGAAGTACTCGTTCGGCAGGTCCTCCAGCTTCCACTGGGAGTAGAGCCGGACGGCCTCGTCGACATCGGCCTCGGTGATCACCTCGTGGCCGTTGTTCTCGGCGGTGTCGCGGCACAGGTTGCACAGGTGGATGACGTCGCGGGGCCGCATGAGCGTGTGCCTGACGATGTAGTCCCAGGCCGGAGTCCCCGATACCTCGGCGGGGAAGATCCCGCCCCACAGGCCGTCCTCGACGCCCAGCGAGGCGCGGGCCCGCGCTACCACCAGCTCGCGCAGGCGCTCGGCCGACCAGCCCACCCGCAGCTCGTCGCCGTGGTACTTGTCCTTGTCGGCGAACCTCAGCAGGTCGTAGATGTCGCTGCGCAGGAACACCACGCACGACACACGAGGGAAACGGGCGCCGACCGCGCGTGCGGCCTTGAGCAGGCCGATGACGAGGCCGTCCGCGTCGCCGTCCTCCGACCACACGTCCTCGATCTGGTCCACGAGCAGCAGCAGTCGAGGGTGGTCGGCCGGGCAGGCGAGCTCCTCGGCGGCGAGCCCGATGTGCCGTTCGACCACGTCGAGCTGATGGTCGGTACGCGTGCCCTCCGAGGGGCTCCCCACCTCCAGCCCGACGCCGAAGGCCTGGAGCTTCAGCGACGTCTTGAGCTTCTTGACCGTCTCGTACAGCTTGGGCCGCGAGACGTCCAGCTCGCCGTTGTCGACGAGGAAGGTGTGTAACCGCCCGATCGCGGGCGTCTTCTTGTGCGCCGCCTTCGCGTGCGTCACCAGGTGCTTGGCGACCTGGGTGGCCAGGACGTAGCGCCACAGCATGCGCTTGGCCATGCCCGGCTCGACGCCCCGCAGCTCGAACCGCCGGATCTCCTCGGCGGACAGGGCGTCGGGCGTCACCAGCAGGGTGACGAGCGCCGGGTCGTCCTGGGCGGCGAGCGTACGGCAGATCGCGCTCTTGCCCGACCCCTTGCGTCCGATGATCAGGTGCTTGCGCGCCCGGCGCGCCGCCTCGTACGCGGGAGTGGGCAGGAAGCCGGCGCGCAGGAGGCCGCCCTCGGCGATGTCCATCTCCGCGTCGTCGCGGCCGAAGTAGAGGTCCGCCAGATCATGGCTCATATCGGTCACCCCCGCAGCACGCACTGTACCGGCCGCAGGTCTCAGCCGCGTTCCAGCGCGGACTCGATGACCTCCAGGCCGAGCACGGCGTCGTTCAGGCTCACCGGCGGCGGTGCCTCGCCCCGGACCGCGGCGGCGACCTGGGGGTAGAAGTCCTGGTAGCGCCCTGCCTCGGTGCGGTGCGGCCGGGACTTCCCCGGTGTGCCGACCATGCCGTACGCCTCCGGTGGGGTGACGCCGAAGCCGCGACCGCCCGGTGTCAGGCCGTCGCGCAACTGCTGCTCCTGCCCGTCCAGGCCGTACGAGGTGTAGGCGGCCTCGTCGCCCAGCACGCGGAAACGCGGCCCCAGGTCGGCGCTGATCGCGCTCATCCACAGGTGCGAGCGGACGCCGCCGGTGTGGCTCAGGGCCACGAAGGCGTCGTCCACGGCCGCGGCGCCCGGGCGGCGTACGTTGAGCTCCGCGTACACGTCCACCGGCGGGCCGAACAGCGTGATCGCCTGGTCGATGAGGTGGGCGCCCAGGTCGTACAGCACACCGCCCGCGGCGGCGGGGTCCGCGGTCTCCTTCCAGCCCGGTTTGAGCTGCGGGCGCCAGCGCGTGAAGCGCGACTCGAAGCGCAGCACCCGGCCGAGGGCGCCACCTGCGGCCAGCGCGGCGACCGTACGGAAGTCGCCGTCCCAGCGCCGGTTGTGGAACGGCACCACCAGGGGACCGCCCGCGAGTGACCAGGCCTGGGCGGCCGTCGGCGCCACCGGTTTGTCGACCACGACGGGCAGCCCGGCGTCGAGCGCGGCACGGGCCAGCGGGACGTGCGCGCGGTTGGGCGTGGTGATGACGACCAGGTCGTACCCGCCGGTCCAGACGAGGTCCGGGGTGCCGAGGATCTCGGCCCGCGGGTAGCGGCGGGACACGTCCGCCCGGCGCGCCGGGTCGGCGGTCACGACCGCCGCGAGATCGAGTCCGGGTGCGGCGGAGATGAGCGGAGCATGGAAGACCGCGCCTCCCGTGCCATAGCCGATCAACGCGACCCGAAGGCTGTCCACAGATGGCCTCATCGAGATCTATTTGATCACGCTCCGGGGCTGTCCCAACACCGCCCGCCCGGCCTAATCTCGCGTTAGGGGCCAACAACGGGGAGGTGCACGCATGCCTGGACCATCCCCAGACGCGAATCTGGCGGAGGTTCTCAGCCAGTGGACGCGTGCGTTCGGCTGGTCTGACCGGGCGGCGTTCCTGTGCGGCGACGACGTCTACACCCAGGGCGAGGTGCACCGGGGTGCCGCCCGCGCGGCGGCCCTGCTCGCCGCGCACGGTGTCGTCCCAGGCGACCGCGTGGCGATAGCGCTGCCGGGTTCGATCGAGTTCGTCTGGGCGTTTCTCGGCGCCGTGCGCATCGGTGCGGTGGCGGTGCTCGCCGACCCCGACGCCTCCGCCCTGCCACCGGCCAACCTCGCGGTGTGCGCGCAGGGACGCCACCCGCGCACCCTCACCCCGGCGGAGCTGATCGCCGCGATGCCCCGGGCGGGCACCGCCGCCCCCCACCCCGTCCTCCCCGGCACCCCCGCGTACGGGCAGTACACCGCGACGTACGCCCACGGCGACCCGGAAGAGGCGTATCTCACGATGACGCCGTTCGGCCTGCGGGAGAACGACGTGGTGTTCTCCGTGCCGAAGGCCTACGACCCGGTCGGGCTGCGCGACTCGGTCTTCCTGCCGCTCTTCTCCGGCGCCAGCGCCGTGCTCGACTCCGGCCTGCGGTCGATCGCGGTCGTGGCCGACAACGTACGCCGGCACCGGGCGAGCGTCCTGCTCTCCACGTCGGCGTTCTTCACGCGTCTGGCGGCCGAGGGAGCGCGGGGCCCCTTCGAACCACTGCGGATCGCCGTGTCGTACGGCACGACGCCACCACCGAGCGATGCCGAGCAGTGGCTCGGCTGCCCTGTAGTGACGTCCTGACGGCGGGACGGCGCGTCAGCTCTCCGCGCCCTTGTAGGTGCCGAAGGACCAGAAGACGCCCTCGGGGTCGCGGACGGTGAACCCGAGCCCGTACGGCTTTTCGAGCAGCCCCTCGACCACCGTCGCGCCCGCCCCGACGGCGCGCTCGAAGAGGGCGGCCGGGTCGTCGGTGACGACGTAGACCGAGCCGGTGCCGGGTGGCAGCTCGGCGATCGCGCTGTCGTCGCGGGAGGCGCTGCCGCACATGATGCCGCCGCCTCCCGGCCGGCGGAGCTCGGCGTGGTCGACGCGATCGCCGCTCTCGTAGACGGCGGCGCGCTCGAAGCCGAAGGCGTCGACGAGGAACTGGATCGCCGCTGGGGCGTCGGTGTAGCGGATTCCGGGCCAGACGAAGGTTTCGCTCATGGGCTCATCCTGGGCCGGGCACGGTGTCGCCGTCTTGGACGAATGGGAGGTCATCGCCGGTCAGCCAGGCCGAGGGCGGGCAGCCGATGAAGTCGTTCCACTCGCGCGCCAGGTGGGCCTGGTCGTAGAAGCCGCACGCGGTCGCCACCTCGGCCAGCGATGGGCGGTCGCGGCGCTGGAGCAGCCGCCGGGAGCGCGTGAAGCGCATGACGCGCGCCGCCTCCTTGGGCGTCAGGCCGTACTCCGCGGTGAAGCGGCCGGCCAGGTGGCGGCGGCTCCAGCCGACCTCGCGGGCGAGCGCGTCGATGCGGACGCGGCCGTCGCGCTCGGCCAGCAGCCGCCAGGCCTGCCGCAGCTCGGCCGGGGCCGGCGGGAGCCGCCCCGCGTGCCGGGACAGCACCTCGTTCAGGACCGCGAACCGCGCGGGCCAGGTGGCCGCCTCGCCCAGCCGGCCGATCAGCTCGTCCGCGCGGGTCGGGAGCATCCCGTCGAGGGAGACGATCGAGGAGGCCAGCTCGCCCGCCGGCATGCCGAGCAGCGACCGCGCGCCGTCGGGGGTCAGGGAGAGCTGGACGCCGTGCTGGGAGCCGTCGTGCTCGATCAGCGCGGCCCGCGTGTGCAGGCCCCCGGCCAGCGCCGCGAACGACTCCGGCGCCTGCCGGGGGTCGGGCATGACCGCGGTGTGGGTGGGCGCACCGAGGCTGATCACGACCGTGAGAAAGGGCGAGGGCAGGCCGTGGTGGAGGCCCGGCGGCAGGCCCGCGTAGCGGTAGCCGGAGTAGTGGGCGACGAGCGGTGCCAGCCGGGCCGGCGGGGTCACCTCGGCGCGCTCCATGATGAGCGCTGAGCTGCTCATTCGGTCACGATAGCCGCAGGCGACGACAGAACGGCGGGCTTCGCTGTCGTAGGCTGTCGGGGCGACGGCGAGGGAGGAACCCGGTGCGATTCCGGGGCTGTCCCGCAACTGTGATCAGGTAGCGAACCCGCGCGTACGGCCACGGCGCGAGCTGGAAGGCCGCGGGGGGTGCCGGTTCCCACGGACCGGCACCGCGCGATGACCTGAGAGTCAGGAGACTTCCCGGCGTCGGCACCGGAACCCGAGCCGGGGCGAGGACCCCCGAGGGAAGGACTCACACGTGCGCGTGCTGCTGCTCTCCACCGCCGACACCGAGCTGCTGGCGGCGCGTTCCGCCGGCGCCGGCTACGTGACCGGCAACCCCTCCCGGCTCGGCGTCGCCGACCTCGACGCGCTGTGCGAGGGCGCCGACGCCGTCGTCGTACGCCTCCTCGGCGGGCTCAAGACCTGGCAGGAGGGTGTCGCCGACCTGCGCCGCCGCGGCCTGCCGCTCGTCGCGCTCGGCGGCGAGGCGAGCCCCGACGCCGAGCTGATGGCGCTGTCCACGGTGCCCGCGGGCGTGGCCACCGAGACGCTCGCGTACCTGCGCGAGGGCGGCGTGGACAACCTGCGGGAGCTGGCACGCTTCCTGGCGGGAATGCTGTCGCCCGGCGACGAGGAGCCCTGGGCGCCGCCACGGCCGATGCCCGCGTACGGCGTGCGGACCAGGCCGCGGGAGGAGGACCGGCCGACCGTGGGCGTGGTCTTCTACCGAGCGCACGAGCTGTCCGGGAACACCGCGTTCGTCGACACCCTCTGCGAGCGGATCGAGGCGGCCGGCGCCAACGCGCTGCCGGTCTTCTGCGGCTCGCTGCGCTCCGCGGACGACGGCCTGATGGAGCTCCTCGGCCGCGCGGACGCCCTGGTCATCACCGTGCTCGCGGCCGGCGCCTCCATCGACGACGGCTGGGACGCCGGTGCGCTCGCCACGCTCGACGTACCGATCATCCAGGGCATGTGCCTGACGACCTCGCGTGCCGTCTGGGAGGCGTCCGACGCCGCGCTGTCGCCGATGGACGCGGCCATGCAGGTCGCGATCCCGGAGTTCGACGGCCGGCTGATCTCGGTGCCGTTCTCCTTCAAGGAGGAGGGCCCGGACGGCATCCCGGTCTACGCCGCCGACCCCGAGCGCGCCGCCCGCGTCGCCGGCATCGCCGTACGCCAGGCGCGCCTGCGGCACACGCCGCCCGCCGACCGCAGGCTGGCGATCGTCCTCTCGTCCTACCCCACCAAGCACGCGCGGGTCGGCAATGCGGTCGGCCTGGACACCCCGGTGTCGGCCGTACGCCTGCTGGCCGCGCTGGAGGAGGCCGGCTACCAGGTCGGCGAGCATCCCTCCGACGGCGACGAGCTGATCCACACGCTGATCGCGGCGGGCGGGCACGACGTGGAGTGGCTGACCGAGGACCAGCTGCGCGCCGCGTCCGCGCGGGTGCCGCTGGCGTCGTACGAGCGGTGGTTCGCGGCGCTGCCAGAGACGTTGCGGGAGGGCGTGCGTTCGCACTGGGGCGAGCCGCCCGGCGGGCTGTACACCGACGGCGACGACATCGTGCTCGCGTCGCTGAGGTTCGGGAACGTCCTGCTGATGATCCAGCCGCCGCGCGGCTTCGGGGAGAACCCGATCGCGATCTACCACGACCCGGACCTGCCGCCGTCGCACCACTACCTGGCCGCCTACCGCTGGCTGGACCAGAGCTTCGGCGCCGACGCCATCATCCACCTGGGCAAGCACGGCACGCTCGAATGGCTGCCCGGCAAGGGCCTCGGCCTGTCCGGCTCCTGCGCGCCGGACGCGGTCCTCGGCGACCTGCCGCTGGTCTACCCGTTCATCGTCAACGACCCGGGCGAGGGCACCCAGGCCAAGCGGCGCGGGCACGCCGTCATCGTCGACCACCTCGTCCCGCCGATGGCCCGCGCCGACACGTACGGAGACCTGGCCAAGCTCGAACAGCTGCTGGATGAGTACGCCACCGTGCAGGCCCTGGACCCGGCCAAGCTGCCGGCGGTGCGCGCGCAGATCTGGACCCTCGTCCAGGCCGCGCAGCTCCACCAGGACCTGCACGTTTCCGACGAGCCGGGCGCGGCCGAGTTCGACGACTTCGTGCTGCACGTGGACGGGTACCTCTGCGAGATCAAGGACGTCCAGATCCGCGACGGGCTGCACATCCTCGGCGACGCGCCGGATCCGGCCCAGCGGGTCAACCTCGTGCTCGCCGTGCTGCGCGCCGCCCAGGTCTGGGCCGGGCGTGCCGGTGCGCTGCCCGGCCTGCGGGCGGCCATCGCGGCACGGTACGGCCTGGAGGAGAAGACGCTGCTGGCCGCGCCGGGCGCCCCGGCGGACGCCGGCGGGCTGGCCGAGATCGCCGACGGCCCGGCCCGTACCGCCTCCGATGTGGTCGACCTGCTGGAGGCGGTGGCGCGCCGGCTCGTGGTCGGCATGGAGACGCTCGGCTGGGACGCCGCGAAGGCGCCGGCGGTCTGCGCCGAGGTGCTCGGAGCCGCGGAGCCGGAGGTCGTACGCCTGCTGGAGTTCGCCGCGCGTGAGGTGGTGCCCCGGCTCGACGCCACGTCCGGAGAGATCGACGCGGTGCTGCACGCCCTGGACGGCGGGTACGTCCCGGCGGGGCCGTCCGGGTCGCCGACGCGCGGGCTCGTGAACGTCCTGCCGACCGGACGCAACTTCTACTCCGTCGACCCGAAGGCGATCCCCTCCCGCAACTCGTGGGAGGTCGGGTCCTCCCTCGCGGCGTCGCTGGTCGAACGGCACCTGGCCGACACCGGTGAGTACCCGCGCAGCGTCGGCCTCACGGTCTGGGGCACCTCGGCGATGCGCACGCAGGGCGACGACATCGCCGAGGTGCTGGCGCTCATCGGCGTACGGCCGGTCTGGGACGAGGCGTCGCGCCGGGTCACCGGCTTCGAGATCATCGAGCGTGAGGAGCTGGGCCGTCCGCGCATCGACGTGACGCTGCGCATCTCCGGGTTCTTCCGCGACGCGTTCCCGCACGTCATCACGCTGATGGACGACGCGATCACCGCCGTCGCCGAGCTGGACGAGCCGGACAACCACCTGCGCGCCCACGCCCTGGAAGACGCCCGTACGCACGGCGACTGGCGGCGCGCGACCAGCCGCATCTTCGGCTCCAAACCGGGCGCGTACGGCGCGGGCCTCCTGCCGCTGATCGACTCGCGCAACTGGCGCGACGACGGCGACCTGGCCGAGGTCTACGCCGTGTGGGGCGGGTACGCGTACGGCCGCGACCTGGACGGGCGCGAGGCGCGTACGGACATGGAGTCGGCGTTCCGGCGCATCGCGGTGGCGGCCAAGAACCAGGACACCCGCGAGCACGACATCGTCGACTCCGATGACTACTTCCAGTACCACGGCGGCATGGTGGCGATGGTCCGCTCGCTGACCGGCCGCAGCCCGGCGGCGTACGTCGGCGACTCGGCGCTGCCGGACCAGGTGAAGACGCGGACGCTGGGCGAGGAGACCCACCGTGTCTTCCGCGCCCGCGTGGTGAACCCGCGCTGGATCGCCGCGATGCGCCGGCACGGCTACAAGGGCGCGTTCGAGCTGGCCGCGACCGTCGACTACCTGTTCGGCTACGACGCGACGGCGGGCGTGGTGGACGACTGGATGTATGAGAAGTTGGCCGAGGAGTACGTCTTCGACGCCGAGAACCGCGAGTTCATGGAGCGCTCGAACCCCTGGGCGCTGCGCGGCATCACCGAACGCCTCCTGGAGGCCGCCGACCGCGAGCTGTGGGCCGAGCCCTCGCCGGACACCCTGGACCGCCTGAAGCAGACCTACCTCCAGCTCGAAGGCGACCTCGAGGCCGGCGAATAGGACGCTTCGGTGGACCCCCACGGCGCGCACCTTCTTCTCGAACGGTACGACGATCGTCAGGGGGCCTCGTGCAGATCGGCGTCGGCGGGGCCCGTCGCGAACCGGGTGAACCGTACGGTCAGCGCCTCGCTCACCGGTGAGCAGCAGAACGGCCCGGCCGTCGCCGCGGCGTCCGGCGCGAGCGGCGCCAGCCGTACCATCCGCCACGGCTCTTCTTCGCAGCGAGCCCGTACGGTCACGGCGTCCCCGGCCCGGCTGGCCCGGATCGTGACGTGCCGCCCGGCCCAGCCGGGAACGGGCGCCATCGACCAGTCCGACCGGCCGTGGGTCACGACGGCGCCGAGTTGCGGGAGCCCGTCACTCACCTCGACCCCGGCCTTGATCCAGGTCTGGGCGTCCACCCGGACCATGAGCCCCGCCTGGTCGTACAGCTCGTCCAACCGCGCCACGAACCCCACCTCGACGGCCGCCCCGGACGGAAACCCGGCCAGCAGCGCGTGCCCGTCGTCATGCACGAACCCGTAGCTCGTCGTGCGCCAGAAGTCGGTGCGGGGCCGTGTGGTCACCAGCAGCCCGTTCGGGTCCGCCGACGCGCGGAGTGGAGGGTTGAGCCACGTCGCGCCGGACCACTCGATGACGCGCTGCCCGTCCCCACGCTGCCCGTCCCCACGCTGATCGTCCATAAGCTGCCATCTTCCCCTTCCCCGTCGTGGTGCTGACGCGCGTCTGACCGTACGCTGATCCGCCATGGAACAGGATGTTCTGGGCTCGGAGTACGAATCGCTCCGCCTGACCTTCGAGGACGACGCCGAGGGCGAGGTCGTGGCGACGCTCGTACGCCGCACCGTGCCGGGTCGCAAGGCCGTGCTGTACGTCCACGGTTTCGTGGACTACTTCTTCCAGGCGCACCTCGCCGATTTCTACGTCGAGCGCGGCTACAGCTTCTACGCGCTCGACCTGCGGAAGTACGGCCGGTCGCTGCTCCCGCACCAGACCCCCAACTTCGCCCGGAGCATGGCGGACTACTTCCCCGAGATCGACGAGGCGGTGCGTCTCATCCGGGAGGACAACGACGTGCTGCTGGTCAACGGGCATTCGACCGGCGGCCTGGTCACGGCGCTGTGGGCCGACCGCGTACGCGGCAAGGGGCTGGTCGACGGGCTCTTCCTCAACAGCCCGTTCTTGCAGCTGAACGTCCCGGCGGCGGTGCGCGTGCTCGCCGGGCCGCTCGTACGCGCCGCCGCCAGGGTGCGCCCGACGATGGTGTTTCCGGCCGGGCTCTCGGAGTCGTACGTGCGGAGCATCCACCGCGACCACGACGGTGAGTGGGACTTCGACCTGGCCTGGAAGCCCGCGAAGGGCTTTCCGGTACGGGTCGGCTGGCTGTCGGCGATCATCAAGGCACAACGCGAGGCGCACGCCGGGCTCGCCGTCGACGTGCCCGTGCTCGTGATGTCATCCGCCCGCAGCACGCGCGGCAGGAGCGATGGCAAAGGACACCTCACCAGCTCCGACGCCGTGCTGAACGCCGACGACATCGCCCGGTGGTCCACCCGGATCGGGCCGCACGTGACCTGCGTGC
>Ga0193707_1000292_pt1 | contig 16196 bp, 10 predicted proteins | sample U3c2metaG_FD_143043 | JGI IMG/M metagenome (GOLD analysis project Ga0193707, IMG submission 143043) | Soil microbial communities from a riparian zone of the East river system, Colorado, United States - U3c2 | ecosystem: Environmental > Terrestrial > Soil > Riparian zone | place: USA: East River... | reverse complement strand
CCGCCGTATTTTGAGATCAGCACCTTGTCGCCCTTTTTGACCGTGAAGTCGATTTTCTTGCCTTCCTCGTTGACTTTCCCGGTGCCCAGAGCAACCACTTTCCCCTCTTGTGGTTTTTCCTTGGCGGTATCGGGGATGATAATCCCGCCTTTTTTCACTTCCTGCTCTTCGAGCGGCTGCACCAGCACCCGATCGCCGAGCGGTCTTACGTTAACTGCTGCCATAGGTTGTTTTTTACTCCTTATTGGTTTGTTGGGTTGAGCCGGCGACTGTCGATTCTGGCGACCGCCGCCGACAAATTGTTGTTATTTTTTCTTGTCTTCGTCGACGACCTCGAACTCTGCGTCGACGACGTCGCCTTCGCCCCGCCCTGCGGGGCCGGCGCCTTCTTCAGCACCAGGACCTTGTTGCGCTTCGGGGCCGGGTTGCGGCCCGGGACGCGGACCGGCCTGCGCTGATGCCTGCTTGTAAAGCTCGGCGCTGACTTCCTGGAACTTGTTCTGCAAGTCGTCGTACGTTCGTTTCATCGCATCGGTATCGTTGCGATTGATCGCGTCGCGCACCGCGGCGATCGCGTCCTCGACTTGCTTCTTCTTGTCGCCGGAAATCTTGTCGCCAAGTTCTTTCAACTGCTTCTCGGACTGATAAGCGAGCATGTCCGCGTTGTTCTTGATCTCGATGGCTTCCTTCGCCTTCTTGTCCTCTTCTGCATGCGCTTCGGCTTCACGCTGCATCTTCTCCACTTCGTCCTTGGAAAGACCGGAGCTGCCGGTGATGGAAATTTTCTGTTCCTTCCCGGTGCCCAAATCTTTGGCCGAGACGTGCAGAATACCGTTCGCGTCCGTATCGAATGTCACTTCGATTTGCGGAACACCACGCGGCGCGGGTGGAATTCCATCGAGGTGGAAGACGCCGAGTTGTTTGTTGTCGCGCGACAATGGCCGCTCGCCCTGTAACACCTTGATCTCCACGCCTGGCTGATTGTCGCTGTAAGTCGAGAAGATCTGCGATTTTCGCGTCGGAATAGTGGTGTTCCGCGGAATCATCGGTGTGGCCACGCCCCCGGCCGTTTCAATCGAAAGCGTAAGCGGGGTAACATCGAGAAGGAGCACATCCTTGACGTCACCCTTAAGAACGCCCCCCTGAATGCCGGCGCCAATCGCGACCACTTCGTCAGGGTTCACTCCCTTGTGGGGCTCCTTGCCGATAAGGTCGCGTGCAATCTGCTGTACTTTGGGCATGCGTGTCATGCCGCCCACCAGCACGAGCTCATCGACGTCCTTCTCCGTAACGCCTGCGTCCTTCAAGCAAGCCTTCACCGGCGGGATGGTGCGTTGGAACAAGTCATCGCAAAGCTGCTCCATCTTCGAGCGAGTCAACTTCTTCTGGATGTGCTTCGGCCCGCTCGCGTCCGCTGTGATAAACGGCAGATTGATTTCGTATTCCTGCGTGGATGAAAGGGCGATCTTCGCTTTCTCAGCTTCCTCCTTGATCCGTTGAACCGCGTCCGGCTGCTTGCTTAAATCAATGCCCGTCTCCTTTTTGAACTCGTTAATGATCCAATCCATGATGCGCGCATCCCAGTCGTCACCGCCGAGGTGCGTATCGCCGTTCGTCGCTTTTACTTCGAAAACGCCGTCGCCAATTTCGAGCACGGAAATGTCGAACGTGCCGCCGCCCAAATCGTAAACTGCAATCTCCTCGTCTTTTTTCTTATCCAAACCGTAAGCGAGCGACGCGGCAGTGGGCTCGTTGATGATGCGCAATACTTCCATGCCGGCGATCTTGCCCGCGTCTTTCGTGGCATTGCGCTGTGAGTCATTGAAATATGCCGGAACCGTAATTACGGCCTGCGTGATTTTTTCGCCGAGCTTCGCTTCCGCATCGGCTTTTAACTTCGACAAAATCATCGCCGAGATTTCCGGCGGCGAAAATGTTTTGCGCTGGCCGTTGATCTCGACCTGCACGTGCGCGTCGCCGTTGGCGGCCTTCACGACCTTATAAGGGACGCGTTTAATTTCCTCCTGAACTTCATCGAACTTGCGGCCCATGAAGCGCTTGATCGAGAAGACGGTGTTTTCCGGGTTGGTCACTGCCTGGCGTTTCGCAGCCTGGCCGACGAGTCGTTCGCCGCTTTTTGTGAAGGCAACTACCGAAGGCGTCGTGCGTGCGCCTTCACTGTTTTCTAAAACCACAGGGTCGCCACCCTCCATCACAGCCATGCAGGAGTTGGTGGTGCCCAAATCGATACCTAAAACTTTAGCCATAAATTAAAAATCCTTTCTTGGTAAGATCGCCGACGGACGGAATCGCCGTGGCGAGACTTTAATCCCAACTATTCTAAGCAAGCCTTAGGCCAGACCCGGGGCCTAGGCTTAAGTTCCTGTTCGTCAGGGTCTAACGCAGATCAGGCGATAAACTGATTTCTCGCGTCCGAGACAATTCGGCTCGATTCCAAGGCGATTCCCAAGGGGCGTCGCGCCAATGCGGCGCGCTTCTATCCGGATCACTTGAGAAGTGTGAACACCTGGGTGTACGAACCATCGGCATTTCGCGTACTGGCCGACTGGCCACGAGCTCCCATGTACTTACCGGTACCGCCCAGTATGGCGCGCACTACAGGCTGGCCCGCATCAAATTCACCAGCGGTCGGTGGATAATCGCGTGCGCCCAAAGCCACAATTTGATCCTGACGATTGGCAAAGCTGAAGAACAGAACAGTTGCGCGCGTCTCCAAGTTTGGGTTTGCGTCAGTCGCCATTTTGATCAGCGTCTTGGAGCCAAACACCTCGCCTGTGACTGGACCGCCGGGAGTAGAGTGTAGCGCAGCCAAAAAATGATAGACATCGCCCGGACTGTTTCCCGGTGGGCCGAGGTCAAGTAGTTTCAGCGTTGGTGCGTCTTCATAGACAGTGAGCGTTTCAGTGGGAGCTGTTGTCGAATGCACGCCGCACGCGACCATCAGAGTTGAACCAAGCACAGCCGCCAATCCTATTATTCTCCGCATAATAATCAGGTTCATTGTAAACTCCTTTCGAAAGTAAAATTAAGTTTCTGCGAACTGCGTTAGCACTTCTAGTCAGATTCGAAAACGGCCTAAACATTACGCTCCTCACAATCAAAATCGTCACGGAAACAAATTCTGTTTCGCGAAATGCGCGCGCCGCGATAAAATTTCAGCGTGCGACAATATCACGATCTACTCCGGCTGGTGCTTGAGAAAGGTCGGTCGCGCACAGATCGCACCGGCACAGGAACCTTATCAGTCTTCGGTGCGCAGACTCGGTTTGATCTGCGCGATGGCGGACCGGGATTCCCGCTGCTGACGACTAAAAAGCTGCACATCAAATCCATCATTTACGAGCTGCTCTGGTTCTTGCGCGGTGACACGAACATTCGCTATCTCAATGAGCACGGGGTGACGATCTGGGATGAATGGGCTGACGAGACCGGCGACCTCGGCCGCGTGTACGGGGCGCAATGGCGCGATTGGCGAGGCGGAAACGGCGCGCGAATTGATCAAATCGATAATCTCATCGCGCAAATCAAATCAAATCCGCAGAGTCGGAGGCTCATAGTGAGCGCATGGAATCCGGCCGAGGTGGAGAAGATGGCGCTGCCACCATGTCATGTGCTGTTCCAGTTCTATGTTCAGGACGGCGAATTAAGTTGCCAGCTGTATCAACGCAGCTGTGATCTTTTCCTCGGTGTTCCGTTCAACATCGCGTCGTACTCGCTGCTTACGATGATGGTGGCGCAGGTCGTCGATCTTTCGCCGGGCGATTTCGTCCACACGTTCGGTGATCTGCATCTCTACAACAATCATCTTCAACAGGCACGCGAGCAGCTTTCCCGCGATTGCCGATCTTTGCCCCGGTTGAAATTGAATCCAGCGATCAAAAACATCCACGATTTCAGGTTCGAAGATTTCGAACTCATCGGTTACGACCCGCACCCATCGATCAGAGCGCCAATCGCCGTATAAAAAAAAGTTGTTTTTTTGCTTGTCAACGGCGCGGCCACTCGCGTAAAACCGCGTTCAACTGGAAGTGGTGCATTAACGAGCCTGGATCTCGCGGGGAATCAAGGTAGGGCAGGCTTCGGTAGTGTTTCACTCCGGTGCGGAGATGAACCCTAAGGAGTACACCATGAAAAACAGAATTAGAAACAGAGTCGTATTGAGCCTAACAAGCATAGGCCTGTTAATGCTCGTTTTGGTCATACTTGGACCAACGCCTAAAAGCGCAAACGCCATACCGAACGTGCCGACGCCGCCGTTTACCCAGTGTCCGCCGATTGGCCTCTCGGCAAGCTGCGGCGTCCTGATTGAATTCACCGATACTGGAACCAATATTTTCGTCGACCCTGCCGTGCCACCGTTTGACGGGATCGAAGATACGCTGGTCGGCGTGCTGAACGATTCCAGCGCGACGGTGCCCAACGTGACGCTTGCTGGAACGGGTGTGACTGGAATTCCCATCTTTGGACTTGATGGAGATGGCCTCTGCGTAGCGGTCGGAGGCGGCGTGCCTCCGCCTGCTGGTTGTCCGTTCGGGCCGACTGGTTACGAGGGTCCGGGCACAAGCTTTTCGGCCATCAGCCCCGACATGACAACCGGTACTGTCAATTTCACCGGCGGCCTTGCCCCTGGGGCGTCGGGCTACTTCAGCTTGGAGGACAAACTTGTGTCTTCGTCATTCACGACCCCAACCCCAACCCCAGCACTGAGCCCAACTCCAACGCCGACGCCAACGCCGACACCAACACCCACAGCGACGGTTGCACCGCAGGAAGCTTACGTCACAGCTTCTAAGGGTTCGGTGAAGAAGGGACAGCAAGCGGCGTTCATTGTGGCCCTCGACCCCGGACCGGCGGTGGTGCCCGTTACCGTCAATTATTCAATGAGCGGCAGCGCAATCCTGGGTACCGACTACAGCTTGAGCGGCGCTCCTGGACAGGTCACCATTCCAGCGGGCCAATCTTTTGCCAAGGTCATTTTGCGTCCTCTGAGAAGCGTAAAAAAGAACGCCACCATGACTTTAATTCCTGGAGTGGGCTACTTTCTTTCTGGCCTGGCCGACGACGTGTCTAATATCAGAATTCAGAAAAAATAAGATATGATGAAAGGCGCGGCCCGGGCAATACGAGTGGTCGCGCCCACGAATTGAATCTCGACATCTGGGACGCTTACGCTTTTCGGCCCTCACGGCCGGCATTCGCTGAATTTCGATTGCACGGTCGATGAATGATTCGATGAAACCCTGCAACTTGTCGATCTGGATTCGCCAGGTTCTCGGGCGCCCAAGCAGTCACTAGGTTAGAAATAGCCAGAAAAAAGTAGGGCGAAAAATTTGCAGGATTTCGGCTGGCTACGACGGAGACAGCTTCCGCCATCAATGTCGGCGGTTACTTTGGGTCGCGCGCGGCGCGACGAACAGATGGTGACCGCAGGTTGACGATCTTGCGGCGGGCGATTTCGTTCACACGTTCGGCGATCTGCATCTCTACAACAATCATCTTGACCAGGCACGCGAGCAGCTTTCCCGCGATTGCCGATCTTTGCCGCGGATGAAATTGAATCCCGTCGTCAAAGACATCCACGATTTTGCCTTCGAAGATTTCGAACTCGTCGGCCACGACCCGCACCCATCAATCAAAGCACCATTCGCGGTTGTGAGTCTCTGGGGAGCGCAGGCTGCCAGCCTGCACTTCGCGGCAGCCTGCCGCGAAGCTCCTTGTCGTTGCTAAAACTCGTAATGTGCAAATTGCATTCGGCTGGCAGCCGAATGCTACAGGCCAGCGGCCTGTGCTCCCCAGAAATCAAAGCACCGATTCGCGGTGTGAGGTTCGTTTCGGTAAATTGAGGCGCCAGTTGCGACTCTCGGGCGGCGCGCGGCTTTGAACGAACACCAGCCGCCCGATTGCAGGGGAAACAAAAAAAGGTTTGACACAATTTCGCCAACCCCGATAACTACCGCGTTTCTATTCACTTGGGGTCTCTGAAACGCGGCTTACACGGCGCGCGGAGCGAGGGCAGCAGCGTCTCGATTCCTCAGGAACGCAGCTCCACTAACCAACTCCACAATCATGAAAAAGAAATCCACTTCCAGGTCCGCATTTTTTAGCTTCCGTGCCCTGCTCGGGTTCACGTTCTGTTTCCTTGGCGCAGCGCTCGCGATTTTTGCGCTCAGTTCGGCTAACAAACCCACTGAGCGGCCGGGGGCGCTCCGCTATATGCCTGTGCCTGGCGCCAATCAGCAGGATGAGGCTGCCGGCCTGGCGCAATTAGAACAATACTGGTTTGATCGCCTAACGTTTCCCACCGGGCGCTTTAACCCAGCATGGGTGCGCGCGGCGGCCGCGCAACATGCGCGCATGCCAACTGGTGTCCCGTTTGGACAGCACCTCAAGCTTAACGTGGCTAATCCGAACGCGCTTAGCACGACCAGTTTTACCGCGCTCGGTCCGCAACCGGAGCGGATGACCGGCTGCTCGGGTTGCTTTAATTACACAACCACTCAGGGCCGCGTGAACACGATTGCCGTCGACCCGACCACAACCACAAATGGCAGTATCGTGGCCTATCTGGGAGCGGTCGGTGGCGGCGTTTGGAAAACGACCAACTGTTGCAGCAGCTCGACGACGTGGAGCGTAACAACCGATGATCCGCTAATCGGCACCACAGCCATCGACACTATTACGCTTGATCCAAACAATCATAACACCATCTATGCCGGTACCGGTGACCTCAATTACGGCTCCTTCTCCATGGGTAGTCAGGGGATTCTCAAATCAACAGATGCCGGCGCCACCTGGGTTGTGCTGGGCGCCGACGTCTTTGGCCCGTCGTATGACGAGCCCCCGGGGCAATTCCCGCAATACAACGCGGTAGGCAAAGTGCAGGTCGATCCCAATAACAGCAGCAACGTCGTAGCCGGCACGAAAAAGGGTCTCTATTTCTCATACGATGGCGGTGTCAACTGGACCGGCCCGTGTACGACTAACAACTTCAATACCCAGCGCCAGGACATAACAGGCCTGGACCTAACAAACATGGGCGGCGGCGTTACTCGCATTATCGCGGCAGTAGGCGTGCGCGGGTTTGCTACTACCGTGCAGTATGATCTGGGCCAGAACGGAGCAAACGGCGTCTACAAAGGCACTATGCCAATCAGCGGTTGCCCAACCGACTTCACGTTAATCAGCCGCAACGATAACGGCTTTGTGTTCGGCACTCAAGTAACTGGCAGCGCGTACGCCACCGGGGCGCTTATGAATGCCGGCAGCGGCACCCCCTACGCCGTCGCGAGCCCCTCACCGACGCCGCCCGTTGGCAACCAGCTTGGTCGCATCGATATCGCTGTCGCACCAAGTAACCCGAACTACATCTATGCCCAGGTGGGGTCGATTGCCTTTAACAGCAACAGCGGCTGCGGCACTACCAACGGCTGCCAGATCGGCGTGTGGTCGAGCACGGATGGGGGCGACACGTGGGCGTTTATGGCTGGTTCTGCCGGCGGTTCTCTCAGGAACTGCACGAACGGCCAGGGCGACTATCCCCAGAACTGGTACGACCAGGCGGTCGCTGTTGATCCAAACAACCCGGACCGTGTCTTCATCAGCACTTTCGACGTTTGGTTCGCGACGCGCACGGGAACGTCGTTCAACGATACCACCTGCGGCTATTCTTATAGCGGAAACGCCGGTCCCGTGCATGTGGATCAACACGCTCTCGCGTTCCTACCAGGCTCGTCCAGCATCTTGCTAATTGGGAATGACGGCGGCGCCCATGGCACCACAAACGCGGACACAACAACTTCTACAACCGATCCGACCTGGTTTAACATGGACACGGCTTTGAACACGATCGAGTTTTACTCCGGCGACATCAGTGGCAACTTCGCCAACGCCCCGTCGCCGCTGGCAGTGGGTGGCGCGCAGGACAACGGCCCTAGCTCGGTCACATTTGCCGGTACCCCGACTGGCCCGGTGCTGTGGCAGTTGGGTTTGGGCGGTGACGGGTTCTCCGGGCAAATTGACCCGATGGGCACCTCATGCACGCAGGCGCAAGGCACCATTGCCGTGTCCGCTGCCGGCACCGCAGGCCAGCAATTTGTGGTTGGGGCGCAAACATTCACCTGGATGGCAACGCGGGTCAATCCAGGTGAGGTTTCTGTCGGGACGACTGCGAATACGGCAGCGACCAATATTCGCACGGCAATAAACGCCGACATTCCATCGCAGGTCACAGCGAGTGGCAACGGCTCGAACGTTGTCGTCACCGCTGTCCCTTGCGGCACCGTTGGCAATTCGATTCCATTTTCCAATATCACCAGCGCGAACCTAACCTTTAACGGTTCCGGCACTCTCGGCGGTACCAGGCAGGGTGACGATGTTGGGAGTCTTCGGGTCTGGGAAGGGAACAACAGCGGTGGTCTGAGCCGATGCATCTATAACTGCACGGCCCCAGGCGCCACCTGGACAAGCAGTAGGGGAAGCTGGACCGGCGACACCCAGTCATTCATCCTGCCAATTAACATGTTCCACGGCGGCATTCCCGGTGGAGATGATTGTCAACCTCCGAGCCTTACCACTGGATGCGGCCACTTGATTGCCGCCACCACGAGAGTGTGGGAGACGATTAGCGGATCGGCTGCCGCCGTACCTACCTCGGCTTGGTATGTGACAAACAACCCAACGACGCAGAACATGACCAAGCAGACACTTGGGAACCGGTCTTTCATCAATCAGGTCAAATACTCGCCGAAGTATCAGAGCGTCGCCATTGTCGGCACCAACGATGCCAACGTCTGGATTGGGTTTAATCTGGGCACCGGCGTCCAGGCGCAGGCCAACTGGGTGGATGTAACTGGTAGTAACACGGTGTTACCTCTTCGTCCCGTGCTGGGCATTACCTTGGATCCTTCCGTGCCCTCTGTCGATGTGCCGGTTGGCTACGCGGCGGTAGGCGGCTTTAACGCTAATACGCCGACGCAACCAGGGCACATTTTCCAAGTAACGTGCGCCTCTAATTGCGGATCGTTCACCTGGGCGGACAAGACCGGCAACCTGCCGGACATCCCTGTGGACTCGATCATCGTCAACCCCAACAATCCGCAACAGGTCTTTGCCGGCTCTGATTTTGGCGTGTTTTACACGGATGACATAACAGTGGTGTCTCCCCTCTGGAACAGTTTCGACAACGGTATTCCGCACGTGATGATTTGGGACATGTCCATCGATCGTGGGGCGACGACGCTCTCGGTCTGGACACGCGGCCGCGGCGCATTTGTTTTCCCTCTGCCTAGCGGGTCGATATCACCTACACCCACGCCCACGGCGACAGCTACCTTCACGCCTACACCCACGGCAACGGCCACCTTCACGCCTACGCCTACTGCGACTGCAACAGCTACGGCGACGGCCACCTTTACGCCTACAGCTACTGCGACAGCGACAGCCACGGCGACGGCTACCTTTACGCCTACGCCTACTGCGACTGCGACAGCTACGGCGACGTTCACGCCTACTCCTACGCCGGAGGAATCACCGACGCCGACGCCAACAGCTACATCAACGCCTACCGCCACGCCTACAGCTACCGCGACCGCGACCGCCACGGCAACGGCAACCCCCACTGCGACACCCTGCCCCACGCTCGCGGCTCCGAAGGCACTAAAGGCAACCAATGTGACTGCCAGTAGCTTTACCGCGAAGTGGAAAAGCGTACGCGATGCGACCGGTTACCGGTTGGACGTGTCCACAAGCAAGTCTTTTACCACTTACGTACTTCCTTATCACGATTTGGACGTCGGAAACACGACCAGCTACAACGTGATCGGGTTAAGTGCGGGGACGACTTACTATTACCGAGTACGAGCCTACAATGGGTGTGGTACAAGCCTCAATTCCAAGGTCATCGACGTAAAGACGAAACCCCACTGAGATCAGAAGGCGAGCGCAGGACTTGGATTGAACAAGCCCGCGCCGCAAATTGTGGTGAACGGTCGGCAGGTTGCTGCGATCCGCGATCGGCGGTTTGGTATCCATCCCGCTCAAACCCACCTAGGGTTTTCCGCTGAGAGTTTCTGACCGCGCGCGATCCGCACCCGCTCTGGGGAGCACAGGCTGCCAGCCTGTAGCATTTGGCTGCCAGCCAAATGCAGTTTGCGCAAACGATGTAGCTAACGCCGTGCAAGAACAACCCGGTTTGCGGCAAGCTGCCGCGAACTACAGGCTGGCAGCCTGTGCTCCCCAGAAATCGCGCTGCGACTTCCGCGCTCCAGATGGGTTAAACGCAGTATGAGGATGGTTCTTGGGCTCTCAATTTTTTTCTGCGCAGCCGTCGTGTTGCGCGCAGAAACCTCAGTCGAAATAGATTTGCAAGAGCAGAGGGCCTATCTGCTTCGAGACGGACGGCCAGTATTGGCGTCGCCCATTTCCAGTGGACGCTATGGCCACCTGACTGAGACCGGCTCATTCAAGGTCATTGAAAAAGAGCGCAATCACTATTCGAGCATTTACGGAAAGATTGTGGACGCGTTCGGACACACCGTTGTCGCCGATGCGGACGTCGACATGAAAGTGCCGCGCGGCTGCAGATTTGTTCCAGCGCCGATGCCCTATTTTATGCGGTTCCACGGCTCCGATGGAATGCATGCCGGATATTTGCCGGGTTATGCGGCGTCCCATGGCTGTGTTCGCATGCCCGAACAGTATGCAATCGCGTTCTTCAACTCGGTCAGCGTCGGCACTCCGGTCACAGTGTTTGGCAGAACACCGACTGGCCGTTATCTAGGGCAATCGCAATCCCCGTTCATGCGAGGTGGCAATAGATTTGCAGATCCTCGCTTCAGCCGGCAATTTGACCCGCGCTTTGGACCGCCTCCGCCGCCGTGGTGGAGGTAAGACGGACGTTACAGTCCCGCCTGTTATTGCGGAGTCGTTGGCGCTTGATGGTTCGCGCTGGCCGTCTTCGGGCCGCGTGAAAGATCGACAAGATCAGCCAGAATATTTAAGGTCTCATCGCGCTCAGGATCGATGGTCGGTTCTTTGCTATCGCCTTCTCCACGGCCGGAAATCAAATCCGAATCTGCATCGGACGCGGCTTCAGGATCAACTTTCGGCGAAACCCCATTCTTCTTCGCCTCGGCCAATTTTCCGGGATACATGATCAATTGCAGATTCGGTTTATCAACCGTGTCTAGCGTTAGCCGGTAAATTTGCGGCTCCTCCTGGTTTCGCGCCAGGCGCTCTTTCGAACGCATTTCCTTGCGCAGTTTATCGTCCTGAAGCTCTTTTTTTCGCGCATCTTCGTTCAGGGAAATTCGATTCTCATCCATCTTGTGGCGCAAACGATCGATGTCCTCCATCACGAAATGGAATTCGGGATCGTTCTTCACGCGCTCTTCCGAGCGCGCCTGCAGTTGGTCGACAAACAGTGAATGGTTGTCGGACCATTTCGTGTATTTCGCCTTCGTCACTTCGTCGTAAGCCAAGGCATTCTTCAACGCGCCTTCACCGAACTCCGGTAGATCACTCAAACTTGGCAGAACAATGTCGGAAGCCACGCCGTGGAGCTGTGTAGAGCCGCCAGCCACGCGATAAAATTTTTGGATTGTGAGCTTCAACGCACCGTCTTCATCGGAATGGCTGCCCAACAGCGAAGCGAATCGGCCGATCGGGAGGATCGTCTGCACGGTACCTTTGCCAAATGTGTTCTTGTCGCCGACGATCACTGCGCGACCATAATCCTGGAGTGCAGCTGCGAAAATCTCGCTGGCAGACGCACTTTGCCGGCTGGTCAAAACGATCAGCGGCCCGGAATAAGCGATGCCCGGATCTGGATCGGAAGAAATCCTGATACTTCCATTATAATCTTTGGTCTGGACAATCGGGCCCGATTTCAAAAACAAACCGGTAAGCGAGAGCGCCTCTTCCAGGGAACCACCTCCGTTTCGCCGCAGATCAACCACGAGACCGGCGATGTTTTCCTTCTTTAACCGCTTGAGCAACGCCAGCACGTCGCGCGTGGTGCTCTTCTGGTGCCTGTCCATGTCTGCATAAAACGAAGGGAGTGTAAGCCACCCGAGCTTTATCGGATCGCCGTTCTCATCCTTTCTAATTATGATATCAGCGCGGGCTTCCTGATCTTTTAGCTTAATTTCATCCCGCACCAGCTCGACATTCTTCCGGCGCGACGGATCGGTGGCATCCGAGGGAATGGCCAGCAATCGCACACGGGTGCCTTTTTTTCCGCGGATCATCTCGACGACTTTGTCCAACCGCATCTCGCGAACATCGACATAGTCCCCCTGCCCCTGCGCCACAGCGCTAATCCGATCGCCCACTTTGAGTCTCCCATCCAGTTGCGCGGGGCCGCCTGGCACCAGGCTTTCAATTTTCGCATAGCCATCTTCCGAGCGAAGCATTGCGCCGATGCCTACGAGCGAGAGGCCCATGTTAATGCTGAAATTCTTCATGTCCGCCTTGCTCAGGTATTCCGAATGCGGGTCGTACGCCTGTGCAAGCGCATCTAGAAAAAGTTTTATTTGCTCGTCCTTGTCCTGCTCGTGGACGTTGCGTGCCAAACGATCATAGCGGCGAGCAACCAGTTGCGGCGCGGGCTCAATCGGATGTTCGCTCAGGTGCTCCTGCAATAACTCGTTTGTGATGCGACCTCGCCAGAGCTGATCGGACTCGGCTTCATCTTTTGGCCATGGCGCTTTTTGGCGGCTCAGCTCGACCGTGGCATTGCTCTTGAAATCGATCGGCTGCTTCAACAGCTCTTTTATCTTTGCGACTCGGTCGTCAACTCGTTTGGTGTATAGAGCGTAAATCTCGTAAGCCGGTTTCAGCGTGCCGAGAAGAACGTCCCCGGCTATCGAGTTGCCATATTTTGTATTGAGTGCGTCAACGTCTTTTTGCGTAAAGAAGAGATGACTGAAATCGAGCAATTCCAGATAACTCAGCAGGAATTTCTTCGAAATCTCTTCATTCAGCTTCTGGCGGGTATAATGGCCTTCTTCCAAGAGCCGGCCGACCGACATGGCGATCGTTTCTTTCGAGGCCGCTACCACAGGTGGCGCGGCAGTCACCGCTGTTAAAACGACGGCGCACAAGGCCAGGCTTCGCTGGAGACGTGATTTCATTTGGTAATTATGCGGTTTCCCACCTTGGCAGGTTTCGTGATGAAACGCAAGATGATGAAACGAGATCGACATGTAGGTTGGAATAAGACAATCGAGAACAAGGAACATTCAATATTCGTAAAAACCCACCCAGTTAGTCGTAGCAAGCCTGGATGGAGTGAATCACAATGAATTACAAAAGCTTTTGCGGCGGCATTTTTGAAACGAATTGCTATTTATTTGAGGCGCCGGAGGGATGGATTTTGTTTGACGCTCCTGAGGGCGCTTGCGAATGGGCGCGTTCGCTTAAGGTTGAGCCGAAACTTTTGCTCCTGACACATGGGCATATCGATCACGTCCAGGATGTTGCCAGGATTAAACGCCAGTTCGGGTGCCCAATTGGTTGTCACCCGCTGACGGCGCCTATGATTTCCGACCGGGAATTTTTTCGCAATTTTGGTTTCGCACTCGAAATCGAGCCGTCCGAGCCGGATTTTTTGATTGAGGAGACGCCAAACCGAAATTTTCTCGGCGCAGATTTCCAGATTCTGGAAGTTCCCGGGCATTGCCCGGGCAGTCTCTGCTTCTATTCGCGCAAAGATAAATTGCTCATCGGCGGCGATGTCCTCTTTGCCGGAAGCATTGGGCGAGGTGATTTGCCCGGCGGAGATATCGATCTGCTGATGAGCGGGATCAGCAAAAAATTATTTCCGCTCGGAGACGACGTCACGGTGCTATCCGGCCACGGCCCGCCGACGAAAATCGGAACCGAGCGCAGAACCAATCCATTTGTCGGCATGAAGTAGCACGAGCTATTTGACGCGGAAAAACTCAATGAGTTGTCTGCCGATCAGAGATCCGCGAGAAAAGATGCAAGTGGCTCAAGGCTGTCAATCTTCACGACGGTGTCTCGTAGCGAGCGGACCGCGCTTGGAATGTATTCCAAGAAATTCTTGTTTTCTTTGACCAGCCCAAGGAAGCCGTACGCGCCGAGTGCTTGCATCAGACGTTGCATCGCGCAAAGCCGCAGCGTGGAATCGAAATCGCTGTCACGCGTTGTTCCGCTTTTGCTTTGCTGCTCGCAATAGTACGTGATCAATTCGGCGCGCTCCGTTTCTGCGAGATCGACGTACGGATCGTAGAGCAACGATGCCAGATCGTACTCCGCCAAGCCAGGCCGCATTCCCTGAAAATCAATCAGATTAGCCTGGCCGTTCTGGATAATAATGTTTTGTGATTGAAAATCACGGTGGACCAAAACCCTGGGCAAACCTGCAAGGTGTTTTGGGATTTCGCGCAATCGCGGAAGCACGGCCAGCTCTTTGCGTTTTGACTCGTCGATCCTGAAATACCGACTGAGGCAATTGTCGAAAAAGTACTTCTGTTCCCATCGGTAAAGCGCAGCGTTAAACTCGGCTGGCAAATGCTCCTTCATTTCCGCGCAGACAGATTCGGGCAGACTGTGAAGCTTCAGAATTTGGTCGATGGCTGATTCATAAAACACGCGGCGAACGAGCCAGCTTTCGTCGTGATAGCTGTAGAGGTCGCGTTCGCCCAAATCTTCGATCCAGATGAGGCCCTCGGTGGGATCGTGAAAATAAATTCTGGGGACTCGAATTCCGTGAGAGTCGAGAAATTTCGCAATCTGGACGTAGTGCCGATTTTCTTCGCGCTCCAGATTGTATTTGACCAGAATCAGCGCCTGATCTGTAGGGCAATCGATTCGATAGAATTTGCGGTCAGAACCCCCTTTTTCAATTGGCCTGATCTTTATCTGCTCGACATTCAAACGCGGAAAATGCATTCGCGTTCGTCGGAGAAGCAGCGCCGTTTTCATACTGATTCAGATATCGATGTTGCGATGGATACCGCTTGCCTTTTTTTGGGAGCGGACAATACAACTCTGAAGGTGACTTTGGGAAGCAATTTGTGCGCCCGGCCACAAAATTGTGTCCTCGAGGATGGCTTTTGCGCCGACGCGGCAATGCCCTCCGACAACTGAGCACCCGCGCAACTCCGCACTGACATCAACAGCCGCTGATTTAGCGATTCGTTCAGGCCAGTCGCGTACTTTGACGTAATACGGCTTCCAATCTTCTCGCAAGATTTGCCGATGCACATCGAGATATTGCGCACGCGAACCAATATTGAACCATTTTCCGTCGTTCATCACGAAACCACCGATCTTGCCACCCTGATTTATCCAATCAGCAACGATCGGAATAAACGAGATCTTTTTGTGCGGCGGAATTCGCTGGAAGACCGCTGAATTCCAAACGGCGATGTTAGCGAAATCGAGATTTCCGGCGATACCGTGGCGTTTCGCGATGTCCACGACGCGGTCGTCACGCAAAGCTACGTCCGAAGCCAACCCGGTCTCACGCAATCCAAGAGTTACGTCGTTGCCGCGACGAAAATGTTCGTCAATCAAAGGTTGCAGGTTGACATCGGTTAAAATGTCGCCGCTGTAGGTCAGGAAATGCCCGCTGCTGAGATCGCGCTCTGCATTCTTGATGCCGCCGCCGGTCTCCAACAGTTCAGGTTCGTGAATAAGTGTCACCGGACAGCCGGCATAGTCGCTCCGACAAAAAAAGTCTCGAAACAATTCGGGATACCTGTGCGTGTTAATAACGAACTTGTTTACTCCCGCGCTAATCAACTGATCGAGCGCAAAAGTGATAAGCGGCTTTTGAAAAATCGGAATGAGCGGCTTCGGCAGGTCGTCCGTTAAAGGCCGGAGGCGTCTGCCGCGTCCCGCGGCTAAAACAAATGCTTGTGTAATCTCGCTCATCAAAAGAAAAAGCCAGAGATTCCTCCCGCCTACGCTAACGCTACGGCGCGGCAGGCGACGTCATTTGGAATGACAAGAGAAGGTTGCGACCGCTCGCTATCGCAAATAAAGCGTGCGCGTGCCGAAGTCGATAATCCCATGGTGGCGTCTCAAGGTTTCGGCTCCAAGCAGACCGGCGACGGGCGGCGAGCCTTCCAATAAGCCATCGTGAATTAATCCTTCCAGGTCGATGACGCCAACGTCCTTGCCAAAAATATCCACCGAGCCTACGGAAA
>Ga0193707_1000291_pt1 | contig 16209 bp, 28 predicted proteins | sample U3c2metaG_FD_143043 | JGI IMG/M metagenome (GOLD analysis project Ga0193707, IMG submission 143043) | Soil microbial communities from a riparian zone of the East river system, Colorado, United States - U3c2 | ecosystem: Environmental > Terrestrial > Soil > Riparian zone | place: USA: East River... | reverse complement strand
CGGTTTTGACCCGGCGCACCTCTTTCATTCTTACGGGATCAATCACCGAAACATAATCTTCACCCCGCACCGCTACCCAGAGTTCGCGCCCGTTCGGCGTAAAGAACCCTTCGTGCGGCGAGCGGCCGACGTAGACTGTGCCTTTGATGCGGTTGGTTGTCGTGTCGATCAGCGTCACCGAGTTCGAGCCTATCGAGATGACGGCCAAGGTTCGATGATCCGGCGAAAAGCCGAGGCCGTGCACAAGCAACGCGCCCTTGTAAAGCGGGCTCAGCGCGCCAGGCACGGGGTCGCCCAATCGAATCACGCCCAACAATTTTTGCGTCGCCGGATCGATGACCGACACCGTGTTTGAAGTTTGATCCCCTGTGTAGACACGGTCGCCGTTCGAAGATTGTGCTTTGGCGACTGTAGTCGCCAGTAACATGACAAATAAACTGACTGTTACCAGCAGAGATTTTCTCTTTTTCATGGACGCTCAGTTTCTTACTTGTTTATGGCGTTCGCGCGATCGCCGCCGCCAGAACGCTTGGACAGCCAGAGTTGCATCAACTGCACTTCATTTTGTTGGTCGGCGATAATCTCCTGCGCCAGTCGTTTCAATTGCTCATCTTTGCCGTACAGCAAGATCGCCCTGGCCATGTCGATCGCGCCCTGATGATGTGGAATCATCATGGTGACAAAGTCACGGTCAGGATCTCCGGTATACGGCGCGCTATGCATGCCCTTGTGCATCACACTCATCGAATCACCCAGCAACTGATCGAATGTTTTATCGGTCGAAGCGGTGAATTCAGCCGGCGCCGGGGGCAGGGGTACAGTTGATGTTGCCGAGTGCGCCGCACGTTTTTGCGTCAGCATGGCTATTGCAGCCAGCACAACGAACGTGACGATTAGAATCAATTTGCGGTTCATGTTCTACTCCTCTTCAACGGCTTATTCTGTTAATAGTTCGTTCTATCAACTTTGGGATTTTCGTCGTGACCGCTCGTGATCGCGTTGACGCTGGCGAGTCAAGACGTCGCTAATCACCCATGACACCACCATATGAGCGCTGACCGAATTACGGATGACTGGCATGACCTCGTCAGTTACCGCGACGATGAGATCGCCCAAGGTAGTCTTGATAACTTTTCGCTGCCGCATATTTTTCTCCTCCACGCACAGCCCGAATGCATGTTTCTTCCGTTCAAGGATCGGTGGACACGCTTTGGCTGGTTTCAAGTTGATCGCGTTAGTCTGGGCAGCAAGTTGCGTACCGGATTCGATCGATGGCTGGAAAACACCCGTATCTCACGAAATCAGGATTTTGCGACTTCGCTTGGAGGGATCGTTGCCAAGAATATGCGACTGTTTATCGGCAGGTGTCGAAATGTCGACTGATGTTTGGTTACTGATGGACTGCAACCGTTATTAACCGGTAACGAAAAGAGTGCTTACTTTATCTCGGACGAAAATCCTTCGAGCACGATCTTGGCGCGCGATCGACCGCTCTCGATCAGCGCGTGAGCCTTCTTCAGATTGGCCGCGTCGATGGCGCCCAACGATTCCGTAAACCTCGTGCGGATCACTCCGGCATCGACAAGCTCAGACACTTCATTCAGCAATCGATGTTGCGCGATCATGTCTTGGCCCTCAAAAAGAGAACGGGCAAACATGGATTCGCTTGATGCTGCGAAAGGACCCAATCACGTTACTCTTAGTGATCCTTCGCCCGGTGATCGGCACGGGTTCAGAGACCGAGCTCGCTCAATCCGGGATGAGTGTCAGGACGGCGCCCGAGCGGCCAATGATATTTGCGATCGGACTCTTTGATAGGCAGATCGTTGATGCTCGCCAGACGTAAACGCATTAGGCCATCTTCGTCGAATTCCCAATTCTCGTTGCCATAGGAACGAAACCAGTTTCCGGAGTCATCGTGCCATTCGTAAGCGAAGCGCACGGCGATGCGATTGCCGTCGAAGGCCCAAAGCTCTTTGATCAGTCGGTAGTCCAGTTCCTTGGTCCATTTGCGCGTAAGAAAAGCGACGATCTCTTGCCTTCCACGTACGAACTCCGAGCGGTTTCGCCATTGAGAATCGGGCGTGTACGCTAGAGCCACTTTTTCCGGATCACGGGAGTTCCAACCGTCTTCTGCCAGACGAACTTTCTGTACGGCGGTATCACGACTAAATGGCGGCAGCGGAGGACGTGCGGACATGATTTCTTCGTGCTAGGCAGCACCCTCAGCCGGATCAGCCAGGAAGCACAATGCCATCCGGCTGTTAGCGGTTTGGTTTCTAAGACAGTTCGGAAACGGTTGGCTCGAACGCGATTGGACGATCCACAACTCGCTACCTACTCACCGCGTGATTGATTTCAGCTGAAGATCGAGCCGGCGGCGCCATGAACTCCGGACCAACCGGGTTGGTGACAGAATCGCGAACAATCTCGTCTATGGCTTTCAGCGCGGCGGCATCCAACTTCCACCCGTCGATTGCTGAAACCGGCGTCAGCTGCTTGGGATGGCGGGCGCCCCAAAGTGCCGCGGTGACGAAGGGTTGATCCAACGTCCAGCGTATCGCCAACTCAAGGACATGCTTGCCGAAATTCTCTTGCGCAAAGCGATCAAGCCGCTCCACCGCTTTCAAGTATTGCGCGTAGCGGGGTTGCTGAAATTTTGGGTCGATCTTGCGGACGTCGTCGCCGGAAAATTGGGTGTTCACGTTCATTTTGCCGCTCAGCAGTCCGCGGCAAAGCGAGCCGTATGTCAACGTGCTGATGCCGTGGCTGCGGCAGTAAGGCAGCACATCCTTTTCAACGCCGCGCTCGAACAGATTGTAAGGCGGCTGTACGGTGTGTAGCGGTGCGGCTTGACGAAACAGATTCAACTGCTCTAACGAGTAGTTGCTCACCCCGATGGCGCAAATCTTCCCTTGCTTGTACAGCTGATGCATCGCCGCCGCCGTCTGCTCGATCGGCACCAGCGGATCGGGCCAATGAATCTGGTAAATATCTATGTAATCGGTCTTTAGGCGGCGCAGCGAGTCATTAATTTCGTTCATGATCCGCGCTTTACTCGAGTTCCGAAATACCTGGTCTCCGCGCCACTCCAACCCGACTTTGGTCGCGATAGTGACTTCTTCGCGTTTGCCATATTGCGCCAAGGCGCGACCGACAAGTTCTTCGGCGCGGCCGAGCCCATACACCGGAGCCGTGTCGAGTAAAGTTATCCCGTGCGCCAATGCTTCGAGAATAGTATCGACAGCCGCTTGTTCATCCGTGCCGCCCCACATGAAGCCGCCGATGGACCAAGTGCCGAGTCCGATGCGGGAAACGTCGCGGTTCAATCCATTCATCGTTATGTATTCCATGGTACGCGAGCCTCCGAATGAATTTTTGTGGCGAAGATCTCTTCACGCTGGGTCGCCGTCGACGACGAGAACAAAAGTTCCCTCGAGTCTATCTTTCTCTTCGACGATGCCGCGATCGACGGCCGTCCTCCGGATACCGAAACTGTCAAACCAGCTCGCCGCGAGAAGCTCGCCTTCCTGATTGTAAATCTCCCAATAGTCGGTCGGTCTTTCGGTGGTCACATCGTCATACACGTACGCAGCCACCGCTCCCATCACCTCTCCTTCGATCACCCACGGATCAACGGAGACGAGCTTCATAGGATGCTGCTCCGGTCCGGTAACCATTTGCTGTCGGCGGTGTTATCGCTGAGCGGTAGCTCTTGCGCTCGAACAGTGCCGTAAATCAATAACGAGCCGATGATGCTCAAAACAACAAAGTAAAATTTATACCTGTTTGCCATAGCTACCTCCCTTGCTTCTCGATAATCGAAATTGCGTATTCAACTAGGTACGCTTGAATCGGCACGGTCTTTACGCCAAAAGCAAACCTATGAGGATTTGCCATTGTCCCGATTTTCTTACCAATCATAAGGTCCCCACATACCGTCGCGGCCCCAGTCGTCAGCGCTTTGCTGTCGACGCTCCGCCTCGATATAGGTTTGCTGCATATAATTTAGCACCGGATCCGCGACGCCCATGTCGTGCAACTCCGCCAGCTGAGCCGCTGTGAAACGGTATACGGACTCCGAGTCCTGCATCTTCTTGACGATGGTCTCGGGTGGCACGTCATCCGTACTCATCTGGATCACTTGACCGACTGTGATCGGCTCGGGCTTTTTGAGTCCAAACGTCGAGCAACCACTCAAAAGGGTAACGCCGACCAGAAATATCAACGTGCTGCCCTTCCATGGCGATAATTTTTTTGAGCGCTCCATCATTTTTAGCCTCGAACCTAATATCCAAATCGGCTTGCAACGATCTGAAAAACTGCTGACTCATCTCTGTGGTCAATGCATCGCCAAATTCATGCCAGCGAGTTAGGTGCGAGGATGAATGGCGCTTCACTGGTGAAGGAATCACCGTCATCCATTAACCATGCAAGGCAAACTGTATTGTCATCGCCGATGGATTTGTTCGCGTTGGGAAAGCGAAAAGAAGTGTTTAGTTTGATTCGGCGGTCAGAATATCGACACTTGTCGGAATGGCGTCGGCCGCTTCACCCGGAGGGCCGGCTAACTAAGTGCCGCCTCATTCTTTAAGGTCATCGATCCTCTCTACCGTTCGCTCCAATGAACGGCGCCGTTCTTCTTCCAGAAGATCGAAGGTGCTCAATGCGTAGCGCCACGCCGGAGAAATCAACCAATGGTGCGTGAGCGCTCTATCGCGCGCTGACGGCGCGGGGCCTTGACGATGGGCTTCACGATACTTTGGCATCGGCGAATCTCCAAGAATTTGCTATTTAAGCTGTGTTTCAACGATCCGACGTCAGCGAAACGCCAGTCGACGTGTTGCTTATTTGTCTACCCGAGGAGTTCTTCGGCGCGCTGATCGCTTGTGAGCGCCGTTAAAGTACATTCGCAAAATTTGGGCCGAAAGTTGACGCAGAAGCCTTCGACACAGCACAACAACTCGGGGAGTAGCGCGGGTACTCATCTAGAGGCTCATTGCAAACAGCGCGCTGCGTGAATTGAAGATCCCGTCTCTTTGATAACGATCGTTAACTGCCCGGTTGCCAGTCCCACTTCCGCGTTTCCATGTCGCTGCGGGTGAAGTGAATGACGATCAGGACCGTATAGTCATTATAATTAGTTTCGCCGATCGCCGGAGGGCTCCTGTCGACGAATTTTCCGGTGCCGCCGTCGATGGTAAAGACCTCGACCTCGGTGTGGCCGCTGTGCCGCGCGTTCTTGAATAGCGCGATCTCCGGTATAACGAAACCCAGAATCGGAACCGTAAAGGCTGGAGCGCCTACAAAGGACTGCCCTTGATCAACCGCGAGAACGGGAGCGAAGACCTTCAAGTGGAGCTGCGCTTGCTTCGGGTCCGTGGCGATTTGTACCTGTTGTTCTTCTAGCCAAGCCGTGAAGAACTCCTTCGCGAAATCCTTATCGGAGGTCAGACCGTAGAAATCGACGGTGACCGTTTTCCCCTTGAATTCGTGAATATCCAGCGTCGCTAAAGCCTGTTCGAAGGAGCTGATTAAGAGCCGTTCTTCTATGCTCGAACGCGCCGTATTGCTAACTTGGTTTGACGTCGCGCAGCCCGTCAGCAACGTGAGAAGGTATGCAATCGGCAGGAACTTCCGCATGGCGACATTCCTCTTGAATCTGCGCAGGACCGGCGATTGGGAAATCTCGGGATTCGTCCGGACCTGCAAGCGTTGATAATTGATTGCCAAAGCGACGCCGAGCATAAACGGCCGATTCTCTCGACGAGAACGCTTTCATTTATTTCTGATATTCAAATACGATGCGGTTCTGCTTCTAGCATCGCTTCGTACGCGTTGCTTATTCGTATCTAGTGGCGTGGTATAGCAAACGCTTATTCGACTCTGGCCCACGTCTTGTCCGGATCGTACTCACGCAGCGCGTTGGCCAACTCAGCCGTCTTCCGGCCGAGATCTTTCTGATAGAGAATTCCATCTTGATCGACCATAAACGACATCATGCCCGAGTTCGCGTATTCCGCGGGATAGGCTAAGAAGGCAAAGCCGCGAGTCATCTTACCGTTCACGACATAATTCTTCGCACCGCCGGGCGCATGGTTTCCTTGCCTCATCAGGACCCGGAAGTAATAACCCTGAAACGGGCTCGGGAGCGAGCTTAGTTTCTTTGCGTAACCTTCGGAGCTGGCATAGGCCACGAGCGGTCCGATGGGACTCTCGGGTTCACGGTTGACGGCATTCCAGTAAAGGCCGTTGTGCTTTCCCTGATCACTGACGAACTTCTGCGCATATTGTTGAACGGGCTCGTCATGGGTTTTGCCATAATACTCCTTCTGCGCAGCGACCAATTCTCGCAGAACACGTATAGTGGCAATCTCATTTCGTCCGATCCGCCGAAACAATATCTCTTCCTTGCCGGCGCTGGTGTCGAAGTACCAGGCGTCCTTTCTGTTCACGAGCGGGATCGGCATCGGCCAATTCTCGGCGCCGACGTACAGCCTGACGGTTCCATCCGGCTCTTCGACGAGACGATTCATCCTCTGGTATTTCTCGGCGAACGCATCCCGGCTTTGTTGATCTTCTACTTTGTCGCCGCTGGAGATGATCTCCTTCCCATCGGTCCCGAAAATTTCAAGGAGGGATTCCTCGTTGCCGGCTTGAACCGCGCGGATCAATGCTCTGCTCGCTTCGTCGGGAGATGAAAACGTTTTTTGTCCCGCCGGTTGGGCCAATAAGACCCATGCAAATCCCAGAGACCACGCGCCAAAGAGCGCCATGGACGCAAACTTCACCAGAGTGACCCAACGAATGTTTCGTAAGCCGTCTTTTATGCCCATGATCTTGTTCGCCTCCGTTCCATCTTCTTGCACAAAATCTCCTCGGACAAATCGGCTTACCTGTGACCACCACCGCCGCCGCCATGACCGCCACCGAAGCCGCCGTGACCTCCGCTGAAACCGCCCTGCGGTCCACCGCCGGCGCCTCCGCCATGCACGGCGCCGCCGAAACCGCCGTGCGCTCCACCGGCGAAGCCGCCGCCATGCGTACCGCCGCTAAAACTAGACTGCCCGCGGGCGGCATCATGGTTTGCGAAACCACCATGGTCGAATCCACTGAATGCGCCGGGGCGTTGACTCGGCGCCATGTGCGGCGCAGCAAACCCGCGGTCGGCGCGGTGGTCGATCGGTCCGCCGCGAAAGCCCGCGCCGCGATCCGGAAAACCATGTCCCGGAGCACCCCGAAAATCAGGGCCATGTGCTCCGAACCTGCGGTTGATAAAGGTGGGACTCCTGGAGATGAACCGGTTGTGATTGAAAACCATGAACCTGTTGTGCCAATCGAAGCCCCAGGAATGCCAACCCCAGTGAAAGTGGCGGTGAAAGTGTCCGAGGGGAAAACCCACATCGAACCAAATAACCGGCCCGACGAAGAAACCCCCGTCGAAATACCCCGGATATGCCAGCAGGGGCGACCCGTATACGACCCAAGGATCATACTCGGGAAGATAAACAACTTCCGGATTCGCCGGTTCGATAATTACCGTTTGGTCTCTTGTTGTCACAGTCTCCTGCGCCGTAGTTTTAAGAGTACCGGCGCTCTGCGCCCGCTTGCGCATAACCTGGACGGCATTGAGGACATCTTGTGATTGGTTGAAATAGGCGTCTCCCAAAGCTGAGGTCCAGGAAAGATTTTTGTCCATATTGGCTAGCACCGAGGGAAATTGCGTGAGCGCTTTCACGCTGGGATCCCAGGGTTGTTTATCCACTGCATCGGCCAATTGGGCGTCCTTGAGACTGGAATTTTGTTGCAGCCAACGGTTCGCTTCGACAATCTCGGTCGGGTAGGTGGCAGCCGCCAAAACCTGCGCGACCAGCTCGTCGGGATACAACGCGATGGGCGCTACCAGTTGCTGCAACTTTTCTGCGGTCACTTGCGCCGGCTGGACCGCCTGCGTAGCGGCCTGGGCCTCTTGATTGGCCACTGCCCCGCAATTGCTGGTTAGGAATAGAAGCACACACGAAAGAACCGATACCATAAACCGTTTGATCAACATGATGACCCACTCTCCTTTGCTCGCCAGCGGATTTTCATCGATTTTTCGCGCCGGCTGGTTGTTTTCTAAGCCCTGTCGTTTACCAAAAGTGATCGCGCCACATTTCCCGAGTGCTCCAATCGGCCAGGTCTTGTTCACGGCGGACGGCGTTGAGGTAAGTCTCTTGCATGTAGTTAAGGACGACATCGGCAACACCCTGATCGTGCAATTGGGCTAACTTCGCCGCGTTCAGACGGTAAACGGCTCTCGAGTCGCGCATTTTATTTACGATGGTTTCGGCCGGCACGTTTTCCTTGCTCATTCGAATGACCTCGCTGACCATTACCGGCTGCTCGGATTGGTCAACGCCGAGGGCGGCGCAGCCGCTCAACAGGGCGCCGCCTGCCAAAACCATCGATACCGACATTCGCCGGCGCCAATTTTTTTTTAGTCGTTCGATCAGCTGAGACAGCATTTCTCTTACCTCTGCTTGAAACTTTCTGATTTATTGATTCGCCAAATCCATGCCACGGCAAAAAGCCGCCGTTGACGGCAAGTTGGAAGGCTAGAAAATGTCAGGCACTAATCAATGCGCAGGAAATACCGAGGCTTGTGATCGCGAATTGGATCAAGGGCGTCCGGCGAGAGAAGCCCGGAGACCCGATTGAAGGTCGATGGGATGACGGGTGTCGGCATGACGGCGACGTCATAGCCAAAGACGTCTCGCTGTCAAATCCAGTTCGCCGCGGCGACAGGTTGCCGTCAATGCGCGATTTGCTTGTGAGTGTCATGGGCTAATGAGCCCAGCAGCGCGCTGGCGCCGTTCCAGAAAATCTGCACACCGATGCAAAGCAGGATGAAGGAGGACAGGCGAAGAAAAATACTCGTGCCGTTACGGCCGAGTAGCCGGGCCATGTTCTCGGCAAACCGGTAGCAAATATAGATGGAAACCGCGACCAGAGTAATGGCAATCAGGATCGCGATAATGAAAGCCCACAGATCGATATGCGTTCGCGTTGTGTTAGCGCCGAGCGTAATGGCAACGGATATCGACCCCGGCCCCACTGTGAGAGGTAAGTAAGGTGAGCGGATAGAAGGCGCGGCGGATAATTTCATCGGGAGCCCAGGGAGTGGCATCGGCGGTCGTCAACTGGTCTTCGCGAGGGTCTAAAAGCCGCCAGCCCGCAGCTGCAACCAGCAAGCCACCACCGACTTGTACCACCGGCAGGGAAATACCAAAAAAGGCAAGAATGTGAGAGCCGATAAAAATCGACACGAGCAAAAGAATAAATCCATTGACAGCGATTCGCTTGGCAAGAGCCTGGCGCATGTCAGCCGAGCACCATGTCGTCATGGCGAGAAATATCGGGGCGCTGCTTAACGGATTGACTATCGGCAAGAGCGCCGCAATTACGAACGGCACGACTCTACCGGCCGCGATGAGCTGTAGTTCCATATGATGTTTCGGCAGCGGGAGAATCCGAAGCTATTTTTTTAGATGATGGAGCGGATGACGCCGCCGTCTACACGCAACGCCGCGCCGTTGGTCGCGGCGGAAAGCGGACTGGCCATGAAGATGACCAGCGAGGCGACTTCTTCGATCGAGGCGAAGCGCTTGAGCAAGGAGCTGGGACGAACGGTTGCGAAGAACTCTTTTTCGACGCTCGACCGTTCAATGCCTTGGGAGTGAGCGATTTGATCCACGAATTTTTCCACGCCGTCGGAGCGCGTCGGACCTGCTAAGATAGAGTTCACGGTTACCGCCGTCCCTGCGGTGGTTTCGGCGAGCCCGCGCGCCAGGGCGAGCTGCATGGTCTTCGTCACGCCATAGTGGATCATTTCCACCGGAATATTGATCGCGGATTCGCTGGAAATGAAAATGATCCTGCCCCAATTCACCGCCTTCATTTCAGGCAAATAGTGGCGGCTCAAGCGCACCCCGCTCATGAAATTCGTTTCTATGATCTCGCGCCATTCCTGGTCTGAGATAGCTTCGAAGGGCTTGGGCTCATACACGCCGAGGTTGTTGATTAGAATGTCGACATGGGCAAAGCGTCGGACCACCCGCTGCACGACGTCGGCCGTGCTCAAATCGCCGGCGCAGGCTTCAAGCTTGGCTTGCGGATGTCTTTGCCGAATCGTTGCGATCGCCTCGCCGACGCGTTGCTCCGTTCGCCCGTTGATAATGACGGTGGCGCCCTCACCGGCCAAGCCCGCGCCAATGGCAAAACCAATTCCCGCGGTGGAGCCGGTCACCAACGCAATCTTGTTTTTCAGTTGTAAGTCCACGACAAACTACCTCCTTCAGCGCACCGCGCCCACGATATTCAGCTTAAAGCGGTCGTAGTATTCAAATACGTGCTTTTCGGTTTCACTCCTCGTTGTAGATGCGATCCATATCCCAATTCGTGCGGTATTTCTGGCACGCGGGTTTTTCGTAACTGTCGGCAGCGAGACAACCGCACCCGGTGATGAGACTAGAGAATAGAACTAACACTGCCAAGATAGATGCAACACGGCCCATCATACTCCCCTGCGTTTATCCGCTGTACCTGGTCATCTCGCCGAGCGTTCCGCGACGAGGTATCGCCGCACAAGACAACAGAAGCGCTAAGACAAGGCCTTGTCACTAACTTTTGTAAAGCGAAAGTGATCGCCTCAAAACTAGCGCCGGTCTCAGAGACACCACCGCGCGGCGTTTGGTTTTGGCGTCTTGATTCCACCGCGTCGACGGCGACCATCAGTGTCCGTAATCGCTTACCATTACCGCCGGGTAACTGTGCGTCTCAGCTTTGCCCGGGGCGCGTTCGTTTTTTGCTTTGTCGATCGCTACGATCTCTAGTGACATTCCAATTCTGCGAGCTTCCCCGGCGCAATCAGCGCACACCTTGATATCCAAAATATCGGAAGCGACCCGGAACTCGGCTTCCCTATCGTTCTCACATCGTTGGCACTTCATTGCATTTATCCTTTCTCACTGCACGAAACTCGGGGCTAACTTTGCTCCGCATCGATCTGCGTGTTGTGCGCTTGCACCGAACACGAGAGTAAGCCGCCTGTAAGCATGCTTCCTCAAGCTAATAGGGCAAGGATTGTGCCAGCGCCGGGAACCGTGCCGTGAGCGAGAGCAACTCACGGAGTTACGGCACTTTGCCGCAGGATGCAGCGGAATCGTCTTTGAGTCGTATCCAAACCTGAGTCGATATATCGCCTCATGTCTAGATTACGCCACAGCGCTCGAAAGAGGTCGACCGAGAGCCGTGTGGATTGCGTCTAATAAGGTATCGCCGGCGAACGGTTTTCGCAGGAAGTCTACCGCTCCCGCCTTCAGGGCTTGCGCTCGCGCCGCAGGATCGTCGCCCGCTGTAATGAAGATCATCGGGATTCGAGATTGATCGTTGCGCAAGCGGCATTGAAGCTCTAAGCCGGTCATGACCGGCATATGAACATCCACGATCAAGCAACTCGTCCTATCGAGAACATCCGAACCGAGCAAGGCCTCGGCTGATGAAAAGATCTCGGCGGTAAAGCCGACGGATTGCAAAAAGCCCTTAAGAGCGTCGCGGACGGATTCATCGTCATCCACTACTGTTACGAGAATGCTTGTTGAAATGTTGTCTGACACGGCTTTGTGTTTCCTATTCGGAGAACGGAGTCGAATAATTATATTTCGAATTAAACCCGCTCATGATTTCGCGGCACGACGTGGAGGAGGGGAGTCGCCCCTCCTCGTTCACCGTTCCAGTGTCTCCTCTCTTAGTCTTCGTAGTCATGCGCCCAACGATGGTAATGGTCGAGCTTCTGTTCGTGGACTTGATCCTTGCCAAGCGGGTCTTCGTCGCACGAACCGTAATAGTCGATGATGTCGCCCTCGCTTGGGTCCTTCAGAACGGGATGATCCCCAGCTAAGGTTCTCCCACGTATCGCAGGAAACTTCAGGTGACAGTAACTTCCCGGAGTAAGCTCTTGTTTGTAGATTACTCCATCCGCAGCCATCGCAGTGGCGGTCGCGCCTAGCGTGCCGATTAAAAGCAGGCCCGCTAAAAATGACGTTGCGATTTTCATGATGGTCACCTCCTTTCTTTTTATTTGCTCTACCTAGACTCATGGCAACCTCTGTGCCAGAGCGCGTTGCGATCAAAAAGGACTTGGGAGACGCCGAGTTGCAATTGCGCGCTCATCGAGATGAGATGTTTTGTGAGAGAAAAACGCGTCGAGATTCAGACGAACGCCATCATGGTAACTTCCAACGTCTCGACGACCAACGAATCATGAACGCTTGCGTCGCGGGCTCCGAAGCAGTGGAACGTTTTACTTATCTCAATTAAGAAAACGGGATGGTGACAGCGTGCATTGCGCGGCCTCGTTCCGAGATTAGCGTGGCGGCGATTTTTGAATGTAAGGTGTTCGTCGTAGCGCGGGGACAGTTTGGAAACAATTTCCTCCGCCGGTTCTTGACGGCACAATGAGACGGCCCCATTGAATGACTCGAAAAATGCGGCAGGTTTCGCCGCACGTGCTAACGCGCCTACTGCATTCGGGATTTAGCAGAGAGAAAAGCGAGCAAAACGACGGAGTGTTGAGGAACTCGGATGAAGGGTTCTCGATCGGCTAACTTCGCCTCTAACAGAATAGGTTGCAGCGGGAACCTTAACGAAAAGAATGGCACATGACGAGGGAACCAGATGGCGTAGAGGAGGGCCTTGGCCCTCCTCTTTACTTTACGCCGTTTACCAGCAATCAATCTTCGTAGTCGTTTGCAAAACGATGCTGGGCTTCCAGTTTTTGAGCCTGGATTTGATCTGCTCCAACGGGACTCTCGTCGCACGGCCCGTAGAAGTCGATGATAGCGCCGGAGTTATTGATGACCGGGTTATCGGTATCAAGACTCTGTCCCGTCATCGCGTGAAACTTCTCGTTACAGTAACTATTTGCAGTCAGCTCGTCTTTCGAGACAACGCCATCCGCGCTCATTGCGGTGCTCATTGATCCCAGCGTGCCCGTGAAAAGCAAAGCTGCCAAAAATGATGTTGCGATTTTCATATTTCTCACCTCCTTTCTTTGCATCATGACAACTGATAGTGCAACGTCCGTACCAGCCGAGACACCCTGCCGTAACTACCTGATACAGGATGAATTGCAGCTATCCGGCATGACCAACAGATATTTGTAAAGAACCGCGACGTGTCGAGATATCATCGAACGGCGAAATATCAGCGTCACGGATCGAAAGAGCGACTAGGATAATTAGAGTTGGGGTGCAATTGCGGTCCAACCGAAAATTGTAACGACATACGAAATCTCTTCGTCCGGCGACCAACGTAAAGCTATGTCGATGTCGATCTGAGCATCGGAGTCTTGATCCCGGCAGCTATAACTGCGAATCGAACCGACTCGCGGCTCGGTTTCCGCTCCTCGCCAACGCTCCGATGGCAGGGCGGCTTGCAGTTCGTCTATGAGTCCAGTGACGCGACGTTCGGCTTCCGCTTTGCTCGCGATCGGCGAGCCATAGCAGGAGACGTAATCGGCGATTTCGTCAACGCTGCAATCCATGCCCGGGATCGTGGAGTCGAGCGGGTGCTTTGCTGTTTCATCATCAACGTTTGATCCACCAAAAGAGCGCCACGCTTCACCGCCCGCCGCCAGCGTAACCGCCAGTTGCTGCAGCGCTCGACGTTCTTGTCCCGATTCGCTTGATGGCGAAATGCTCGTTGTCGCGCCCACCGAGGAATTCACGTCAGAGGCAAAAGAAGTTTTGCCGGCGATCAACCCGCTGAAGATAAAGGAAGCCGTCCAGATTAATATTGTACGGTACATTTGTTTTTCCGCCTTTCCTTGAGACCTTAAAAAGAGGCAACGACCATGCCAGCCCAAGAACAGACTTTCAGTCTCCCATAGAAATCAGCAGGCGGTGACGCACGTGGCGCATTCGGTTAGGAATAAGTTTACTGGCGCCATTGCCGGATCGTAACCGGAGAGGGGGATGAATCGACGGATCAAAAGCCTCGACACCTGTCGAGCGCGCGTCGAAATTGCGACACGCTCTCCAACGATCGCGCTCGAAGCCACATGGATGGTTTTACCTGCCTCCATGACTTGCCGCGATCTTAGGACAAACCAAAACAATGGCAGGTCTTTTGCTACTGGCCTCGATGGCGACCAATTCAATCGTAACTCGATCGACGAGGCTGCCGCGCGTCCGAGTGTGGCAAAATGAAAAACTAAGTTGAACGTCGAACGAGCGCGCTAAAACTGCCATAGGCCTGGAGAGCCAAGACCATTAAAAGAAGAGAATCAAAATGCGTCGCGCGGTAATCAAGGTGCTAATGATCGTGAGTATGCTGCTGGCAGGGACGACAACACACGGCTTCGCACTGGAGCCAGACGGCACAGAGTCACGTCCATGATTGGCGATTGATATGCTTGCCGCGTCTGATCTCAACGATACAGGAACAATCGACGGCACCTTTGTTTACAAAGGTAGCGGAATTCATTTTCGGTCTCTGGGGCAGGGGTTGCCGCTGATTTTTATCCATGGGTTTGGCGCCTCCATGGATACGTGGCGGTTCTTGGTAAAGGATCTGGGCCATGAATTTCGCCTCGTGTTCATTGATCTTAGAGGCCACGGTTATTCAGCGCGGCCGCCCGATTCACGCTATTCCATCCAAGACCAAGCCGACGCGGTCTTCGGTTTGATGGAACACCTCGGGATCAAGAGCGCAGTTTTGGTGGGTCACTCTCTGGGTTCGGGCGTGGCACTGATGGCGGCTTTGAACGAGCTTTCCAGGCCTACCCGTTTGGTATCGAAGCTTGTTTTGCTCGCAGGGTCGGCATATCCGGAGCAGGTGCATTTTTCCGGACGGTGGTTGAGCACGCCGTTTATCGCCTGGCTTGTGGCGAAATTGACGCCAGCGAGTCTCATAACCCGAATGGCCTTGCGCTATGCCTTTTACGATCACACGAAGGTTACGGATTCCCTGATCGAGTTGTATGCGAAATATCAGAGAATACCGGGAACGATTCATGCGTTAATGTGGACGGTGCGGAATCTTATTGCCGCCGATATCGACTTTGTAAGACGCTCGTTGAGACAAATTCAGATTCCCGTGCTCAACATACTCGGGGAGTATGACCGGATTGTTCCGCGATCGACGGCTGAGGCTTTACGCAATTTATTACCCCAATACAGGCTGGAGATCATTGACGGCGTCGGGCATGTTCCGCAGGAAGAGAGCCCGGCAGCCGTGATTCAGCTCATAAGAAAATTCGTTCTTGCGCCGTAGTTGACTTACGACTGTCGATCGTCGATTAAAAGGTTTTAGCTTCATCGTGATGATCGCCTGCCGCGTGGGCATGTTGGTTGCGCGCGATGCCCGAAGCGTCGGCGAGAACACCACGGTCGTGCAAAGCAGCGCTTCAGTTCGATCCCAGGGTTAGTGTTTGCGCTGCCATATAATTTCATAGTTAAATCCCTTAATATTTTTGTCCTACCGAGCCCGTTGAGACTGCGTGTAGACATAAGGGTGCCGAGCAATTCGCAAAGTCGCCGTTTCTGGTACGATGCCCGTGAACGTTTGAGAGAATGAATATTCTGAACAACGAGCCAGTGCGTGGACGACCGAGTTGCCTGTTTCCGAGTACAAAATGAACGATCCGATTCTTGAAGTTGATCATCTCTCCCTAGCCTATCCGGGCGGTCGCGGCCACCCCGCAACGGAGATCCTGAATGATATCTCTTTTAACGTGAAGCGTGGGCGCGCGCTCACGCTTGTCGGCCCGTCTGGTTCCGGGAAGTCGAGTGTGCTGCGCTGTCTCAACCGTCTCGTCGAGCCGTCGTCCGGGACGGTGCGATTCGATGGGCGCGACACCCGATCGTTGGATCCCCGTGAGCTTCGCTGTCGCGTCGCGCTTGTCATGCAGACGCCCGTGATGTTCGAAGGAACGGTCCGCGACAATCTCTGCATCCGCCCTGCCGGCGTACGAGGCGATTTCTCGGAGGAGCGACTGGGAGCGACACTCGATGAAGTCGGACTTGAGTCGACGCTTCTCGATCGCGAAGCGGTGACGCTCTCCGGGGGCGAGAAGCAGCGCGTGACGATCGCGCGGGCACTGCTGCGCGACCCGCAGGCGCTTCTCCTCGACGAGCCCACATCGGCGCTCGATCCACCTAACGCGCT
>Ga0193707_1000290_pt1 | contig 16230 bp, 12 predicted proteins | sample U3c2metaG_FD_143043 | JGI IMG/M metagenome (GOLD analysis project Ga0193707, IMG submission 143043) | Soil microbial communities from a riparian zone of the East river system, Colorado, United States - U3c2 | ecosystem: Environmental > Terrestrial > Soil > Riparian zone | place: USA: East River... | reverse complement strand
CGGTTGGTTATATCCGCAGCCTGGCCAGCGACGGAGATGACTTTGATCTCAGGATATTTTTTCTGAAAAGCAGAAAACACGCCGTCGTACCCGGCCTTCGTGTAAACGGCGACTTGGCCTTCTTTCTTGGCGGCGTCGACTGCCTTTTCCCATTCACCTTGCCAGCTCGGACTTGGAGCCGCCGCCGACCCACTGGTGAGCGAAAACGCCAGCAGGACGATCCAGCCGAATAGTCGCAACAGCAAGGCGCCGCTCATCTCGAAAAACTGCATGGCGGATTATTCCCAGGACGGCACTTGGTGCTTCATGACGACTTCTTTGCCGGTCTTGCCGGACTCGACGATGGCCAAACAAACTTCCAACGTCGCTTCGCCCCAGCGTCCGTCGTGCGACACCGGGCGGTTGTTCTTCACCGCCTCATACAATTCCGTCACTTCGGCTTGGCGCCCTCGCATTACTTTTTCCAGCGAAACTTCCCACTTCTTGTTGTCGCCGTAAACAAAGATGCCGTCTTGCGACTGGCGCATATCGCCTTTTTCACAGGAGAGCACGGTCAAGCCGAAGAACGACTGGTGGTGCACCGGCGCGTCGTGACCGGCGCCCCAGATCTGCCAGATCGACGGCCATTTATCCGACCGTTGGCCGTAGCGCATCTGTTCCTTTTGTTCTTCGAGGACCTTGTCGACGTTGTCGCCGCCGATGCCGCTGAGGTTGGTGCGCATTTTCAGATTCGTGTCGGGGTCGCGCGGCTGTCCGCCTTCACCGGTCCACCACATGAGCTCGGCGGTGTCGAAGAACCCATAGCCGTTGTAGACCATCGTTGCCGGCACGCCGTCTTCAAATTCGAAAAAGCATGAATACGCGCCGACGCCGGGACGGATCTTGTCCCAGGCGCCCGTCCAAGCTCTGACCGTTTTCACGTTGCCGCCGCCGATCAAGCGTACGACGTCGACCTGATGCGGCGTTTGATTGAAAATGAGCCCGTTGCTGGTGACCAATTCATGGGTCGGCCAAGGGCGATACATGAATTCGTTGAAGTTCCAGGTGTTGATCATGCGCAGGGGACCGAGCTCCCCGCCCTTGACGATCTCCCGCATTTTGCGCACGGGGGCGTCGAAACTATGGGTGTGACCGCACAACAATTTGATCTTGTACTTGTCGGCGGTGTCGTTCATCTTTTCCGCGTCTTCGATCGTCAACGCCATGGGTTTTTCGACGATGACATGCTTGCCGTGTTTCGCCGCGATCAACGTATGCTCGGCGTGCATTTCCGGCGGCGTGGCGATGTAGACCGCGTCGACGTTCCGGCTCTTACACAGATCTTCGATATTGTTGTAAGTCTCGGCGTTGAACTCCTTTTCAAAAACATCTAAAGCGTGACTGCGCGGATCCGCGGCACCGGTGATCTTAACGTACGGCAGTTTTGTGATGCCCGGTTTCTCGGAAAAAATTCTCGTCACCGCCATGCCGACGCCGACAAATCCTAAACGTAGAACGTCATCCATAAGTCCTCCCCGTTGGTTGCTTGTGCTTCAGAGTAAGTGCGCCGAAACTTTTAGGCTCGCGCCTCGGCGGCGATGCCATTGCAGATGTCTTTCCAGTTGGCGTCTTTGGCGACGACCGCGCTGTAAGCGAAAAGATGAGACAAATTATTGGCTGCCGGATCCCTGATCACGTGCTGCGGATCGCGGCCGGCTTCCACATCCTGAATGCCTTTCAACATGAGCTTGCGCGCCACGACGATGGCGGCATCGGATGATGTCACGAGGTGCTCTTTCGTTCGGTCTTGAATCGCGCCGGCGCCTTCGGTGACGCAGACATCTTGAACTTGGAAAACCAGCCCGATGCCGCTGTAGCTCTCGTCTTTCATCGACTCGCGATCTTGCATGTAGCGGTTCGATTTGTTTCGCACCGGCCGGTAACCTTCGCTGAGCTCCAAGCGATTGCGCCGCTGCTCCTCGGCGTTCAGCGGACGCTCGCGGTGAAAGATGATGATGTATTTCCAATGATGCGTGTCGTCGATGGGCACGTGCCAGTTCATCAGGTAGCCTTCGTGGCCGTTGAACTGTCCGGGAGGAGCGGAAAGATTCGGCATGACAAAATTGCCAACGCGGAGATATTTTTTGTCCGCGCCGACTTTTCTGGTCTTGCAAACGCGCAATCCGAAATCCGTGAGATCCGCTTCGGTGGTCTCGAGACCACCCGGAGCGCCGCCTTGCCCGGAGAATTTTACCGGTTCGACACCCGGCCCGCCGGTATCGCGATACTTGTTAAAATGGAGGTAGGACAGGTGCATGAGGTCGATGTTGCCCTCGTTACCCTGCAGGTAGTTACATTCCTGGTAAATCTTCGTGACGTAGACATGGTCGAGGGGCACGGTGAGATAGCCGTAGTTGGGAATCAACGGTGGCTTACCGGGTCCCATGTAGGCGAAGATCACGCCGGCCCGCTCTTCGACCGGATACGCCTTGTGGCAGATCGATTCGCGAAAACTTTTGCCCGCGTCTGTTTCTCCCGGCATGTCGATGACCTTGCCGTTCACATCGTAGAGCCAGCCATGATAGATGCAGCGGATCCCGCCGTCTTCGAGTCTGCCGTAGCTCAGATCGGCGCCACGGTGCGCGCAGTGAAGCTCGATGAGACCGAGCTTTCCCTGGTCGTTGCGAAACAGGACGAGCTCTTCGCCAAATAATTGAACTGGCAGGGGAGCAGCGCCTGGCGGCAGCTCTTCAGAAGCGCCGCAGGCTGCCAGTAGCGACGCATCAACTCGCCGCAGGGAGTTCCCGGTCCGGTTCTTGTCAATAATTCATTTTCTGCTTCGTTCATAAACGTGCTCTCGGGGCTTTGTCATTGTTGTTAAAGTAAAGATCATTTAGATAACCACTCGGACATATTCCACTTCTGCCAAGTTTCTTTGCGGCGCGAGTCGCTCAGCTTGTTGACCGTAGGAAAGTCCTTCAAACGCTCGAACGGCCGGCAGCCATTGATGATCAGCCGCTTGTACGGCTGTGCGGAGTGACCCGCTCTCTGGTCCGTCGTCCGCATCGGATCCAACAACCAGGCGCTTTGCGTGACGCTGACCCGCACACCGGTGATCGGATCGAAGCGCGTGCCGATGGCCCAGAGAACTTCCAAGGGATCTTCCGGGTTAACGTCTTCGTCGACCAGGATAAACAACCGGCTCGGTGGCTTCACCTTGTCGATAACTTTCATGATGTTGGTGACGTCATGCTCGCTTTCCTGATGCACGCTGATCACCACCGCGCCCATTTTTACCGTGTCGGTGACACGCCGCACCGGCAATCCCTCTTTGAGGAGCCGGTCGCCGAGCCGGGTAACGGTGCGCATGGGGAGCGAAAAGGAATAGGCGTCGCGATGTGGTTTGAACGGCGGCGCGCCGAAAAGAATCGGATCGTTTCTATGATAGAGCGCTTTCACTCTCAGCACGGGTTCCAGCACGCCGCCGGGAGCGTAATAACCGGTCCATTCGCCAAAGGGTCCCTCGGGTCGGGTTTCGACTTCCGGCGGCATGACTTCGCCTTCGATGGCGATTTCGGCGCGCGCCGAAATCGGCAGGCCGGTGACCGGTCCTTCGATGACTTCGATGGGCTCCTGCATAATGAATCCGGCGAAATCGTATTCGGGCACGCCCGGCGGACATCCAGTGGAACCCGATGCCGTGAGAAAAATAATTGGTTCGGGACTCAAAGAAACAGCAACCGGCGCTGCTTTGCCTTGCTTCCAGTACTTGCGCACGATCGCGGCGCCGTCGTTCTCCGGCTCGCAGAAAAATCCGGTGGTGTTTCGATCATGACGCTGCAGCCGATAACTGCCGAGGTTCACCCAACCCTTGTCCGGGTCTCTCAATATGACCGCCAAGCCGGTGCCGATGTAGGCGCCGCCGTCGAGCTCGTGCCAAATCGGCACGGGAATTTTGAAAAGATCAACATCGGCGCCGTTTTGCACGTTTTCCAGAATCGGTCCATCGGCGACGACTTTTGGCGGGATCGGTCGATAAGCATCCCATCGCGCCCGCCAAGTTTTCATCGCGTCGACTTCGGACGAATCCGGCTCCATGCCCACGCCCAATAAGGATCGGCGCTGCGTCGAACAGACGTTCACCGCGATGCGAAAGTTGGGCGGATATCCGTCGATGCGATCGAAGAGAAGCGCCGGACCGCCTTTCTCGAAGGCTATTTCCGAAATCGCGCCAATTTCGTATTTCAGTGCCGCGTTGCTGACGCGTCGAAGATCGCCGAGCGTCTCTAATCGGTCCAAGAATTGACGCAGGTCGGGAATCATAGATGCCTCCAGTCGTTTTGTTTCCTGGCGGAACGTTGCCGGCGATTTCTCACCGACATCCTTCCGCAGATGATTAAAAAATGACGTCTTATATCGTAAGACATCATCTCAATACAGTAGTCCAAGCTTTTCTCGCTTGTCAAGAAATGTGCGTCGACTCTTTTGCAAAAACAAATTGGTGGTCTTCAAGTGAGCTCGCGGAGTTTCGAATTACATGAAAGACATTGAAGTCGATGCCGACTCCGCAGTCGCAAGGATGCTGCGCTCTTTGGTTGTGTCGCGACCGGCTGATAATCACGGTACGCTCCTGCGAGTTCTTGACACCAAGAAAGCGGCTGGAGTAGTGTCGCTGAGACATCGTCCTGCGCTGTGAGACAAGCGAAAATCGCATTGAATTACGAAAGGAGTTCCTCAATGTCAGCGAAAGAACTGGAAACGTACGCAAAATATGAGCGGTACTACGACGCGGCGGGAATTCGCACGCGCTGCTTTGAAAAAGGCGAGGGAAAACCGGTGATACTTCTGCACGGCGGCGGCGGGCACGCCGAAACCTGGGTGCGCAATCTCATCCCGTTGTCGGAAAAATTTCGCGTGCTGGCAATCGATTATCTCGGTCACGGATACACGGATAAACCGAAGATCACCTATAATCTCGATGCATTTTCCAAACATCTGTTGGACTTCATGGATGCGGCGGGCATCAAGAAGGCGCACTTGGTGGGCGAGTCCCAAGGTGGGCAAATCAGCGTTTTGACGGCCCATGAGCATCCCGAGCGCGTCGACAAGTTGGGTCTTATCGTCGGCGGTATTCCGTCCAACGAGCATGGCTACATGTCGGGGCAGAATCGTCTACAGGAACTCAACCGCGAAGCGACCGGCATGCCGACGAAGGAAACGATCCGCAAGCGCATGGAGTGGCTATTTCACGATCCGAAGACCTTACCGGATGAATTGGTCGATATCCGGCTCAAAATTTACAGCCAGCCGGATTTTCAGCATGTGCTCCAGACCCGCGATCGAACGATTTATAACTTGATCGACAAGATCCCCAAGCTGCAAGCGCCGATACTTTTCTTCTGGACGACTCACAATCCGACTTGCCCTTGGCCGGTCGCCGACAAGGTTCATCAGTCCGTGCCTGGGTCGAGGTTCGTTCTCGTCGACAAATCAGGTCATTGGCCGCAGTACGAGCGCGCCGATATATTTAACCAAACGTTGCTGGAATTTCTCGAAGGCAGTCAGGATCCGGTTTTGATCGATACGTATCGGAAGCTTTACTGGCAATAACCTTTAGCGTCGCAAAACTCGGTTTACTTTGCTTGGCGCGTGTTGTGTTCATTGCGAGTCACGAGGTTGTGCATGGGGTTGAGACGGTTTAAATCATCACAAACAACAATACCCGAACTTCTATTCGTTGCGGCGTCGATCCTCCTTTCTGCGGCCTTGTCGTATGCGGGGGAAGCGCGACAAACCCAGGCGGACGACTGGGACAAGATTTTGGCCCGGGCACGCCAGGACGGTCGAGTCACTCTAGGGTCTAATCTCGGCACGCCGGAGTTTCGTCAGGGCGTCACCACGGCGTTTGCAAAACGATATGGCGTCACGCTGGAGATCCGTGTGCTCGAAGGCGCGGAACTCGTGGCCGTGGCGGGACGAGAGTGCGCCGCCGGCCGCGCGAGTATGGACGTTTTGTTGAGCGGGCTCAGCGAATTGATCACGCTTCATCCAAAGGGCTGCCTGGCGCCGGTAAAAACCAAACTGCTCTTACCCGAAGTCGCCGATGGCAAGTATTGGCGCGGCGGCAACCTGAAATTCAACGATCTCGAAGGGCAGTACTTGCTGCAACTTTCGGAGTTCGCTTCTTTCGGAAGACTGCTGTTCAACACCGATCTAATCAAGCCGCAGGAGTTGCGCACGACCGCGGACTTGCTCAAGCCTAAATTCAAAGGCAAGATCGCGGGATTCGATCCTCGAATCAGCGGCGCGGGACAGGCCACCGCGGCATATTTGCTGACCACGTTCGGCGAAGATTACATCCGTAAGTTGTATCTCGATCAGTCGGTGGTTTACTCCACGAACCATCGCCAGCTCTCCGACTGGGTCGCGCGCGGAAACTATTTCATGGCACTGGGCGTGCAAGAGCGGGGCTTCGACCCCTTCATGAAGGAGGGCTTTCCCCTGAAGGTTCTCAATAGTCTCGACGACGCGCCCGGTTATTTGCTCGGCGGATCGGGTGTCGTGAAGGTGATGAAAGACTCGCCGCACCCCGACGGGGCCATCGTCTTGCTAAATTGGCTGGCTTCCAAGGAAGGTCAGGAAATTGTTTCCCGTACAGTGGATCAACCGAGCCGCCGTGTCGACGTACAATTAGATGACGTCCCATTCTATCTCTATCCGAAACCCGGCGTGAAATATCTAGACACTTATTCCCACGACTTCTACACCAAGAAGCGCCCCGAAGTGATGAAAGTCCTAGCTAATCTCCTGGGGCGATAGAGCCGGCGTCCGACAAGATTTCGAGAGCGTCGATAGATTTCCCATTCACTGGGCGCGATCCATGCCGCAACCATCAGCCAAGGTCATTCTAAGCGTTGACGGTCTCAGCAAATATTACGACGGCGTTTGCGTGCTCGATCAGGTGAGCTTTCAGGTTTACGAGCGCGAAATCCTCGTACTGTTGGGACCGAGCGGCTGTGGCAAGAGCACCACGCTGCGTTTGATCGCCGGATTAGAACGGCCCGACGCCGGCGTCGTCCGCTTGAAAGAAAATGTTGTCGTCGACGCTCGATCCGGCATCTTCACTCCCGCCGAAAAGCGCAACATGGGAATGGTGTTTCAGGCCTTTGCCGTCTGGCCGCATTTGACGGTCGAAGAGCATGTCGCTTTCCCGCTGCTGGTTCGGCGCGTCTCGAAAAACGAGATTAACGCGAAAGTCGGCAGAGCCCTCGAGGTCGTCGGTCTGTCTGGATTGGAAAAGCGCTTGTCCACGCAACTCAGCGGCGGCCAGCAACAGCGGCTCGCGTTGGCAAGAGCGCTCGTCTACGAGCCGGATATCTTGCTTTTGGATGAGCCCTTGAGCAACCTCGACGCGCAACTACGCCAGCAGATGCGGCTGGAGCTGAAGAACTTGCAACGCCAGTTGGGGACAACTTTCATCTTCGTGACCCACGATCAAGATGAAGCGATGACGCTGGCGCACCGGGTGGCGCTGATGCGCAATGGAAAGATCGAGCAAGTCGGCACTCCGCAAGAGGTTTACGACGATCCCAACAGTTTATTCGTTCATTCCTTTCTCGGCACGAGCATTCGGTTCGAAGGACGATGGCTCGAAGACAGTCAGGGCGGCTGTATCCAACTCATGAACCGTTATCGGCTTAGATTTAACGCTCTTGGCGACGGGCGCAAGAATATCAGCGCCGACGGCCGGGCGCTGGCCGCGCTGCGGCCGGAAGACTTGCAGATCGTGACCGAAACGCGGCCGCCGCAGGATAACGAGATCGAGGCCGAGGTGCGCGATGTCATCAATCTCGGTGACCGCTACGAGCTCGCGTTAAAGGGATGCGACACCGAGTTTGTGCTCGAAGTTTCCAAGCGGCACCGGGTCAATGCCGGCGAAAACATTTTGCTTGCCGTCGATCCCGCCAGGATCAAGGTATGGCCGATTTAAGTATAGCGGCGTCGAGCCGCGCGGTTTGGCGCCAGCCTTCGTTGATCTGGGGCGGTTTGACACTCGTCGCCGTCGTCGCCGCGCTCACCTTGACGCCCGTTCTCTTCATCATCGTCAACAGTCTCAACGCTGCGCCGCCCAGCGAAAACTGGCGCTTTGGATTCGACGGCTGGCGCGAGGCTTTCAGCAGCCCGCGCACGCTTACCGCGATCGGCTACACGTTCTTGCTGAATATCCGCAGCGTCGTCGGGATTGTCGTCGCTTTGGTATTATCATGGCTGCTCACTCGCGTGCGCATTCCGCTGCGCAATTTCGTCGAATTCTCGCTTTGGATCGCCTATTTTCTGCCGTCGTTGCCGCTGGCGTTGAGTTGGATTCTGCTCCTCGATCCCAACTATGGACTGATCAATCACTTGATGCAGCCCATCGGAATGAAATTTAATATTTATTCCTTGTTGGGAATTTTCTGGATTCACTTGACGGCGACGACGATTCCGATCATGACCATTTTGCTGGCGCCCGTGCTGCGCCAACTCGACGCGTCGCTCGAAGAAGCTGCGCGCATGTGCGGCGCCGGATCATGGCAGACCTTCAGGCGCGTGTTGATTCCGCTGTTGGGTCCGGCTTTGTTCACGGTGTTCCTCGCCGCGCTGATACGCGGTCTCGAGGCCTTTCAGGTCGAGTTGCTGCTCGGCAAGCCGATCGGCGTCTTTGTTTACGCCACACGCATTTACGATCTCATTCAATGGGAACCGCCGTTGTTTCCCCAAGCGATGGCGCTCAGCACACTGTTCCTCGGTATCCTTTTTCTATTGGCGCTGTTTTACCAGCGCTACACCAGCACACGGGCTTTCGCGACGGTCTCCGGGCGAGGCGTTTCCTTTCGCCTCATGGACATCGGCCGGGTCCGCTATGCAATTTCAGCGCTGCTGATTATTTTCGTCGTCATCAGTGTTTATCTTCCCCTGGCGGTTTTGATTGTCGGCTCTTTGATGAAGCTTTTCGGTTTTTTTACGATCAAAGATCCGTTCTCGACGCGTCATTGGTCGCTCGTCCTCGGCGATCCGGTCTTTCTTTCCGCGGTGCGCAATTCGATCGCCCTCGGCGTCGGGACCGCCGGCATCGGGCTATTCTGTTACTGTCTTGTCGGCTACGCGCTGGTTCGAACAAAGATCGCCGGCCGGTCGCTGATCAATCTTTTGATCTGGTTGCCGTGGGCCATTCCGGGTATCCTGCTCGGCCTGGCGTTCTTGTGGCTGTTTCTTTCAGCTCGGGTGTTCGCGCCGTTGTATGGGAGCTATCTCGGATTGGTGCTGGTGCTGCTCATCAAGGAGATGCCCATCGGAGTGCACATGACCAAAACTGCCTTCGTGCAAATATCCGAAGAGCTCGAGCAGGTCGGACGGGTCTGCGGCGCGCCATGGTTTTATAATTTCCGCCGTATCGTTGTCCCGCTGATTTCCCCGGTGCTGGTCAGTGTCTTCGCCATCGTATTTATGGGCGCGGTGCGCGACATCGATACGATCATTCTCGTCGGCACGGCAAACACCAGGCCCTTGTCGATTCTCATGATGGAGTATTCCATGGCCGGCGAGATGCAGGCGGCGTCGATCCTTGGGGTGATCTTGAGCTTATTCGCCATCGCGATTGCGTTGGTTTCCAGGAAAATCGGTTTGCGCAGCGCCGCGTAAAGAAAGCGTTCCAGTCGTTCAAGTCGTTCGAAACGTTCAAAGTGGTCGAAGAACTCGTTACGGCTCAATCTAGGGGCCAAGATTAATATCGCGTCGAGGAGAAACCATATGAGCTTCAAATCCATGGGAGATTTTATCGCGGCCGCGAACGCGCTCGGCGATGTGAAAACCGTCCACGGCGCCGACTTGGATCTCGACGTGGGTTGTCTCACCGAGATTGCCTACGAACAAGATGGTCCGATGCTCGTGTTCGATCGCTTCGTGGGCTATCCCGAGGACTTCCGCGTGGTGACCAACGTCTATCGCAACAGCATTCGCCGTTATTCCCTCGCGCTCGGTTTTCCGACCCATGCCCATCCGGTGGAGCTGGTTAAACTGCTCCGAGAGAGACGTCGCGCGCAGAAAATGATTCCACCGCTGCTGGTCGCCGACGGCCCCATTCTCGAAAACAAGTTGACGGGAACTGCGGTCGACATCGGCCGATTTCCCGTTCCCAAGTGGCACACAGAAGATGGCGGCAGATATATCGGCACCGGCGACCTGGTGATCGTGCGCGACCCGGAGACCGGTTGGATCAATTTCGGCACCTATCGAGCTTGTGTGCAGGGCAGGGATCGCGTCAGTCTTTGGATCATCAAACATAAACATGGAAGAATTATCGCGGAAAAATATTGGGCCAAAGGTCAACCCTGCCCCGTGGCGGTCGTCGTCGGCTGCGATCCCATCACGTTCATGGCGTCCACCAGCCGCATGAAATACGAATACGCGGGAGCGCTCCACGGCGCGCCCGTCGAAGTCGTGAACGCTCCGTACACCGGGCTGCCGGTGCCGGCCCACGGCGAGATCGTCCTCGAAGGCGAGATTCCTTCGCCTCAGGAGGAGACGGTGGCCGAAGGGCCGTTCGGCGAATGGCCCGGCTACTATTCGCACATGGGTCAGGAATGCGTCGTGCGCGTGAAGCAGATCAGCCATAGAAATTCGCCGACGCTCTTCGGCGATCCGCCCATGCGTCCGCTGCTCTCGTGGGGTGGCGATCTGCCGGTTGCCGGCGCGGAAGTCTGGGATCATCTGGAGCGTTCGGGCGTCACCGACATCACCGGCGTGTGGGGACATTGCCGCGGCTTGATGATGGTCATCTCGCTCCAGCAGCGCTATGCCGGTCACGCGATGCAGGCGTTGTATGCCGCCAATGGGCTGAAGAGCAGCCGCAGCATGTCGTCTTTCTTTGTCGCAGTCGACGACGATATCGATCCCGCCAACTTCAAAGATGTTTTATGGGCGATCTGCACGCGCGCCGATCCCGGGACTTCCGTCGAAATTTTAAAGTCGGTGTGGACCGAGAATCTTGATCCGCGTTTAACACCGATTCAGAAAGGAACCGGCGCTTACACGGCGGGACGCATCTTGATCGACGCCTGTAAGCCGTTCCATTGGCGTGACCAGTTCCCGAAAACCAATATTTTTTCCACGGAAGACAAACAGGCGGTGAAAAAACGCTGGGCCAATCTCGTCGAAGAGATGGCCAGCGCGAGAAAAGTCTATGGGCAATGACGAAAGAGCGCCATTGTCGCTTTTGCTGGCGTGGGTGGTTTCGCTCCTTGCCGTAAACTTTGCTTGGGGCGCCGCGCCGACCGAATGGGAGTCGCTGGTCAACCGCGCGCGCCAGGAAAAACGGGTGGTGTTAGGGACGGATATCAGCATTGGAAACTTTCGCCAAGGAATCACCACTAGCTTCGCCAAACAATTCGGCATCGAACTGGAATTTCGCGTGCTCGAAGGCGCCCAGCTCGTCGCGATCGCCGCCAGAGAGTGTGCCGCGAGTCGCGCCAGCATGGATTTGCTGCTATCAGGAAACTCGGAACTCATATTACTCTATCCTAAGGGTTGTCTAGCACCGGCGCGACCGAAACTGATTCTACCGGAGGTGTTGGACGGCAAAAATTGGCGCGGCGGCGCGCTTAAATGGAATGACCCCGAAGGGCAATATTTGTTGCAGACGAGCGAGGCTACTTACGGTTGGACCGTGATCAACACCGATCAGGTCAAGCCCAGCGAGCTAAATTCCGCAAGGGATCTGTTGCGCCCGGAATACAAAGGTAAGATCGCCAGCTTCGATCCGCGCGGCGGCGGCGCCGGACAGGGACGCGCGACTTACATGATGACCGTTCTCGGTGAAGATTATGTGCGCAGCCTCTACCTCGATCAGAAAGTGACTTACACCGCCAATCATCAGCAGCTCGCCGAATGGATTGCCCGCGGCGTTCATTTGTTCGGACTGGGCGCAGTGGAACGTATCTTCGAGCCGATGCGCAAAGAAGGATTGCCCGTCGGTGTGGTCGCTTCCTTCAGCGACGCGCCGGGTTACTTGACGGGCGGCTCCAGCGTCGTGAAATTAATCAAGGATGCGCCGCATGCCAACGCCGCTGCGGTGTTATTGAATTGGTTCGCTTCCAAGGAAGCGCAAACCATCTACGCGCAAAACGTCTTACAACCGAGCCGGCGAACCGACGTTATCCTCAAAGAGGTTCCTGACTATTTAGTTCCAAAGCCAGGGGTGAAATACCTCGATTCCTACGGCTATGAATTCTATGCCAAGAAACGGCCGGAAGTAATCAAACGCGTGATCGACCTACTGGGTCGTTAGAGATAAATCAGGAAGACGAAAAAACATGAAGCCGTTCTTCACGTTAAACATAACCACACTTTTTATCGCGCTCTCGTTGTTAACCCGCGCTGAATCAGCGACGCCGGGGATTTGGGAACAGACCCTCGCCAAGGCCAAACAAGAGGGGAAAGTCGTGCTTGGTAGCGGCGTCGGTGTTCCGGCATTTCGCCAGGGCATGATCGCCGCTTTTGCGAAACGATTCGGCTTCGACGTTGAAATGCGCGTGCTCGAGGGCGCCGAGTTGACCACCGTCGTGGGGCGAGAGTGTGCCGCCGGACGACCGAGCATCGACGTTCTTCTTGGCGGCCTCAGCGAGCTGATCTCGGTTTTTCCCAAGGGCTGCCTGGCGCCGGCAAAACCGCGCTTGATCCTCGACGAATCCGCCAACCCGAAGAATTGGAAAAGCGGTTCGCTCAAATGGACCGACCTCGACGGCCAATATTTTTTACAGACATCCGATCAAGTTTACGGCTCGCTGATCGTCAATTCCAATCTTGTCAAAGCGAAAGAAATCATCTCCATCAAGGACTTGTTGAGGCCCCAGTATGCAGGAAAGATCGCGAGCTACGATCCGCGCAAAAGCGGCGCCGGTCAATCGGACGCGACCTACTGGTACGCAGCGCTAGGCGAAGAATTTGTGAAGCGGCTCTTCGTCGAGCAAAAAGTCGTTTACACTTCCGATCATCAACAGCTTGCCGAATGGATCGCGCGCGGCGTTTATCTTGTCGGTCTCGGCAGCGTCGACCGAAACGTCGAGCCGTTGCGTCATGAGGGATTACCCATCGGCATTGTCGCTTCGTTGACGGATGCGCCCGGTTATATCACCGGCGGGAGCAGCGTTATCAAAGTAATTAAAGACGCGCCGCATCCCAATGGCGCGACGATATTGCTCAATTGGCTGGCGTCAAAAGAGGGGCAGGAAATTTTTTCACAATCCACCGGACATCCGAGCCGGCGCACCGACGTCGGCACGAAAGGCGTGCCGAGTCATCGCATACCGGTGCTAGGTACGGATTACCTCGACAGCTACACTTTCGAGTTCTATTCCAAGAAACGGCCGGAGATCAGCCAGAAACTCGCGGAGCTCCTGGGTCGATAAAGATACCAGAGACGACGGAGCGATTCGGTCATAAGCGCGGCGTTGTTCACGCGTCGAGAAAATCCACGATCAGCTTGCTCACCAATGCAGGCTGATCGTTCTGCACCTGGTGGCCGGCTTTGGCGACATAGTGAAATTTGACCTTCGGCAGCATTTTTTCCAATTGCCTGCCGAGCTCCACCGGGGCGAAGCCGTCGTCCTCGCCCCAAATGCAGATCGTCGGGATGGTCAGCTTGGGGAGCGTATCGCGCATGTCGTATTTCAGCCGCAGGTTAGGATCTTTCGTCAATCTCTGCTGGCCTTCTTGAAAGACTTTTCGCGCTTCCTCGGCGCCGGCACGATTGGCGCAGTCGTTACGCAACTTGACGAGCTCGTCGGTGATCAGGTTTTTGTTCCAGACGATGGTTTGCAAGAACGCCCGCATCGACTCCGCGGTGCCGTTGTAGGCGCGGATCGCGCGCATGCCTTCGGTCATGGGGATTTCCATTCCCATGGCGCCGGAGATGGTATTGCTGGCGATCAACACGAGCTTGTCGACACGATCGGGATGTTCCAGGGCGTATTTCGCCGCGACCCATGCGCCCTGGGAGTTTCCACCAACCACGGCTTTTTCAATGCAAAGCGTGTCCATGAATGCTTCGAGCTGATCGACCCGACTTTGCACGCCTTCGCTCGCCGGATAGTAGGGATCGGTCTCACCAAAGCCGCCGACGCTGTCGAGAGCATAAACTTGAAATTTTGTCGCCAACGTCGGCATCAGCTGAGCGAAACCGGCTTCACCTGATGAGCCCGGACCGCCGCCGTGACACAGCACAACGGCGGCGCCGTTGTTACCGCACTCGGTATAATGGGTGCGAATCCTTCCCGCCATCACGTTTCGAGAACGCAAAACAGTATCAGTCATAATCAGTTTCCTCCTCGCACGTCGAAAATCGAAGTGAATTTTTGAGACGTTATGCGGACTCAGCCGACGCCAGATCCCAGTAACCCACGGCCATGCCGAGCAGGCCGCGGTAAAACGGCTCATAGGTGAGCAGCTCGGGCTTGCAGTCGCCGATCATACCCATCAAAGTAATCCACTGGCGCAGCTCGATCTCACCGTTTTGGATCAAGTCCTGGTTGGACAATCGCGCGAGCTCACGGCCCCGGCCATCCTGCATCCATGCAAGAATTTTTCGATCGAAATCCTGGCAAATGGAACCGAGAGTGCAGGGACCTTTATAATGATTCCAAGGATAACCGGCGCTGAAGTGAGAGAGACCGCCGGAGGCGTAGATCATCACGCGTTTTTCCGCGGGCAACGAGCCGATCACTTTTCTTAGAGTCTCGCCGAACTGGTAGCAGCGCGCCGGCGTCGGCGCGGGGACATGGATGGCGTTGATGAAGATCGGCACGATGGCCAGGTTGCCGTTGAGCTGGAGATATTCCAGGGGCTCGCGATGGGCGTGTGAAATGAGATGATCCTTGGGAAATTCAGTCGAGTAGGCGAGGTCGATGCCGGATTCGACACATTGTTCGAGTATCGTCCATGCGGCGTCGGCGTCGCAGCGATAGCGCTGGCCGGTTCGGCCATCGCGAAAAGCGGCGACGAGCTCTTTGCCCACATAGATAGAAAATTGCGGTAGGTTATTCTCCAAGAAATTTTCGTTCTGATCATCGCCGATCACGAGCAGGACATCCGGGCGCAGCGCATTGATCTTGTCGCGGAGAAAATTCAATCCGTCGCGGATCTTCCCGTACCGAGACTCGTTGGCTTCGAGAGTTTCCTCGGCGACCTGCGGTTGATCCGGCGGTTCGACGCCGAATCGATGTTTGTAATGTGAGCGCGTCTGTCCGCGGCGATCGTCCCAAACTTTGGGCTCGAGAAATGTGTAGGCGTGGGATGAGGCCATGGCGGCGATAAGTTTGCCCATTGCAACACTCCCTGTCGATGGATTGGATTTGCTGGCTCGCCGGTGTTTCAGGCGCTCGCGTTCTGTTTCTGCTTCTCGGCGAGCATCATCGCCACTTCGACGATCATATCTTCCTGGCCGCCGACGACCTTGCGTTTGCCGAGCTCGACTAAAATATCGCGCGCGTCGACGCCGAACTGTTCGGCGGCTTTGTCGGCATGGAGCAGAAAGCTCGAATAGACGCCGGCATAGCCCATGGTCAGGCTGACTTTGCCGATGCGCACCGGTTTCGGCATGATCGGGCGCACGATGTTCTCGGCGACGTCCATGATCTTCCACAAATTGATGCCGGTCTCGTAGCCCATTTTATCCAAGACTGCCGCGAGCACTTCGGTCGGCGTGTTGCCCGAGCCGGCGCCCAAGCCGCAGGTACAAGCGTCGATCCAGCGCGCGCCTTCTTCAATGGCCGCGACGCTGTTGGCCACGGCAAGGGAGAGATTGTTGTGGCCGTGGAAGCCGACGCCGATTTTTAGAGCGGCGCGCAGCGCCGCGACCCGTTGCTTTACCGTGTCGGGCATGAGCGCGCCGGCGGAGTCGGTGACTAGGACCACGTCCGCGCCGTAACTTTCCATGAGCTTTCCCTGTTCGGCGATCGTCTCCGGCGACCCCATGTGCGACAGCATGAGCATGCCGATCACTTCCATGCCCATTTTTTTCGCCAGGCCGATATGTTGCTCGGCAATGTCCGCTTCGGTGACATGCGTCGCGATCTGCGCGACCTTGGCGCCGTAGTCCGCGGCCATCTTGAGATCGTCTTTGGTGCCGATCCCAGGCAGCAGCAACACGGCGAGCTTGCCATTCTTAATCACCTCGGATGCCGCTTGCAGCAATTCCATTTCGGACTGTTTAGAAAA
>Ga0193707_1000287_pt1 | contig 16305 bp, 14 predicted proteins | sample U3c2metaG_FD_143043 | JGI IMG/M metagenome (GOLD analysis project Ga0193707, IMG submission 143043) | Soil microbial communities from a riparian zone of the East river system, Colorado, United States - U3c2 | ecosystem: Environmental > Terrestrial > Soil > Riparian zone | place: USA: East River... | reverse complement strand
TATGCCTTATTGCGGCTGCGGCACGATCCGGAGATACGGTTTCGGCGCTTTCCAGCCTTGCGGATAACGCTTCTTCGCCTCCTCGTCCGAAACCGAACCTGCAATGATCACATCGTCCCCTTGTTTCCAGTTGACTGGCGTCGCTACCTGATGCTTCGCGGTCAATTGCAGCGAGTCGATCACCCGCAGCACTTCGTCGAAGTTGCGCCCCGTGGTCATCGGGTAAACCAGGATCAACTTAATCTTTTTGTCCGGGCCGACGACGTAAACGTTGCGCACGGTCGCGTTGTCGGCAGGTGTGCGTTTCTTCGGGTCCCCCTCAACATCCGCCGGAAGCATGCCGTACAGTTTTGAGATCTTGAAGTCGGCATCCCCGACGATTGGATAGTTCGGCGCCTGTCCCTGCGTCTCTTCAATGTCTTTCGCCCAGCCTTTATGATCGCCAGTGGAATCAATTGATAATCCCATTATCTTCACGTTCCTCCGCTCGAACTCCGGCTTGATTTTCGCCATATAACCGAGCTCGGTCGTGCACACCGGCGTGAAGTCCTTCGGATGTGAGAACAGAATGGCCCAGGAGTTGCCGATCCAATCATGGAAACGAACTCGGCCTTCTGTGGTTTCCGCTTCAAAATCTGGTGCTGTATCTCCAATTTTCATTTGGTTTTTCCTCTCTTTACTTACTACGGAGAATGTTTTCTCAAGTTCTGAGTCGAAAGTCAATTCTGGCGTGCGTTACCGATTCATCAAAAGATTCGAATCCAAACCTTGCGGGTAACGCATCCAATCCGCATGGAAACGCTGTTCCGCGACGTCCGCTACGGTATTCGCCAACTAAGCAAACATCCTGCTTTTACCATTCTCGCGATCATTTCGCTCGCGCTCGGCATCGGGGCGAACACCGCGATCTTTAGCCTTGTTAACACCGTCTTGCTCCGGCCATTGCCTGTAAAGGAACCTTCGCGGCTGATCGAGGTTTACGGCGCGCTGCACAACGGCGCTGATTTCACCCTTCAGTCGCACCTGAATTACAAAGATTACCGCGATAGAAACGACGTCTTTTCCGGATTGTTCGTGTACCGAATGGTCGTTTCCAGCCTGAGCCACAACGGCAACAATCAGCGCGTTTGGGGCTATCTCGTTTCCGGGAACTACTTCGATGTTCTGGGCGTCAAACCGATTCTCGGCCGCGGATTTCTCCCCGAGGAAGATCAGACGCATGGATCACATCCCGTTGCAATTCTGAGCTATTCCTGTTGGCAGGGCCGTTTCGGAGGCGACCCATCGATCGTTGGCAAAACTATTTCGCTTAACAATCACACCTTCAACGTGGTGGGCGTGGCGCCTAAGGGATTCGTCGGAACCGAAGTGGCATACGCGCCTGCGTTTTGGGCGCCGATAATGATGGCAAAAGAGATCGAGCCTGGGAGCAATTGGCTCGAGTCACGCGACAGCGACAATCTTTTCATGATCGGTCGCTTGAAACCCCGTGTGACCGTGGGACAAGCGAAAGCCGAGCTCGACTCGATCACGCTTCAGCTCGCCAAAGAATATCCCGCTGAAAACGAAGGTCGTGGCATCATCCTTTCACCGCCGGGATTATTCATTCCAAGCATTCGCGACGCATCGATCACGTTTGCCACCGTACTTATGGTGATCGTCGGACTGGTCTTGCTGCTCGCATGTGTGAATTTGGCGAACCTTCAGCTGGCACGTGTTACCGGCCGCCGCAAAGAGATCGCCATTCGATTAGCAGTCGGTGCAACTCGCGGCCGGCTTGTGCGTCAATTACTAACCGAAGGGGTCTTGCTTGCGCTCGCTGGCGGAGTGCTCGGTCTGCTGTTGGCCGCGTGGATGACCAGTCTGGTCGGTGGAATTAAACTCCCCATGGATATTGCGCTCGTGTTCGATCTGAAGCTGGATTGGCGGGTAATGTTCTTTGCCCTTGGTTTGTCGATTCTAACAGGGATTGTTTTCAGTCTTTTGCCTGCGCTCCAATCTTCCAAGCCGGCACTGGTTCCCGGTTTGAAAGATGATGCCTCATTGGCCGGATTTCGGCGTTCGCGATTGCGCAATTCGCTGGTCGTCGCACAAGTTTCGCTATCGCTGATTCTCCTTGTTTGCGCGGGTTTGATTGTGCGCAGTCTGAAAGCCGCGCAGCAAATGCGCCCGGGGTTCGATCCGGAAAACGCGGTGGCATTGTCCTTTGATGTCGGACTTCAAGGTTATGAAGAAGCAAAAGGGCGCGCGTTTCATCGACAAGTGCTTGAGCGTGCGCGTGCGCTACCGGGAGTGCGCTCCGCCGCGCTGACCAGCAACGTCCCACTCAGTCTCAATTATAATTATTCCAGCATCTATCTCGAGGGTCAGTCCGAGACAAACATGAGCAAACTTCCGGTCGCTATCCCGATATCGGTCAGTCCCGGTTTCTTCGAAACGATGCGAATCTCTCTACGGGGCCGTGATTTCGCCGAGAATGAAGATAAGAAAGAGTCCCGTGTCGCCGTTGTGAACGAAACATTCGCGAAAAAATTCTTTCCGAATCAGGACCCAATCGGCAAGCGTTTCAATTTCACCGGACCGAAGGATCCGTTGTGGCAGGTCATTGGCGTGTGTGGTGATGGCAAATACAACAGCCTCGGCGAAGCTCCGATGCCTGCCGTGTTTCGGCCGCAATTTCGTGATTACGATACCGTATGCACACTAGTAGTGCGGACGAGCGGTGATCCGCGTTCCTTGATTCCGACACTTCGGAATGAGATCCAAAATATGGACGCAACGCTCCCTCTGTACGACATCAAAACGCTGACGGAACATATGAACATTCCACTGTTCCCCGCCCGCATGGCTGCGAATGTTTTGGGAAGTTTCGGTGTGCTTGCACTTGTTCTAGCCGCCATCGGCATTTACGGCGTGATGTCCTACGTTGTCGCTGGGCGTACGCGCGAAATCGGATTGCGTATGGCTCTCGGCGCGCAATTGCGTCACGTTCGTCAGCTCATTCTTCGACAAGGCATGATGCTCGCCGGGATTGGACTCGTTCTCGGTCTTGCGGTCGTCTTCGTGCTCGCTCGATTCCTGACCAGCATGCTTTACGGCGTGAGTCCGAGTGATCCAGTCACGTTCCTAGGCATCAGCTTCCTTCTTGCCATGGTGGCGCTGCTCGCGTGCTACCTCCCCGCGCGTCGCGCGGCCCGTATCGATCCTATGATTGCGATTCGCGAAGAATGAGCATCCGCGGAGGGAGGCACACGATCAGGTGATCGATGCCACTCCGATCACTTCGCAAAATTTATTCAGATCGATGTTGCCACCCGAGACGACTGCGACGATCGGACCTTTGCCGGCTTTTCCACTCAAAGCTGCAGCGAGCGGCAACGCGCCCGCACCTTCGGAGATTACCCGTGTCTTTTCCGCCATGAGCCGCATCGCTTTCCTGGTTTCCTCCAGGCTGACCACAAAGTAATCATCGACGATCGGTTTCATTCGTTCCCACATGCGAGGGAACGTGCTTTGGCCACCGGCGCCATCGACAAAAGAGGCTTTCCAATCTTTGAATACTTGCGGTGATCCCATCTTGAACGAGAGCGCGGAGGGTGCCGCAGTCTCGGGCTCAACACCGAAAATTTTTGTCTCCGGCTTGAGCGCTTTGATGGCCGCACCGACGCCAGTGATGAGCCCGCCGCCACCGATGCTGGCGATGACAGCTGCCGTATCTGGAGCGTCCTCTAGAATTTCCAATCCCATTGTTCCGTGGCCGGCGATGAAATTGTCGTCGTCGAACGGATGAATGAATGTTCCGTCTGCACCGGGAAATGAGCGCTCGTCCAGTGTTTTCCATGCGACCTCGTACGATACCGGAATGAGTTTTGCACCGAGCGCTCGCATCCGTTCCAGCTTCGATTTGGGCGCGGTCTCGATCACTACGACGGCGCATGGCACACCCGCTTGTCGCGCCGCGTAGGCGACACCCTGGCCGGCGTTTCCCGCGCTGATCGTCCATACTCCGCGTTTGCGCTCCGAATCGGGAAGCAGTGCCACGGCGTTCGCTGCGCCGCGCAACTTGTAGGCATTAATCGGCTGCAGATTTTCTAGCTTGAGTCGGATGTCCGGAAAATCCGGTCCCAGATCCAGGCGAATGAGAGGCGTGCGAACAATCGTGTGTGCAATTCGTTTGCGCGCTTCTTGTATTTCTGAAAGCCGGATCGGGCGCACCGGTTCGAGAATCATCGGCTTCACTGTAGAGGGAGCCGTGCCGGCTGCAATTATTGTAATCAGGCGACAGAGCCTGTGCAGAATGCGTCCGCTGCCTAGAACGTTTTGTCAGAATCGAGAAGGATTGTGACCGGGCCTTCGTTCACCAATTCCACTGACATCATTGCCTGGAAAACTCCTGTAGCCACGGTGATTCCCAACTTGCGCAGTGCTTCGCTGAGCTCTTCATAGAGCTGCTGCGCCTGCTCCGGCGGTGCGGCAGCAATAAAGCTGGGCCTGCGTTGACCGCGTGCATCGCCGTAAAGCGTAAACTGCGAAACAACCAGCGCGCTGCCGTTCACGTCCAGGAGCGACCGGTTCATTTTTCCCTGATCGTCCTCAAAAATTCTCAGGTTTGCGATCTTCTCGGCCATGCTGACAGCGACGGCAGGCCTGTCGTTTCGCCCGACGCCGAGCAAAATCACAAGACCCGCCGCGATTTCTCCCGTGACTGCGCCTTCCACAATTACACGCGCGCGACTTACACGCTGGACAACGGCTCGCATTTCTTAGCTACAAAATTCTCTGCAGCAAATCGGCAAGACGCCAACCGGCTTTGTGTAATTCTTGTCGGACAACACCTGTTGCCCACGCGCGATAGTTCGTTTGATTTGCAGTTGGTTTTTCGACTGCCTCACCGGCAGCCACGATACGGTCTTCCTCTGGTTGTGCGTGCACATTTGTGAAATCCAGCCTCGCATACGCCTCGCGCGCAATTGGCAAAATTTCGTTCGCCCATATCTCGGCATAACCATCGACGGGAACATTCGGCGGCATTCGCCAATTGTTGGGTTCATGAGTCGCCATCTCGAAGACCAGCTCTCTCTTGTGCGGCTCGATGAGCGCCTGCAATTCGCTTTTCCGTAGCGCAACGGGCCACTGGAGGAAAAGCGCGTTTACTGCGTCATAGTCCCAAAAGCCGTGCAATTTCTTCCTGTGAATTCCGCGCTTGCGTGGCGGTTCGTCGCCCAGCTCAAGCGTAAACGTATTTCCGCCTTCGTTTCCAAGTGCCGACTTATCTTCATTAGGATCCACCACTCGCCCCTGCTGATCGAAATATTCCGCGCCTACATGCAGCGGCTGATGAATGTCGGCAACGTAATGAGCCAGCAAAATAAGTGCTACGGGCTTTGTAATTCTGCGCTCATTATGTTCAGGCACTCGTCCCTGCAAGACTTGGATGCAAAACGGAATCATGTGGACCACATCCCATTTGCTCCGGCCGGCGGAACCGTCCCGGTATCTTTGAGCCGGCACGACTGGAACGTCTGTATAGTGGAACCAATGATGCGAAGGCGCGCCTGGATTGGCGCCGGGTGTCGGCGGATTTGCTCGCCAGAAATCGCGCAACTGGCTGTCAATGTTTCGAGGTCCTGAAATATGGAATGATCTAGGATCATCAACACCTTTCTTGTCCCAACCTTTGATTTCGTCAGCAATGAGGGCTGCTTTTTCCAGAGTCAGTCCGTCCAGCAACTCGCGGATTTTTGTGGCGGTGGGTGTATTTGCCAATCTTTCGTCTGCGATCGCGCCGACAATCTCATGGCCAAGCGGGCTGTACGCTTGCGCCGGATTTGAGAATTGAAGAGTTAAAAAAATCAAGCAGAGAGCGTGGCGCCATGCAGATTTCATGTCAGAATTGGGCGACAATACGATTGAATTCGCTCGTGCCTGCAAAAGTTTCGGTGCACCCTGGCTCAACCGGCGAAGGTCGCACGAATTTTCTCAAGGCGTTTCTGGAGTTTTAAGAAGTGGGACCCGGACCAATAAATCTGCCCGCAGCCAGCGCAACGCCGGAATTGTTCGTAATAGATTTTCGTAAGCGGTTCCAGTCTCTCAATTATTTCAGCCTTGGAAACCTTGCGCAGCGGCGCGTTGCAACGAAGGCACCGCGTAAACGGAGCGGGGGAGTTAAGAAGATCAAAACGGCGGATTACTTCGACGGTTTGTTCGTCAGCGTTCTGTGAACGCGGGTAGTAACCGGTTTTTACCACCCGATGCATGAGCAAACGCCGGTCGCGTGTGAGGAGGGCCCGGTTTTCGCGTTCCATTATGTCGATCAATTGCCGATCTTCCGCTAGAGGATCGTAGGCGACATCAAACCCGAGCAAGCGCAAATCACGCGCTAGTTTTCCGAGGTGGCCATCCACGACAAAGCAAGTAGTGTTAGTAACTTGTAATCGTTTTTCATTAAAATTCGTAGGACCTGTTTTCACTGGGTAAAGCTCAACAGTCCCATCAGTGGAGATCGCGTAATCAAAATCGACCGGCTGCCCATTAACCAGGATCAAATCGACTTCCGGATGCGGAACGCCACACCCTTCGATGACATCTTTCACCGATGTCTTTTCGCCGAGGCCGCGTTCGATCCTTCGGCCATACGCTCCCGATCGCACGAAAAAATCAAGATCTCCGTGCAAATTGAGCTGAACCGTAAACGGCTTCACATTATTTTGTGATTCGCGCGTTGGCGTAAGCGTACTCGAAGGTAGCCGCGCGCGGCCGCCCCATCAGCTTGCCCGGTCCCAGAGGCTCATCTTCTCCGTAATAACAGTCGATCTGCCAGCGGCGCAGACCGCCGCCGGTATCCATGATCTTCCACCGATTACTGCGAAACACGTTCTGCAAATCCGAAGACTTAGTCTCGATAATTGCACCATGGCGCAGAATGCCCTGCGTTGACTTCATCGCAGCGGAAAAGCGTGGAACTAAAACCCCGCCCCCGCCTGTAGGGGCCGAAGCGAATGCATATGAATCTCCACCGTTGTAACGAATGTAATTGCGCCCGTTCACCGGTGTAACGATCCGGCCGAAGCCTTCCTTCTTCACCGAGCGAAGAAAATCGCGCGGATATTTTCGCCCGCGCAAACCACGTTTTGTGACCGGGGTTGCATCAAATCCGCGTTCGAATGTGAAGCCAGATTCTTTCGGGGTGTAATAGAGAGTGCAGACTACAAAGTATTCACCGTTATGTCCTTGAGGGCGCCGCGCCAACCTTTCGTTCTCATACGCAAGCCGCTGGACAACTTCAGGCCACGGAATGTCGGCTCGGAGTTCGGAACAGGCGAGAATACTGAGGGCCGCGATCCCAGTGATCAGGTGCCGAAAAGGGATTCGATCGAACCGCCGATCAAAACTTCGATGGGGAGTCGTTTCCATTCGTATTCGTAGGGCGGTTGCTTCCACGCGAACTGCTCTGGGTACAATTTTCGGAGCATCCGAATGATTTCAACGCCTGTTTGAAACGGTTGAAACACATTTCGATCCGTAACGTGTAACTGCGCACCGTTACAAAGTTCACCGGCGAACTTCTGAAAGGTCGGCTGGAAATAGTTTTCGCGGAAGAAAACTCCGGGCAACTTTGATGCGTTGAGTTCGCCGGAGAGTCTTTCGGCTTCGATAAACGGTGCGCCGAAAATCTCGAATGGACGTGTTGTGCCGCGGCCTTCCGAAATATTTGTTCCTTCCAGAAGACACATGCCTGGATAAACAACCGCAGTATCGAGCGTGGGCATGTTGGGTGACGGCATCACCCATGGCAGACCGGTTTGATCCAACCACATTTGGCGCTCCCAGCTTTTCATCGGCAGGATCGACACTCGACATTGCGGGAAGGCCTCGTCTCGAAATTGCCGAGCAAGTTCACCGATGGTTTTTGCATGGCGCACTGGAATCGGATGGAGACCGACGAACGATTTGTAATTAGGATCGAGCAGCGGCCCTTCGTTCGTCACGCCATTGATCGGATTCGGCCGATCGAGAACGACAACGTCTATGCCCGCTTTCTCGCAGGCGCGCATGCAGAGATACATCGTCCAGATGAAAGTATAGTAGCGCGCCCCGATCTCCTGGAGATCTACGAGCAAAACGTCGACGTCTTTCAGCATGTCCGCAGTCGGCTCGCGATGTTCGCCGTACAGACTGTAAACAGGAATGCGCAAACGGGGATGCTCGTAACTTTTCCATTCCACCATGTTGTCCTGCGTCTGGCCGAGGAACCCGTGTTGCGGACCAAAGAACACTGAGAGACGAAAAAGATCGCCAGCATGTCGCTCGAGAATTCGCGACGCGTGCTGGAGCTTCGCAGAGACCGAGGCGGGATGCAGCAGCGCACCGATGCGCGCGCCGCGAAATTTCTCTGGCCAGAGTTCGCTCAAATGATCGAGTGGAAGTTCGACGGCCATTGGAGGTAGTTTGTGGAAAGCCTTGTAGTGGCGTTGTGTCAAACGCCGGAACTAAAGTTAGGTGCCCGGCACAAGCACCTCTACAACTTTCTGCGCAATGCGAACGCTGCCAGAGTGGCTATCGCACTGAGAACTGCGCACAACTTGGCGAACAATTCACCATGGCGCGTATAAAACGTTAGGTCATTCTCGGTCGGGATCTTTACCTCGCCAGTGAGCACGCCTTCGGTAAATGTGCTGCCCGTATCGTCCTGCAATTTTTGGGTGACACGTCCGAATTCGTTTACAAAACAAGTTACCCCGGTGTTCGCGGCGCGAATCATCGGACGGCGTGTTTCTACACAGCGAAAAATGGCGTTTGCCAGGTGCTGGTGTGAAGCGGCGGAATGCAAAAACCATCCGTCGTTTGTTATGTCTGCCAGTAGATTTGCGCCGGGATTCGTCTCGCTCGGAAGCACAAAGCGTCGGGTCAGCTCGCCGACTGTGTCTTCGAAACAGATCAACGGCGCTACTTTCACATCCCTATTTGTCAGCTCGAATACTGTGTGGTTCTTGCCCGCTTTGAAATCGCCAGGCACCTGTTCGCCAACAATTCGCGCAAGCAGGGGAACGGAGTGCCGCCCCGGAACATATTCGCCAAACGGGACGAGATGCAGCTTTCTATAAACCTGGACTTGCTCACCTCCATCGGAAACAAGCAGCGCGGCGTTATACACATCACCGTTTTCTTCGTCGATTGTGCCCAAAAGGATGTCGGTCTCGGCCGATGCCGCAAGATCCATGACGAATTGATAGCTTTCCCGGTCTCCAAGAACCGGCCCGGGCATGGAGCTTTCCGGCCAGATCAATAAATCCGGTGGAGGAGTCGAGCGCAGCGCAATTTCGCTCAGGCGTCTGAATTGATCGAAAATCTTGCGTGTAAACTGCGGATCGAACTTTTGATTTTGGGGCACATTCGATTGCACGGCGGCAACCCGGAGCGGCTTTGTAGGTGGAGAAACCTGGGTCGCGCGCAGGCCGAAAGTGAGGACGCCCACGATTGTCGCCAATGTTAATGTCAGGTCAAAGTGTGGGCGCACCGTGCGTGTACTCACCTCAAGAACCAAACGGCGCACGGTTGTGACGGCAATGACGTTCGCAAACGCGACCATGAATGATAAACCGGCAACGCCGGTAAACTCCGCGATCTGAATCAGCGGCCAGTTGCCATGCAGCGCGACGCCCAGGCCGTTCCAGCCGAAACCGGAGAACACCCAGCCGCGGAACCATTCCTGCGTTACCCACGCAGCAGCGACAAGAAAGGCGAGGAGCAGATTATTTGTTGATTTTATCCACCGCGATTGCGAAGGAGCCGCGCCGCTGCGGGCCTGAGCCAGCATCCGGTCCCATTTCGTCGAACGTGATTCCCTCCTTTTTTCGCGTGGCTGGAGCAGCCCGCAAAACCACGCCCAAATGGCGAAATAAATCGCCATGTAGAATGCAAGAACAAACCAGCCGGGAATAGTGACAGTTGTCAGCCAGGAGAAAGCCGTCCAAAAAAATGTCAATCCGGCAACGTAACCGAGCAGAAGATTACGAAGCCAGCGATGTCGCGACCCTGCTTCTGAAAACCAAATTGCGGCGATGAGCGGTGTCAGAGCAATCCAGCACAGCCACGTAAAATTAAACGGCGCAAAACAACCTGTGTAGAGAAGCCCGCTACAGATCGCTGCCAGCCATGGCCAAAGCCGCAGCACCCTTGGTAACGGCTTAACCTCCATTATTCGGTCAGGCGTGACTGCGCGTCCCTCTGCAGCCACTCCCAGAGACGATCGAGTTTCTCTTTGCCTTCAGTTTTGATTTGATTGAGCTCCGCGGAATTGAATTTTCCGCTCTCTGGCCGGCGCTGCGCAAAAAGGTAATACTTGATCTTTGGTTCCGTCCCCGACGGGCGCACTGCGATGCGTGTTCCATCTTGTAACTCGAACATCAACATTTTTTCCTTTGGGATTTGGTCGCCTTCCACATCCTTAATCTCGTCGGTCTCGAAGTTTCTAATGTTGGCGACTTTTGAGCCGAGCACTTCCTGGAACGGATTCGTGGCGTAAGACTTGATCAGGCGCGCGATTTTTGTTGCGCCTTCTGCACCCTCAAAAACGAGGGAGCCGTTTTCCTCGACGAAATAACCAAACTCAGAATAAATGTCATCGAGTAATTGATCGACGTTTTTGCCGTGCGCTTTTGCGTAAGCGGCCACTTCGCAAAACATGATCACGGCGCCGTTGCCGTCTTTGTCGCGCACAAAATCCGCGCCGCTATAGCCATAACTCTCTTCGCCGCCGAACACATAAAATGAAGAGCGTTCGAGACGTAGCTTCCGCGTTTCGTCTTCGGAAAGATCGACATAGTCGTGTCGCAGCCGTTCCGGAATTGAGCCTTCATACTTGCCCAGCTTTGCGCCGATGTATTTGAAGCCGGTCAACGTTTCGATACAGCGCAGACCGTAGTGTGCAGCGATCGCTTTTTGCAGATCAGTAGTAACAAAGGTTTTAATGATGACTCCGCGCGAAGCGTTCTGTTTATTCAGCACGCCTTTCTCAAATAGCGTTTTAGTTCGGTACCAGGCAATCAACGACCCGATTTGATTCCCGGTAAGCAATTTCATTTTTCCGTCGCTTGCACGAACTGCGGCGCCCATCCGATCACAATCTGGATCAGTCGCGACCACCACGTCCGCATCGTCCTTTTCTGCCAAATTGATTGCCATTGTTAATCCTTCGGCATTTTCCGGATTCGGCGATTTCACCGTTGGAAATCGTCCATCGAAATGGTCTTGTTCCGGCACTACTGTGAAATTGAAACCCAGCCGTTTGAGCATCGGCTTGATGATCACGCTGCCGGTTCCATGCAGAGGGGTGTAGACAATCTTCAGTGATTTCGCTTCGTGAACGACCCTTGGATCCAGAACGAGCGTTTCGAGTCGATGCATGTATGCGTCGTCGATGTCCTTGCCAATGAGAGTTATCTTGCCCTGTCGATCCTTTGCTACCGGCTCGTACGCTTCGGAGACGATTGCGTTCACTTTTGCAATAATCCCACTCGCGTCGGGCTCGATCACCTGCGCGCCGTCGCTGAAGTAAACTTTGTAGCCGTTATCGTGCGGTGGGTTATGACTCGCCGTGATCACGACGCCGGCATTTGCCCTGAGATAACGAACCGCAAACGAAAGTTCCGGGACGGACCGCGGCCCGTCGAATACAAATGCGTCGCAACCGGTTTCGGATGCAACTTTGCCAGCAAGCTCAGCAAACTCCTTCGAGAAAAATCGCGGGTCATGGGCGATCACAATTGTGGGTTTCACTGAGATTCTTTGGTCTCGGTGGCAATCGTGAAGGTATGCAACCAGTCCCCGCGTTGCGCGACTGATGTTGAAGAAGTTCATCGCATTTGTTCCAACGCATGGGAATTCTGGTCGTTCGCCTTCGCGCGCGTTCCCTCGCTCGGCACTGGTGACAATTTTGCCAATGGTGCGGCCCCGCAGACCGCCTGTTCCAAATGCCAGCGTCCGATAGAAGCGATCGTTCAGTTCGGACCACTTACCGGCATCAACAAGTTCGCTGACAGAGCGCAAATAGAGATCAGACGGCGCGCCGCCCAGCAACGCGTGAATGTTTTTCGCCGCCGGCTCCATCAATTGTCCATCAGCAACCGCGCGGGAGATTTTCGAATCAAGTTGTTCAGAATGGCCAGGCATCGCAGCGAACTGTTCCGCCATCTGCGGTGGTAGAGCAAGCGCTTCGCTTGCCCGTACACTGGACAACCGAAGCGGTCGTTCTGCAATCTACCGGATTGAAGACCGCGACTCTTCTGTAACCGCTCGATAGACCAGCATTGCGGCGGCAATATCCTCCACGGCCATGCCTAACGACTTAAAGATCGTCGTTTCCTCTGCATGGGACGGCGCCTTGCCAGCAAGTGCTTCGCCGAGCTCCGCGTAGATTTTCCCTCCGGAAAGGATCAGGTCACCGGATTCTTTCAACGCGCCTTCGCGCGAATCGACAAACACAATCGTTCCCATCGCTTCGTCATCCAGTTCGCGCCAGTCGGGGCGGCACGCGCCAATCGCGTTCACGTGGCAACCGGGCTTTAGCCACGATCCCTTTAAGACTGGTGTTTTCGAGCTTGTCACTGTGACCACAACGTCTGCCCCGCGCACTGCCTCTTCAGGAGAGACCGCTTTTGCACCAATTTCTTCGGCGAATTGCTTTGCGTGTTCCTTCGTCGGACTCCACACACGAACTTCTTCGAATTGCCTAACAAGTCGCAACGCTTCCATGTGACTGCGCGCTTGCACGCCGCTTCCGAGGATCGCCAGGATTTTCGAATCAGGCGACGCGAGAAGTTTCGTCGCAGCTGCTGAGACTGCGGCAGTGCGCATCTCTGTAATCAATCTTCCGTCCATGATTGCGAGCGGCGTGCCAGTCCGCGGATCGACAAGAAAAATCGTCGCCATATGGGTTGGGATTCCACGCTCGGTGTTGGATGGATAGAATGTCACTGCCTTCAAACCGAGTCCCTCTGGAGTTGACGCGGGCATCAGGCCGAGAAATCCACCTGGAGGATCGACTTTGATGACCGAGCGCACTGGCTGCGTCACTTTGCCGGCAGAGAAAACGATCAATGCTTTCTCCATCGCGGGAATCAAATCCGCCATCCGCAGATGGTGACGCACCTGTTGTTCGTTTAGAAAAATTGGCCCGTCGCTCTTCATTGGTTGTTCAAGTGTCTAGTCCGCAACAGCTCTGACTCAACCAGGCTTTGTCGCGAGTGCATAAAGAACATTCGTCTCAATGGCGGAAATCTTTTCGTCGCGAATGAAAGCGAAATTACCTTCTTTGACTCTTTCACGCTCCGACGGGTTTAACTGTTCGATTGTTCCCCGGTAACCTGACCCTAAAACGATCGCCCACCAATCCTCAACCGAGCTAATCGGGTGAAGGCGATTTTCGTCAGTTATTTTCGCCGATTCGACACCACCGTCCCTCATGATCACTGTAAGGCTTGATGGATCGTTGATCCGGTCCCATGGATTGAAACCCTTGTACAGATCAGCCCGCACATCCTTAATCGCCGCCCAAAATGCGCTATTTGCCGGCTCGAACAGGTTTGGCCCCCACGTTGTGACAGCCAACTGCCCGCCGGGTCGTACGCAACGCCAAAGTTCCTGCACTCCCGCGGCCATATCGGGAACGAAGAAAATTCCGAAAACGCATACTGCGGCATCGAAGCTTTCATTTGGAAACCTGAGAGAGAGCAAATCGCCCAGCTCGAACTGCGTGTTGCCAAGGCGTCGTTGCGCTGCTTTCGCCTGTGCCAATTCCAAAAGCGCTTGAGCGAGATCAACTCCTATGACCTTTCCTTTAGGTCCGATTACTTCAGCAGCTGAGAGCGCAGAAGCTCCGGCCCCGCAGCAAGCGTCGAGTAATCGCGATCCATTTTGTAATGAGAGGTGCTCAATTGTTTTGCGCCCGAAATAATTCCAAAAGCCGAGTGGAGATGCGTCGTAGAAATCAGCCGCTGCGTTGTATGCGAAAGCAGCGCGACGCTGTGCATCGTTTCCCATGTCTGTTTTTCGATTTGGTTCGAAGACTGCAGTTAATTGTGTTTATCTTTATTCAAGAATCTTTTCCAGGCTTCTTCGATCTTTTCGCATTCGGATGTCGATGTGACACGACAGATGATTGAATCCAAACTGCGTCCAGATGAACGGATCTGAGAAATTACAGACACGTTGCGTAATCGTAGGTGGCGGTCCGGCAGGTATGATGGCCGGTTATTTGCTTGCACGGGCGGGCGTGCCCGTGGTTGTGCTTGAAAAACACGCCGATTTCAACCGCGACTTCCGCGGCGACACAATTCATCCGTCAACCTTGGAACTGATGTATGAGCTTGGATTGCTCGATGAATTCCTCAAGTTGCCGCACCAGGAACTGCGCGAATTGCGTGCTGTAGTTAACGGCCAGGTCGTCCCGGTTGCCGATTTCACGAAGCTTCCCACCCGTTGCAAATTCATCGCCTTTATGCCGCAGTGGGATTTTCTAAATTTCCTTTCAAGTCACGCCAAACGGTTTCCGACGTTCCAATTGTACATGGAAACGGAAGTCGTGGATCTATTAATGAAGGATTCGCGCGTGACCGGAGTGCGGGCAAAGACGCCAGAAGGCGAACTAGAAATTCACGCTGACCTTGTCATTGGCGCGGACGGGCGCCATTCGATCACTCAAACCCGCGCCCACCTTGAACAATTGCAGTTCGGTGTGCCGATTGACGCTCTTTGGATGAGAATTTCTAAGAAGGACGGAGATCCGAAACAAACGCTCGGTTTTTTCCAACACGGCCAACTGCTGGTGTTACTCGACCGCGATGATTATTGGCAGTGCGGATTTGTCATCCCCAAGGGGCGGTTTGAAGAGATCAAAGTCCGTGGGCTGAAAGAATTTCAAGAAGACATCGCCAGCTTCGCGGGTTTTTTACGCGACAGGGTAGCCGAACTGGATGACTGGTCGAAGATCAGATTGCTAACTGTGCAAGTGAATCGCCTGCGCGATTGGTGCTGCGAAGGATTGCTTTGCATTGGCGATTCTGCGCACGCCATGTCACCAGCGGGCGGTGTCGGAATCAACCTTGCTATTCAGGACGCAATCGCGACTGCAAACTTGCTGGCGGAAAAACTCCTGCGCGGCCCCGTTCGCGTTGACGACTTGCGAACGGTGCAGGCGCGCCGTGAATGGCCCACACGTCTGATCCAGGCAATGCAAATCTTCATTCACCGTCGCGTTGTCACCGGCCGGTCACCGGGGGACAAGAAGACCTCTCTTCCATTCGTGCTCCGTTTGTTGAACTGGTTTCCAATTCTGCGACAACTGCCCGCACGTTTTATCGGACTCGGGCCGCGGCCTGAACATGTCCGCAGTCCGACCGCAGTCTAAAGGCCGGTAATTTTTCAAATTCTCGAATCCATTCTGGACAAACCGCACATCCAACGAACAAGTTCGAGATGTTCGATGGCACTCGAAACAAAAACCCCATTTCCTTCTACTAATCCAGTTGTCTCACGAACGCTCAGCGCGTTCGAGCTGCTGTTCGGCGCATTCATCGTGATCGGTCACAATGTTTTTCACATCGTGCCGAATGAAGTGATTATTTTGTCTATCTTAGGCTTGGCGTCGATCTGGCTGCGAGATGGCAGATTGTCGTCGATGGGATTCAAGCGGCCTGTATCGTGGCGGCGGATCTTTGTGATCGCATTGGTGGCTGCTGGCGTGCGCATCGTCCTTGGGCAATTCGTCATCGAACCGATTACTGGATTTTTCTGGGCGGCGCCGAAGGCGCCCGAGTTGGCAAATGAAATCGCCGGCAATGCGAAAATTGCGCTGTTTGCTCTGTTATTAGTCTGGACGTTTGCCGCGTTCGGTGAAGAAATCGCTTACCGAGGATATCTCCTTACGCGCGCAGCCGACATTGGAAAGCGATCGACAACGGCTTATTGGATTGGGATTGTGTTTGTCTCGATTTTGTTTGGCTACGGCCACTATTATAAAGGGCCATCAGGAATCATTGATTCTGGGATTGCCGGCGTAATCTTGGGAGCGGCTTACATGCTGGGGGGCCGAAATCTTTGGGCCTGCATTCTCACTCACGGATTTATTGACACATTTGCGGTCATCGACGCTTTTTTTGGATGGTCAACGTAGATATGACCCTCGATTTTCGGACTATCCTTTCAGCCCACGAGCGGATTCAACCACATATTCATCGTACGCTTGTGCTCACGAGCTCGCGACTGGATGACGCCAGCGGAGCCTCACTATTCTTTAAGTGCGAAAAT
>Ga0193707_1000286_pt1 | contig 16328 bp, 11 predicted proteins | sample U3c2metaG_FD_143043 | JGI IMG/M metagenome (GOLD analysis project Ga0193707, IMG submission 143043) | Soil microbial communities from a riparian zone of the East river system, Colorado, United States - U3c2 | ecosystem: Environmental > Terrestrial > Soil > Riparian zone | place: USA: East River... | reverse complement strand
CAATCCGAGGGCGCATTATCGCCACCCCCCACTTTCCCAGTAGTCGCTTATCAACTTTTCTCTAGGTGGGCCTATGCCGATTTTGTCCGGTTGTTAGAAAAGGTTCGTCCTAACCTCTCGATGAAGCTGCCGCAAAGCTTAGACGATGCGATCAAGACAAAGAGCGTCGGAACGCTGATGCGCTCGATCAAGGATGTCTTTGAGAGTGATCCGGCGCTCGCGGGCCAAATGATCGACGAGTTGGAACGCTCAGATTCCCCGTCGGTCGATGGCAAAAAGAAACTGATGCTCACCACCTTGATTAAACTATACGGCGGGCCCAACCGCAGGTACGTGAACTACTATGGCCCGCCGCGTACCGTTACAACCATTCCCTACTATCGCGCCCTGCAACTGGGCGAAAGCAGCGCGAGCGGCAAACCGGTAGATCTCAAGGGCAAGGCGGTGTTCGTCGGACTCTCGGAAAGAATATTGGCCGAGCGAAAAGACAGCTTCTATACGGTCTTTTCCCAAGCCAACGGGGTATTTATCGGCGGGGTGGAAATCGCCGCAACCGCGTTTCTGAACATGCTTGAAGACGCACCCGTCAGACCGATTAGCTCGCAGTCCTTTTTCCTCGCAATCCTGCTCTGGGGGTTCTGCGTAGGAATCATCTGCCGAACCTCTTCACTGCTGGTCGCGGCGTTAAGCGTCGTGGGGATGAGTACGCTCTATCTCTTCGCGGCGGAATTTCAATTCAAGCTAAACGCCACCTGGTACCCGATAGTGATTCCATTATTGGTGCAGAGTCCGCTTGGATTCGTCGGTGCAGTCTTGTGGAACTACGTGGAAACCAACAAGGAGCGCCAGCAGATTCGCAAGGCGCTTGCTTACTACGTACCGGACGAGGTCGTGGACCAGCTCGCTAAGAACATGGTCGATATCAAAAACAGTGGCCAGATGGTTTACGGCGCTTGTCTCTTTGCCGACGTTGCTGGCTACACGACTTTGTCGGAGAAGATGACGCCACAGCAGCTAAGCGATTTGATGCATAAATACTTCGAGGCTACCTTTGCGCCCGTCAAGAAACATGGCGGGCTGGTGGTTAATCTAAAAGGCGATTCATTTTTGGCGATCTGGAAGGCGGCGCATGCGGACGATAATCTCCGCCGGCAAGCCTGCTTGGCGGCGCTCGATGTGGCCAAAGCAGTGCACGACTTCAATGGCACTGTGGAAAATCTCAATCTGCCGACCCGCGTCGGCGTGCACTCCGGGCAGATTTTCTTGGGCAATATCGGCGCCGGCGATCACTACGAGTACGGTCCGACCGGAGATACCGTCAACACGGCGTCACGCATGGACGGTCTCAATAAGTATTTAGGAACCGAGGTGCTGGTGTCTGAAGAGAGTGTTCAAAACGTCGACGGCCTATTTACGAGGCAGGTGGGCAAATTCATGCTCAAGGGAAAGGCACAGCCCATAGTAGTGCATGAACTATTGGGCCGCAGCGATGAAGCAGATGAGAAACAGAAAGAGTCCTGCGTCATTTTTGCTGAGGCTATTGATGCTTTCAGAAACCAAGCATGGGACGTTGCAGCTGAAAAATTTCACAAGGCCACCGGAAACTCCGAAAGCGACGGCCCGGCCCATTTTTACCTAAAGCTGTGCGACGAGTACAAAAAGACTCCACCGCCAGAAACATGGGACGGCGTGATTGCGCTCGACGAAAAATAGACCGGATCCTTTTGTTTACACTCATGCATCCAAAAGTTTACGCCTGCGTAACCAAAAGTTTACAGCGGGTCAATCTAATCCATCCACTGAGGGTGACGACGCAACGGTATAGCAGGTTGCTGAAAAAAGTTCGGAATTCTGCGACAGGCTCAGCATGAACGAAACATTGTCAATCATTTCAACTTTGTCTCCGTTCGTCCTGAGGCTCTCGAAGGATGAACGGCGGTTTCTCAGCAACGTGTTTAGTAAAAGAATTTCAATATTGGTTGAGCAATGACCCGATGGCATGATTCGTGATCTCTTGTGCTCGCGTTCGACGGCATTTCCTAACGCATCGCTGTTTTTCACTTTAGCCGATGAACGGTTTGGGTCATTTCCGGGCTATGTGACACATTTTGATTGGACTTGACAGGAGGCTACCGGCTGTGCATAGCGTACCGGATTCCTGTATTTCGCCCCCTTGAAGAAGGTTGGTGCACCATGAAGAAAACAAGATCGATCTTCGTATGGATCTCTAGCGCTGTTGTCCTTTTGCTATCCGCGCCATCGTCAGTTCGCGCCGCAACGGTTTGCGACCCCGGGGTCGCAAAGATGGTCTCGGTCCAGGGAAACGTGGTCGTGTTGCGGGTGGGGCAAACCCAGCCGCAGCCGGCGCGCTTGAACGAAACCTACTGCGCCGGCGACCGCATCCAGGTCGGCGATAAAAGCCGAGCTGATATCGCGCTGGTCAACCAACCTGTTCTCCGCCTCGATCAAAATACCTTAATCACCCTGGCAGGCCTAAAGGAGGAGCGCGCTTCGATAATAGACTTGGCGCGTGGCGCCCTACACTTCTTCAGCCGTTTGCCGCGCAACCTAGAAGTAAACACCGCGTTCGTAAACGCAGGCGTCGAAGGCACCGAGGGCTTGGTCCAGGTCGAGGCTGACAGGACCCTGATCACGATCTTCGAAGGCAGGGTCCTAGCCGCCAATGCGGCGGGCAGCCTGCCGCTTACCAGCGGTCAATCGGCGGTAGCCGTGCAAGGGCAAGCTCCGGTTTTGCGGACCGTAGTGCGACCCCGGGACGCGGTCCAGTGGGCGTTGTACTACCCGCCAGCCGTCTATTTCCGGCCCGAGGATTTTGGCGGTACGCAGCCATGGGAGGGGATGGTTCGCAATTCCCTCGAAGCTTACATGAAAGGAGATTATCAGCGAGCCTTCGACGCTCTAAAGGGAGCGCCGGCCGATATTACCGAGCCGCGATTCTTTGCCTATCGTGCCTCGTTGTTGCTTGGCGTGGGCCGCGTCGACGAAGCCGGTCCCGATCTTGAGCGTGCTCTCAAACTAAACCCGAACTATGGCGATGCGTTAGCGCTGCAATCGATAATCGCAGTAGTGCAAAACGATAAAGACAAAGCGCTAAACGTAGCGCAGCGGGCTGTGGCGGCCGATCCAAAATCAGCTTCAGCGCTTACGGCGCTTTCCTATGCACAGCAGGCGAACTTCGATCTCGAAGGAGCACGAAACAGTCTTGAGCGAGCGGTGCAGGCAGATCCGAACAATGCGCTGGCTTGGGCAAGGCTGGCTGAGATCCACATGTCGTTCGCCGAATTGGATAAAGCGCTCGAAGCCGCACAGAAGGCGGTCTCGTTAAATCCAAATTTATCGCGAACACAGATGGTGCTTGGATTTGCCCACTTGCTCAGAGTCAATACCGAGGATTCAAAAAAAGCTTTTGAGAAAGCCATCGAACTGGATCAAGCCGATGCGCTGTCGAGACTCGGTCTTGGCCTGGGGAAAATTCGAGACGGTGATTTAGCTGACGGACGAAAAGAGCTTGAGATCGCCGCGAGCCTCGACGCGAATAATTCCATCGTTCGGAGCTACCTGGGTAAAGCCTACTACGAAGAGAAGCGCTCGGAGTTGGCGGAACGTGACTATGCAACCGCGAAGGAACTCGACCCCAAGGACCCGACGCCATATTTCTACGACGCCATCCAAAAACAAACCACGAACCGGCCGGTTGAGGCTTTGCAGGACTTACAAAAAGCCATTGAACTGAACGACAACCGCGCGGTCTACCGTTCGCAATTGCAACTCGACGCCGATCTCGCCGCGCGGAGCGCAAGTCTTGGTCGGGTTTATACTGATCTAGGCTTCCAACAGCTTGCCCTGGTAGAGGGATGGAAATCGGTTAACACCGACCCAAGCAACTTTTCCGCCCACAGATTTCTTGCCGATTCCTACTCTGCTTTGCCGCGCCATGAAATTGCCCGCGTCAGTGAATTGCTCCAATCCCAATTGCTTCAGCCGCTCAACATGACGCCGATTCAGCCGCAGCTTGCAGAAAGTAACCTATTCCTTATCGGCTCCGGAGGTCCTGGAAGTCTCTCTTTCAATGAGTTCAACCCCATTTTCAACCGGAACGGAGTTAACTTTCAGACGAGCGGTCTTACCGGCGAGAACAAAACGTATGCTGGAGAAGGCGTCTTGTCCGGGATTTACAAGAAGGCATCTTTCAGCCTTGGCGGGTTTCACTTTCAGAGCGACGGTTTCCGAAGAAACAGTGGACAAGACGACGACATTGGTAATGCCTTTATGCAGCTGGAGCTCACGCCCCAGACGAGCATTCAGACGGAGTATCGATATAGAAATACTACAACAGGAGATCTTCGACTCAGATTCTTCCCGAACGATGTCTTCCCCGATGAGACTAATAAAGAAGAGAGACACACCGTCCGCTTCGGCGCACGGCACGCCTTCACGCCGGATTCAATCCTCCTCGGCTCACTCAGCTATCAAAACGCCAGATTCGGCGTGAAAGAGGAACAGCTTGCTGACCCATTTCCCACCTTCGATATTAGACGTCCTGAAAATGCGGTTATCGGGGAGCTTCAGCATCTTTACCGTTCACAATATTTCAACCTCACTGCCGGCGCGGGCTACGCTAAAATCGATGGACATATAGATGCCGCGATTGGGACTATTTTTCCACCGCCTTTTGATGTCTTTCCATTGCCTCGCACGAGAACGAACCTTAAGCATTCCAACGCCTATGCTTATTCGTACATCAATGTCTTAAAGAACGTTACTTTTACGGTGGGCGTCAGCGGAGACAACGCAACCGGCGATAACCCGAGTTTTGAGGACGTCCATCAGGTCAACCCGAAATTCGGAATCACCTGGAATCCATTGCCGAACACGACCATCCGCGGTGCTATCTTCAGAACGTTGAAGAGAACCCTGGTTACCAATCAGACACTTGAGCCGACCCAGGTAGCCGGCTTCAATCAGTTCTTTGACGATTTTAATGGAACTAAGGCGTGGCGCTATGGCGGCGCTGTGGATCAGAAATTCACCAACGAGATATTCGGCGGCCTGGAATTCTCCAAAAGGGATATGAAAACCCCGTTCTTGGATGTCGAAGATCCTGCCAACCCTACTACCCGAGACGAAAAGCAGCACGAGACTCTTAGCCGCATGTACCTTTTCTGGACACCGCATCCGTGGCTAGCGTTAAGGACGGAATACATGTTCGAACGCTTTAGATCTCAGGGCGTCACTGACCAACCAACACAACTGAATACGCATCGCGTTCCTTTGGGAATCAGCTTTTTCCACCCTTCAGGATGGAGCGCAGTTTTAAAGACGACATACATAAATCAGGACGGCCACTTTGTCTTGAACGATACAAGCCACCGGTCTGGCCGCGACAGCTTCTGGATAGTCGATGCAGGAATCAATTATCGTCTACCACAGCGCTACGGTTTTATTACGGTAGGGGTAACCAATCTGGGCAATAAAAAGTTTAATTATTTTGATCGAGACACCAGCGGCGCCGTCATCCGCAATCCCAGCATACAACCGGATCGGATGTTCTTTACTAAAATCACCCTGGCGCTGCCATAGGAAAACCAGACAACCAATATTTTTGCGACGGGTGAAGAGGAGGGTTAGTCATGCCGCCGTAGAGCTGATCGACGTAGGTTAAGTAATCGACAAGAAACGGACGCACGTTAACCCCTACCAAAACCTGAGGTAAATTGCGTTCGATAAACAAGAAAAAAATGGAGGATGTCATGTTTAAGCAACTTATGATCGGAATATTCGCCGTAAGTTTCGTCGTGATTTTCTTGTGGAAAGACGCCAATGCGGGATGTGCGGTTATCGGCGGAACGCCAATGTGCGCCTCATGGATTACAGGGAGCGGGATGCCAACCGGCCTTGTGACACAGAAACCCCAAGGTAATACTATACCCCCGTCTGATAACAATGCCTGCCCGGGTGTCCAGTCGTGTGCGCCCGGTGGAGAGGGCACTGACTGTTTCGGTGGCTTTTCGGATTTTGCAGCCTCCATCGCAACCACCCCCCCGGACATTAATCTTAAACTCGCCGGCACCGCCAACGGAACTAATTGCGGTCTGGGCGTATCTCAGGATGACGGCTGTGACATTACGGGTGTCGCTGTGTGCGGAGCCTCCACGAAAAAAAATGTTACTACTCCGGGCCCTCTAACTGTTTTCTCGCCGGGATTTGCGCAGAGTGACGAGAGCACCAATTCTGCGAACTTCAGGTTTCAACTCAGTCCGAGCCAGCAGCAAAATCTCTGCGGGCCTGACACCTTCATAGCGTTTTTTGCCAAAGAAGGTTTCTATGAGGCATGTCTCGACGACGGTACCGTGGCAGGCAGTGGCTGCGTGCGGGAGTTTTGCACAGCGGACCTAGGCGGCATCACAACTGACGATCCCCGTGTCTTGCACTGCAAACCAATTTGAGCCCGCAGCAGGAAACCGACCCGAATCGGGGGCTACGTTGATGCGCCCAAATGAGCGTCCTGGCATTTGCGGATTCCAACGAAGGTGGATCGACTCTACTCTTTTGGGCCTGATCCTTGCGCTCACGTTCGCAAGGCCCTCGGTCGGCGCGGAGATCGCGCCGACCGAGCCACTAGCCGAGGTCAACGGGGAGGCGATCACGGCCGGGGAGGTCGAACGCGGCGTGAGCGTGAAGCTCTCCCAGCTCGAGCAGCAGATTTACAATCTCAAGCGCCAGGAGCTCGACGCGCTCATTACGCAGCGGCTGCTGGCGCAGGAGGCGGCGAGGCGCTCCGTTTCGGTGGCGGCGCTGTTGGACACCGAGGTAACTTCCAAGGTCGATCTGGTCACCGACCAGGAGGTCGAAGACTTCTATCAACAGAACAAGGCTCGCGTGAGCGGCGATGAGGCCGACATTCGACAAAAAATTCGCGCCTTCCTGCAACAGCAGAAGTTAGCGGCTCTTCGGAAAATTTTTGTCGAATCACTTTGGTCTCAGGCCAAGGTTCTGGTTCGCCTCGAACCTCCGACTCCGGCACGCATTGACGTTCCGGTTGCCGGCGCGCCGGTCCGCGGCGCAGCCGAAGCGGATGTGGCCATCGTGGAATTCTCCGACTTTCAATGCCCCTTCTGCAAGCAAGCGCATCTAACCTTGTCCAAGGTGCTCGAGCGGTATCCTGGCACGGTCAAGCTAGTCTACCTAGACTTTCCGCTCGAAAAAATTCATCCTCAAGCGCGGCGGGCGGCCCTAGCGGCGCGCTGCGCCAATGATCAGGGAAAGTTTTGGGAATATCACGACGTGCTTTTTGCACAGTCACCAAGATTAAATCTCGCCGATTTGAAGCGCTACGCACAACAAGTCGGGCTCGACGCGGCGCAATTCGAAACCTGCCTGTCGAGCGAAACGCACAAGGCCACAGTGCAAAAGGACCTTGACGAGGGAAAGAAGCTCGGCGTTACCAGCACGCCTGCGTTTTTCATCAACGGACGCCCGCTATCGGGAGCCCAGTCTCTCGAAGCTTTCTCGCGTGTGATCGACGACGAGCTTGCGCGCACGGCCCACTCGGAACAAAAATAATCCTCAGAAAAATAAAAAGAAATAAAAAAATGGGGAAAGGTTGAAATGAAAGTAAAACTGAGCGTATCGGAAGTTTTCAAGGTGTCAGGAACCTTTCATGGTTTCACAAGGGTTCCTGACACCTGACACCCTTTCCTGAGTCAATGGGGATAAATCGGCTTCAATGCAATAAACACGGAAATAGAAAGGGACGACTTATGTTTAAGCGACTCATGATCAGCCTGCTCGCAATCGGCATGGTCGCGGTATTAGCCGCCGAAGCCAATGCGGGATGCGCAAACATTGGCGGAACACGAATGTGCGCATCATGGATAACGGGCAGCGAGATTTGCAGTGATTCCGTCACGGGACTGGGAAACATTAAAAATTGTACGGAAGGTATCAATTGCCCGGTGGTCACCTGTTCGGCTTTCGGCACCGTACCTCTGGTTGTCAGTGCCAATTGCACTAACAATTTCAACCCCGACAATCCCGACTGTGGTATTCAGGGTATCGCCTTTTGCATCAACCACGGGGGAAATGCGTCCCACGCTCAAGGAAATCCGTTCACTCTAGATGCAGTTCTTAGTGCCACATCCAACATCACGACTTGTGACAAAAACGGCCGTTGCCGAACGTCGATTGAACTTGAACCAGACATACCGTCTGCGGAGATTTGCCAGAACCCGAATTGGGATCTCGTCACCTTTACGGCCTCCGAATTTAACGCGGAGGCAAAAGTCTGCCCCGGCGGGTACGATACCAATGGCCAGTGCTGTGCGACCACCAGTCGAGTCGGAACTTTATGCGGCAGTGGGAACACCGCCAACGAAACCATCATACGGGAGTTTTGCTCAGTGGACCTGACGGGGCTCAAGCCCGGTGGGCAGCGCGCTTATGATTGCGTAGCAAGATAGTTAATAAACGACGCTTACGGGCGGGGTTTTAACCCCAACGCTGCCCGTGACGAAAGGGATGCTATCGCTCTGATGGGGAGGATAAAGGAGAATAAACGGGTCTCAGAACTCTTTTCTTTGTTGTAGCAAATTGATTTTGGCGAAAGGGGAAAAGGTGTCATTAACCTTTTCCCCTTCGCTTTGTAGCCCTGTAGGTTTAATGATCAAAACGTCAGCGATAGAGACATCCCCGATGCGAGAACAGTGTGATCATGGAGATCGGTTGTCTTGGGTTTTCTTGCAGAGATACTCGCGACGTGTGAGACTTGGCTCGATTAATAGGTATAAATCTGTGAGAAAGGATAATTTCCCATGACGGCTCTTTGGATAATACTGATATTGGCAGGGCTCGGATTCCCCTTCACAGCCCACGCGGCCGACGCACCGCTCGCCGTAGTCGACGGCGTGGCAATCATTTCCGACGAGGTCGAAAAGAGTCTGGCGGGCCAATTGAGCAAGCTCGAAGAGCAGATCTATAACTTAAAGCGCCAGAAGCTCGACGCGCTGATCAACGAGAAGCTTTTGGAAAACGAAGCGGCCAAACGCAAGCTTACGGTGCCGGCGCTGCTCGATGCCGAGGTGACGGCAAAAGTCGGCCTGGTCACGGAGCAGGAGATCGAAAAATTCTACCAGGACAATAAAGCACAAATCAAAGGCGAACAGTCTCAGCTCCGCGAACAGCTCAGATCGCACCTGCAAAACCAAAAGCTGGCGAGCAAGCGCGAAGAATTTCTCGCGTCGCTGCGCGCGCGGGCCAAGGTGGTGGTCAATCTCAAGCCGCCCCCAGTTCAGCGCGTCGAGGTGTCGATCCAAGGGGCGCCGTCCAAGGGAGGCGAGAAGGCGGCGGTGACGATCGTCGAATTTTCCGACTTTCATTGTCCCTTTTGCCGGCGGGTTATACCCACGCTGGCACAACTCGAGTCGCATTATGGCGAAAAAATTAGGCTGGTCTTTCGCGATTTCCCTATCGAGAACCTGCACCCGGGAGCGAGCAAAGCCCACGAGGCGGCGCGCTGCGCCAACGAGCAGGGAAAATTCTGGGCTTACCATGACAAACTTTTCGACGCTCCGCCTCAAAGTAGTCCAGAGATCTTTAAGGAGTTGGCAAAGGAGATCGGGCTCAATGCTAACGGCTTCGAGACATGCATGAATAGCGGAAAATATCAGGCTGCGATCAAAGAAGATATTGCGGAAGGGAATCGGGTCGGCGTAAGCGGCACGCCGGCTTTTTTCATCAATGGCAGACAGATCTCCGGCGCTCAGCCGTTGGAGGCTTTCACGCGGGTCATCGATGACGAATTGACGCGTGTCGTTGCCGAGCAGAGTGGAGCTCGTTAGCAACCTCCCCCTTCTTCTTTGCTGAAAGCACAGTGTCAACTTTTGATCTTGGTAAGAAAAGGAAATATTCTGCTTATTTTTTCTTTGCGCTAACCTAGCCGCGTAGCTTTGCAAAAGGGAAGAGACTGTAGAGTCTTTTTCTTTTTTTTAAAGAAAAGTTCCGCCATCGCTGCTTGGACGCGTCATCTCATCGCCCGCACTACTTGACGCGTTCCGTCGGCCGCGCAGGATTTATTAAATGTCTCTTTTGTCGATCTTACGAAATCGCCGTCGATATTTGGACGGATAGATTATTACTTGACCTCAATTGGTGAAGTCGGTTATAGACTGCTGAACCATTTTCTGGAATCCTCGATTCGTCGAAGCTTAACATCGGCACGAGATCCGCCGAGTTGAACTGATTGCTCGAAATAGCGATGATGGCCGAGTGAAAAAAGACCGGTGCGGCTTCCTCGCAATAGGATCCCAGCGGTTGACCGCTGCGTTAGAATAATGAGCCGAATACTTTGGCGTGCTCTCCTACTGACCGTTTGGCTAATCCACGGTTTTCCAGCAATTGTTTTTGCCGACAAGCTCGAGTTGATTTCCCCTCATTGGGAGGGAATCAGATATGAGTTCGAGCGTGCGTTTAAGACACGCTATCAGAACGAGACCGGACGAACTGTAGAGTTGGAGTGGATGGACGTTGGCGGCTCATCAGAAACCCTTCGCTACCTGCAATCGGAATTTAAAAACAAGCCGGCAGGAATCGGCATCGATATTTTTTTCGGGGGAGGACTTGATCCTTATTTGACGCTAAAAAAAGATCATCTCCTTGATCCGTATGCTTTACCCAAGCCGCTGCTCGAAAAAATACCCCCAAAGTTGGCGGGTGTTCCCCTCTACGATCCGGATTACACTTGGTATGGCGCTACCTTGGCAGGCTTCGGCATCGTCTATAATAAAATTGTACTCAATCTTACGAAGCTTCCGGTGATCACGAATTGGGAAGATTTAGCGTCGCCACAAGCGTTTGGCTGGGTGGGATCTTCGGATCCGCGTAAGAGCGGCAGCGTGCACATGGTGTATGAAGTCATCCTGCAAGCGTACGGGTGGGACAAAGGTTGGCGAATCATCACCGGCTTGGGAGCCAATGTGCGCAATTTTACGAATTCGGCGAGTCAAGTTCCTAAAGACGTCGCGATTGGAGAGGTCGCTTACGGATTGGCAATAGATTTTTACGCCTGGGCCCAAGTCAAGGAAGCCGGGGCTGATAAGATCGGTTTTGTTATGCCTGATAATCTGACGATCATTACTCCCGACGGTATCGGAATCTTGAAGGGCGCACCCAACCCCGAAGTTGCCAAAGCTTTCATTCGTTTCGTGATGTCCGAGGAAGGCCAAAAGCTCTGGCTATTAGTTGAAAAGGCTCCGGATGGGCCGCAGCGTTTTCAGCTCAATCGCTTCAGCGTATTGCCGTCGTTATACGCGCTGTCGCCGCAGAGCACTGCGGTAAAGATCAACCCATTCTCGTGGCGATCGGAGTTTGTGTTTGACCCAAAATTGAGTTCCGAGCGCTGGTCGATCGTCAACGATTTAATCGGCGCTTTGATCATCGATCAAAAGCATCTGCTTACTCGGGCGTGGAAAGACGCACTGGCGGATGGTTTGAGCGAACAGCAGTGGCAGAGGCTGACGGCTATGCCCATCTCCGCGGATGAGGCGTTGGAATTGGCGAAGACGAAGTGGAAGGATTCTGTATTCCGCAATCAAAAACTCAACGAGTGGATTCACTTCGCCCGGAGTAAATACCTGTTCGGCGTCAAGCCACCCATCATACGCTCAGAATGGTATAGCCTGTTAGCCTTTGTCTGTCTCTCGTTCGGCCTGGTAACGTACGGTTGGAAGAAAAAGAGTTGAATCCAGGGGCCGAGCTAATGGTTAGCGTTAAATTTGAGTCTGTCAGCAAGATGCTCGGTCAGTCCAGGGCAGTCGACAACCTGACCTTGGACATCGGCGCCGAGGAGCTGTTCTTTCTTCTGGGGCCGTCTGGATGCGGTAAAACCACGGCGCTCCGTTTGGTCGCGGGGTTTTATACTCCCGACAACGGTCAAATCCTTTTTAACGGCCAAGACCAGAGCCCAGTGCCACCTCACAAACGTAATACCGGAATGGTTTTTCAAAATTATGCGCTGTGGCCGCATATGGACGTACAGAATAACGTCGCCTACGGATTAAAAATGCGCCGCGTATCGGAAGCCGAGAAAGAGAAGCGAGTCAGGCACGCCCTTGAAATCGTCCACATGCAGGCCTACGCCGGGCGCATGCCGAATCAGCTTTCAGGCGGACAGCAACAACGAGTCGCTCTCGCCCGTGCTTTGGTGATCGAGCCGGATGTCGTCTTATTAGATGAGCCGTTGTCCAATCTCGACGCCAAACTGCGAGTAGAGATGCGCACGCAGATCAAAGACATCCACCGTAAAATTGGCCGCACGATGATCTACGTCACCCACGACCAAGCCGAGGCCTTATCTATGGCAGACCGTATCGCGGTAATGCGCCGTGGCCGGCTCGTCCAAGTTGGCACACCCCATGAGCTGTACACCCGGCCCGAATCAGCATTTGTCGCTGCGTTCATCGGTGGGACTAATCTATTGCGCGGGACGTTAGAAGAGGTCGGCGACCTTTTAACGGTTAAAACTCAAGCCGGCATGGTGCGTGCAAAAAACGGAGCCAAGGGGCTGAAACGCGGCGAGCCGGTTTTTTGTTCGGTGCGGCCGGAATCCGTGCGACTAAGGCCCGGTGGAGAGTCAAGCGGCAGACCAGAGTCCGATTCAACCAACGAGTTGATCGGCGAGGTGCAAAGCATGATGTACCTTGGCGATAACGAACAATACTCCATACGTCTCGCGGACAGCGCCGTAGTGCGTGCCGTGGAGTACAACCCGCCAACGAGGAAAACTAACGTGGGAGACCGACTCGCGCTACAGTTCGATGCCCAAGCCGTGGTCGTGTTGCCCCAGGAGGAGTTGGGTGACTAGCTGGTTGCGGCGCCATGACTTGAACCCCGCCAATGCCATGGTGCTAATTTTTCTCTGGGCGTTTTTCATCGTCTTCATGCTGTATCCCCTCGGCTATGTTTTCTCCAATGCTTTTTTCACCGCAGAAGGTTTTTCCCTGGTTTTCATGAAACTCATGTTTTCCAGTCCGAACAATACAATCATCCTCGCCAACAGCGTTAATTTGGGATTGGCTGTGACATTATTTACTACTCTACTCAGTCTTCCCTTGGCCCTCTTACTGGTGCGTTACAATTTTCCCGGCAAGGGGTTATTGAACGGTCTCATATTGATTCCCATGGTGCTCCCACCGTTCGTCGGGGCGATTGGCATGCGTCAATTATTGGCTCGTTTTGGGTCGATCAATCTTTTGCTGCTGGAGATGGGTGTTATCAGCCAGCCCATCGACTGGCTCGGCGGCGGGAGTTTTTGGGGCGTGGTGATCCTGGAGGCGCTGCATCTTTACCCGATCATGTATTTGAATTTGGCGGCGGCCCTGGCCAATGTCGATCCCAGCCTTGAGGAAGCGGCGAAAAACATGGGTGCAAACAGCCTCAAGCTTTTTCGGACCGTTACTTTTCCATTGATGCTTCCGGGATATTTTGCCGGGGCGATCATCGTGTTCATCTGGGCGTTCACCGACCTCGGCACGCCCCTGGTTTTTGAATATCGCGAAGTCGTCGCCGTGCAAATTTTCAACATGGTGACCGACTTGCATCAAAATCCCATGGGCTACGCGTTCGTGGTGGCCGTCATCGTGCTCACGCTTTTTTTCTTTTATCTGTCGAAACGCATCCTGGGCGGGGGGCGTTACGAGATGCTTGGCCGCGGCCATGTAGCGTCAGCCATGCGCCCCGCGTCACCGTCCATGACCGTCATTGCTTATGCTGTCGTTCTGGGCATTTCAGCGCTGGCTCTCATTCCTCATCTAGGCGTTTTACTGACGTCAGTGACGAAGCGCTGGTTTTTGAGCGTGCTTCCCAGTGAATACACTTTTCAGTTTTATAAAGATGTGTTTAGCCATGACCTCACACTCCTCAGCATCAAGAACAGTCTCTTTCTTAGCAGCCTGAGCACGATCATCGACGTCGTTCTTGGGGTTACCATCGCTTACCTTTTGGCGCGCAAGCGAGTGCCTGGTCGAGCTGTGCTGGATGCGCTTGCGATGCTTCCTCTGGCGCTTCCGGGCCTCGTCTTGGCTTTTGGTTATGTCGCAGCGTTCTCGGCAACACCGCTCGATGCCCGCGTCAATCCGATTCCTCTGCTCGTTATTGCTTATGCCGTGCGCCGATTGCCTTATATGGTGCGCGCGGCTTACGCGGGCTTTCAACAAACTAGCGTCGTTCTCGAAGAAGCTGCCATAAACCTCGGTGCTAGTCCGATGAAGACTCTATATCAAATCACCATGCCGCTGATATCCGCCAACCTCATAGCCGGGGCGGTGCTGTCATTTTCATTCGCAATGCTGGAGGTAAGCGATAGTCTCATCCTCGCCTCGAAAGAGCAGTACTATCCCATAACAAAGGCGATCTATGCTCTTCTAGGGCGACTAGCGGATGGCCCTTATATCGCTAGCGCGATGGGAATTCTGGGGCTTCTGCTCTTGGCCGGAAGTCTTTTCATCGCCGGCCGCTTTTTTGGTCGGCGCATGGGGGAGCTTTTCAGGGCATGAAAAGGAATGAGAAGTGTCTACAAGCAAGAGTTGTTGCCTTTGTTTTTTGATCATTCGTTCGACATTGATGTATTTCCTCATGGCCAAATCGAACGGCATTAGTGACACATAAGACCTGTTAGCGCGATATTTGGTAATCCGTTTCAGGGAAAAGCTGGCGTTCTCGGACCCAACATTACTGGGAGTAGTTGATGCCACAAAATATCCTCCTGGTCGACGACGAACCGCTGAATCTCGATTTGCTGGAACAAGAGTTGCCGACCTGGGCTACGGCGTTGAAAAAGCCGAAAGCGGCCGAGCTGCACTGGAAAAGTTGGCCGTGACTCCTGTGGACCTTGTTCTTCTCGATTACCAGATGCCTGGCATGAACGGCATCGAAGTGCTGGAAGAAATCAAAAAAAAACAGCTCGATCTTCCCGTGATCATGATCACAGCTTATGGGACCATCGCGCGCGCTGTTGAAGCGATCAAGAACGGCGCCGACGACTTCGTCACCAAACCCTTCGACCCGGATCATTTGGCATTAGTCGTAAGCAAGGCTTTGGAAAGAGCCAGGCTCAAATCCGAAGTGGAGCTTCTGACCCGAGAACTGGCCGGCCGTTACCGGTTGGTTGCGGGAAAGAGCGTCGCGATGGCACGGGTGATCGAAGAAGCCAAGAAAGCCGCGAGCAGCGCAACGACGGTTCTCCTGCTGGGAGAGAGTGGTACGGGCAAAGAATTATTCGCGCGTTTGATTCATGAATGGAGCGATCGGTCGGCTCGCCCGTTCGTCGCGATCAACTGCGCCGCCCTCTCCAAGGAACTCCTGGAAAGCGAGCTTTTTGGACACGAAAAAGGCGCTTTTACGGGCGCGCACCAATTGAAGAAGGGGAAGATGGAAGCCGCCGATGGCGGTACGGTATTCCTCGATGAGGTCGGCGATATTTCGCCTGAGCTGCAAACCAAGCTGTTGCGCTTCCTGCAGGAGCGTGAGTTCGAGCGCGTCGGCGGCATGCATCCCATCGGGGTGGACGTCAAAATCATTGCGGCGACCAATCAAGACCTCGAAAAGGCGGTCGGCCGCGGCTCGTTTCGCGAGGATCTTTACCATCGTTTGAACGTCATCGCTATTGCACTGCCGTCCTTGCGCGACCGCCAAGAAGACATTCATGACCTCGCCGACTACTTTCTGCGCCGTTTTGGCTCCGAAACGAAAAAGACCTTTAGCGAAATCACCGAGGACGCTTTACAGAAGTTATGTGTCTACGCCTGGCCGGGAAACGTGCGCGAACTGGCAAATGTAATCGAACGCGGCGTGGTTCTCGGCGACGGACCTCGCTTCACCGTGGATCACCTGCCCTCCCGGGTGATAGGCAATGGGATGTCATCGCCGCCGACTCAGCCTTTTCATGATGCCGTCAACAGTCACCGGCGAGCGTTGATTGTCAATGCACTGGCGCGCGCCCAGGGCAATCGCGCAACGGCGGCGAAGGCCCTCGGACTGCACCGCAGCCACCTGTTAAAACTCATTAAAGCACTAGGCCTTAGTTAAGTGACGACGAGATGAAGTCGCGGGGCGCGCTCCGGGCCGATGCGTCGGCATAACGTGAACAATGAGTTGGCCCCGTCAATTTTTAAAAACCACCCAAGCAAGCGCTCGGAACCTGACCTCAATCGGGAACGCGACACTCGCTCGGGTGTGTGCAAGCAGCGCTGACTCCGCCAAAGATTTTCTCCACGGAGCAGTTTTCTTGGCGTTACGTCAAATCTTCACAAATAAAA
>Ga0193707_1000284_pt1 | contig 16341 bp, 14 predicted proteins | sample U3c2metaG_FD_143043 | JGI IMG/M metagenome (GOLD analysis project Ga0193707, IMG submission 143043) | Soil microbial communities from a riparian zone of the East river system, Colorado, United States - U3c2 | ecosystem: Environmental > Terrestrial > Soil > Riparian zone | place: USA: East River... | reverse complement strand
ACCGCTATCGCGAGTGTTCCGACAAAGTGCACCGGGTGCTCACCTCGTTCTCGCCCCAGGTTGAGATGGCTTCCATCGATGAAGCCTATTTGGACATGACCGGCACGGAGCGGCTGCACGGCCCGCCGCTTCGGGCTGCCCACCTGCTTCACCAGAAGATGAAGGCGGAGACCCACCTCAACTGCTCCATCGGGATCGGGGTGTCACGGCTCATCGCGAAAGTTTCCTCGGCCCGGGCCAAACCCAACGGAGTTCTCTGGATCGTGCCAGGACAGGAGGCAAAATTTCTAGCTCCCCTGGACATTCGCGAAATCCCGGGAGTAGGAAAAGTCACGGAGCAAAAGCTGCACGGCCTGGGGATTCACAAAGTAGGAGACCTTGCCCAATTCGATGAGGTTTTTCTCGAGGAACGCTTCGGAAAATGGGGACTGGCGCTGGCGGGCAAAGCGCGCGGGGAAGATGCCGGCGGCTGGTTCGATAGCGAAGTCGGAGCCGACACTGATCCCAAGTCCATCAGCCACGAACACACCTACAACCAAGACACCGCCAACCTCGAGCAGTTGGAGTCCACCTTGATGCGTTTGTCAGAGATGGTGGGCCGCCGCTTGCGCGAAAGCAGCCTGCACGCGCGCACCCTCCAACTCAAGCTGCGTTACAAAGACTTCACTACCATTACCCGTGCCCACACCTTGCCGTCGCCCACTCAGCTTGACAACGAAATCTTCGAGCAGGTACGGCTTCTATTTCGTAAGAGCTGGCGCCAAGGAACGCAGGTGCGACTGCTTGGCGTTCATGCATCGTCGTTTGAGAACCAGGCCGGGCAGGCAGATCTGCTCGAAGACGGCCGCCGCCAGCGCTGGCAGCAAGCCCTATCAGCCGCCGACCGCCTGCGCGACCGGTTCGGAGAGTCGAGCGTGTCGCTGGCCAGCGGACTCCGAGGCGGCTTTCGCGAACGCACCCAGGAGAACCCGGCACGTCTGCCGGGGAAGAACAAGTCCTCCGGTTAGGCGTTGCTTCCCCGGCTCGGAATTTCCTGGAGGCGCGTAATCGTGCCTTTGCGGTGAAGAGCTCTTAATCGAAAGATCCCGAAGGATTCCGCCAGGTTCGCGAAGAATTTATCCTGCGTCCCTGACAGCCCCGCACCTACATGGGTCTGGCAAGGGCCCAGCAAAATGCAAAGGCCAGAACTCTGGAATTTCATTCCGGTCCCGGCCGGCGCTTGACTGAGTTTGTCGACCTCGCCTAATTCGAGCTAGGGGTCGCGTTCGCGGTGGTAGGCGATCCCGGATTGGCTCCGCTCCCGTAGCGAGTCAGCCGCGGGTAGAAGGGCGTCACCTCGAAGGGCATTTTGTCGCGGGCTGATGTGATCGCAACCGGCGCGGTCTTGATCAGCTCCACATGGTCATCCCACGCGTTCAGCTTGACGCGTCCGCCTAAAGGCAACGCCGGGATCTGATCCAGCTTGTTTGGATCCAGTGCTGGCGCCGAAGTCATCAGCGCCGCCATTCGCTCGATCCCGCCCTTGCCATCGGTGAAACCGTTGCCCAGATGCGGCGTCAGCAACGCGGTGAGTCCCGCTCCTCTTTCGGACAGCTGTCGCAGGAACAATCCCGCCGTATCCAATTTCTGGGCGTAGGGTGAGTTCTTCAGCAAGTCCACGGCCTTCTTGTCGGCTGCGGCCTCTTCTTCCGGAATGTGCTTGAACCCCAGGTTCTGGTAAGTCGACTCGTCGGAGAACAACATCCGGTCGTTGAAGGCGTACCGGCTCCCCAGGTTGTGTCCCAGAACAATGTGCGCCAGCTCGTGCGACAGCACCATGGCCAGGCAAGCTTCGTCGGGCAGCACATCGATCAGGCCGCGGCTGACGATGATGGTGTTGCCCACGCTGAAGGTTTCCAGCGGAGAAGTCAGCATCACCCGGGTACGCACCGGCCGGGGCAGATCGATATTGTTCGTGACCTCAAGATTGTTGACCACGGTCATCAGAATCTTGTCTACCTCGCCTTGCGGAGCCAGTAAACCGGCATTTTGCAGACGTTCCACGACGTTGTCTTCTGCCTGCTGCTGCCATTCGCGCTGCGCTTGCAGCGGGGACGCGTCTTGCGACGCGGGGCTCTCGTCTTTCACAGACGAATCCACCAGTACCTGCGTGAGTTCGTCTTCCTTACCGTTCTTCTTCAGTTCGTAGCCCCAGATTCGGGTCTGGGCCTTGAACGCCATCTTGTCCTTGGAGCCGGAACTGAAGTCGCCTTCTTCGCTGTAGATGTACGACGGCACCCAGTAACCAGGAACCAGGTTCAGCCGCCAACTATCCATGTGGAAGAACTGCGCGTTTCTCGGCCGGGGCGCATAGGTGCCATTCAGACGGACAACGTTAAAATCCTGATCTTCCACCCAAATACGGCCCAGGAAGCGACCTTTTCCGGTACCCTTCTTGGGGGTGATGTCGAAGACGATGCAGCGTACGTCACCCAGGAATTCGCGGTGCACATATTTGAAGTCGTAATGCGCTCGGTCAAAATCGTCGCGGTCGGCAAAGATCATCCAGGAAAAACCAATCGGGTTGTACTCGAATTTGAACAACTTGGTGAATCCACCCATCATGCGGTTTTGAAAACTCGATCCTGCGGAAAGATAGTCATGCCGGTCCACGGAATCACTCAGGTCCAGACGGCCGAAGAAGTAGTGATCCTCCCTGGGCGACGGCCCCATCTGTGCATCGAGCTTCAGGTTCTGCAGGTAAGTCTCAACCAGCGGCGTGCGCGCCTTCAGCATCGTGATCAGAGCATGCTCGCGCTCCAGGGCCCGGTCAACCGCCTGATCCATGGTGGTGGGAGGGGTGGTGGAGATGGCGGGAGCCGCAGGGCTGGTCAAAGTCATGTTGGTCGCCGGTTTCGGAGTGGCCTCGGGTGCAGCAGCTGGCGATTGCAGCGGAGACTGAATCGTCGTGCTATCGGGTGACGAAGCCGGCGCCGCCGTCTGCTGCGCCACCGCCGTGCTCAACGTGCCCAGCAGGGAAGCCGTAACCATCCATTTCCAAGTGCGCATAGCTCAAATCCCCTCCGTTGCTCAGTACGCCAGCTGGAAAACCACATGTACGGTCGCCGTGGAATCGATAACTTGATTGTAGTGCTGGGCAGGCTTAAAACGCATCTTATTTGCCGCTTCGATGGCTGCTTCGTCCAGGCCATGGCCCATGCCTCGCACTACGCGATTCACGTGCAGCGTACCGTTTGCTCCGAACATTACTTCCAATAATACTTCACCCTCCAGACGGAGCCGGCGAGCTTCCTCGGTATAAACCGGGCTCGGTTTAGATAGAATTTCCACCGGTGTTGTTGCTGGTCCGGCCTCGGTCTGTTGCTGCTTCATTCCGCCTCGCGTGACCTGCTGTTCGGCGAAGCCAGCGGTCTGCACGGTGGCCCCTCGTCCGTTGCTGCGGCCGTCTCCTTGTCCACCCTGCGCGATTCCGTTGCCGAATCCGGCACTGGCAACCGTACCCTTAATGCCCTTCGAGCCGCCCGAGCCATTGCCAGTCCCCGGACCCTGGGGCAGATCGAACGCACCGGAGTTCGCCCCTACCAGGTGAGCATCGGGCTTGCCTTTTCCCGGAATACCGTTGGGATCGCCAAACCCACCAGTCTGCACCTTCTGTGTGGGAGCGTTTACGGTTGGGGTGGCGGAACTGCCGAACTCGCCGGTGTGGATGATCAGGGATGGGCGGGCTCCCCCGGTCATCTGCTTCAGCACCGTCGGAGTGAAATTGTTGACCTCGATCTTGGGCGCTATTTCTTCTTCATGGGGCTTCGCAGCGCGAATCTCACGCGGTACAGTCAGTTTGGGAGTTGTAAAAACCGGCTCCGCTGGCAGGAGCTTGGCCTGCACGGTGGGCGGCGGGGTCTTTATCTTCAAGGGCTCGGGCTGCAGCCTCGGCATGGGGATCAGCTCAGTGACGTGATATCGCCGCGAGATATTCAGGCTATCCGGCCAGATCCAGCCGATGTTGATCATCAAAATAATCAGCAGTATTAAGAAGCCGTAGCTGGCAGCCAACGCGCGCCGATCAAGTTTGCGCTCCGGCAAAATCCCTAATTGAAAATTTTCAGGCGTAGGCATTCATTAGCTCCAAAAAGGACCCGAGCCTGGGGAATTGCACCGGGTGGAGGTTTTAAGTTACGGGAGAAACGAGGAAGGGTAAACGTGCCCGCCGAGGGTGTCCTTCGGTAACCCAAGTAATGCCAATATGGATCTAGCTGAAAAGACAGTGGTTTCCAGCCAAGATTTCAGGCGCCCGCCCCGCGCCGCCGGGAAAAGAAGAAAACCGGTATGCCCGCCAGAATGGACAGGGACCCTAAGGCCGATATACCTACATTTCCCCTGAAGGTGTAGTAAAGCAGCACCGTGGACGCCAGAACGAACAGTGCCGGCACTAACGGGTATCCCCACACCCGATATGGCCGGAATGCGTCCGGGTTGCGTTTGCGAAACACAAACACGGTGCTGCCCGCAATCATGTAGAACAGCCACTCGGCGAAAATCGCCAGCGAGAAAAACTGCCGGAAATTGCCCCCAAACAACAGCAGAATGACGGCGAGAATGGCCTGCACCACAATGGCCGCCGAGGGCGTGTGAAAGCGCGGATGCACTTTGGCCAGCCCGGAGAAGAAGTAGCGGTCGCGCGCTACCGCGAAAGGCACCCGGGCGCCGCTCATGACGGTGCCATTCATGGCCACGAGCATCGAGAGCGCCATCCCCGCCGATACGATGCCTGCCCCGAGACTTCCCAAAACCACTGCCATGGCAGTAGACGCCGGCCGCGGCGATAGACCTATGCCCGATGCCGTCAATACGTACTGCACGGCCGCGTTCACCAGCATGTACAGGACGCCCACCAGCGCCACACCCAAGATCAAGGCTAGCGGAAGGTTGCGCTCCGGATTGCGAACTTCTCCGGAAACCATGTTCAGATCGTTCCAGCCATCATAGGCCCAAAGGGCCGCGACCAGGGCGGCCATGAAGCCAGCCATTCCCCCCTTGGCGCCGGTAAAGGTGCCGGCAAAATTCTGCCAACTCCCCCCGCTGTAACTGAACCCAATCACCACGATAGAAAGAATGATGAGAACTTTCAGTATGGTGAACACCAGTTGAAAGTCGCCGGCTTTTTTGATCCCGATGTAATTGAGGATGGAAATCAATGTGGCGGCTGCGATGGCCAGGAGCTGGCCGTAAGTAACAGAAAAAGGAACAGAGACAAAGTTGGTGCCCAAGACCCTCAAATACGGGAATGTTCCCAAAACACGCACGAAACCAGTGGCCAGCGTTGCGATCGACGCTGGCTTCGCGATCAGGAACCATGTCCAGGCGTAAAGGAACGCAGCCAGCGGTCCGTAGCCATCGCGGATATAAACGTACTCGCCGCCGGCCTGCGGTTTCATCGCGCCCAGTTCGGCATAGGTGATTGCGCCAAAGAAAGAAAGTAACCCGCCCACCAGCCATGCGAGGTACACCAGTTTGGCCGAGCCAGCGGCCTGCATCATCTCAGCCGGCACCAGAAAAATCCCGCTGCCGACGATGGTCCCCACTACGATAGCCGTCGCGTGGCTGGCCCCCAGAACGCGGTCCAGTTCAGGTCGGACGGAAGCTTCCCGGTGCGTGCTTTCCATGTAGGGGTTGAAGTATACGTGAAGGAGGTAAGAGCGTTTAACCGCAAAGTTTCGCCAAGAGATTGCATCCGTCCTTGTCGTTCTTGATGCGGTTAAATGCTTTTCTTCTCCGCGATCACACTGCTCCCGTATCCGACGCCAAAGGTCACAGCGGTACCAATCGCCACGTACCATGTCCATGGCACTCGCGTGCCCAGCCAGATGTAGAGTTCAGCGAGGAAGCCGCACAGCATGCCCACCATGGCCCCCGCCTGATTCGCCCGACGGGTCAGGACCCCCAGAAGGAACACACCGAGCAGAGCGCCATAGGCCACCGACGCAATCTGCAATCCCACCTCGATTACGCGTCCGACTCTATTCAGCGAGAGCACTGCCAACCCGAACAGCAGCAGCGCCCAAAACAAGGTCGCAATTCGCGAGAGTCGAATCTTGCGATGCTCGTCCATGTGAGGATGCCGCTGCAGGTAGAAATCAATCATGGCACTGGAAGAAAGAGAGTTCAGCGCGGCGCTCAAGTTCGACATCGCCGCCGCCAGAATCGCCGCAATCAGCAATCCCGAAATTCCGTGCGGCATCTGACTGATGATAAATGTCGGGTAAATCCTGTCTGCCTTGCCGAAATGTGCCGAGGGCACGTGATAGAACGCAAACAACATGACGCCAACCAACAGGAACAAGGCAAACTGAAATAGAATTGCGATTCCGCTCGACAGCAGGGCGGTGACGGACTGCCTCTGGTTCCGCGCTGCCAGGAGGCGCTGCACTATCAATTGATCGGTCCCGTGACTGGCCGTAGTCAGAAATGCTCCCCCGATCAATCCGGCCCAGAATGTATAGGGTCTCCAGAAGTCGGGCGTGAAGTCGAAGACCCGCAGCTTCCCCGCACTCTCGGCCATGCTATGAATGGCCGGCCAACCACCGGGCACAAGATGCAAAATCGTGAACAGGCCCACCAAGGTTCCGCCGACGTAGATCACCGTTTGTACAACGTCGGTCCAGATCACCGCTGCCAGTCCGCCCTCGAAGGTATAAACCAGCGTCAGCGCGGTGATGATTGCAATCGAAGCGATCTCCCCCGTCCCCAGCGCGATGGCCACCACGATGGAAACAGCATAGATCCGCACGCCTTCGGCCGCGGCGCGCGTCACCAGAAATAGCCCCGCAGTCAGCGACCGCAGCGTCTTGCCAAACCGCCGCTCGATGAGTTCGTACGCGGTATAGAGGTCGCCGCGAAAATAGTGAGGCAGCAGGATGAAACTGATAATGACCCGTCCCACCACATATCCCATCACCACTTGTAAAAACATCAGGTTGGTGTCGTACGCCAGGCCCGGGATACTGATGATGGTAAGAGTACTGGTTTCCGCCGCGACGATGGAGAGCGAAATCGCCCACCAGGGAATGTCACGATCGGCAAGAAAATAATCGCGCAGCGAGCGTTGCTTCTTGCGAAAGCCTAGCCCAAACAGAGTGATACCTGCCAGATAGAGCGCGATGATCGTGAGGTCAAGCTTGTCCAAACCCATAAGCCGATTCGTGCGCGCCCTGACAAAGCGCGGCGCCCGCATCCTGCCCTGTGGCGGAGCGGGACACAACAGCCGCCGGAACGACGCTAGGTTTTAATCTCCGTCCCGAACTACGATCCCAGACTAGCGGGCTTTGCCGGATAAAATCTCGCGATCTGTCGCGGGGTATCTAGCTCGTCAAGCCAATTCTCGCTCTTCGGGGCTCGGTCGTGAAAGCAGGCCATGATAGAACTACGCTCGTGGCCAACTTCCTTGGCATTGACGGCGGCGGCAGCAAGACTACCTGCCTCATCGGAGACGAGACTTCGATCCTGGGTGCGGGCTCGGCTGCGGGCAGCAATCTGGTCCGGGTTGGCGAGGCGGAAGCGCGTGAGGCCCTGGCTACTGCCATCCGCCAAGCCTGCGCTGTCGCCAACATTACGCCATCACAGATACAGAAAACTTGCGTCGGCCTGGCCGGAGCTGCGCGGCCGGAGATCAGCGATCCGGTATGTCGCCTTATCGCGGAACTCGTCCCCGGCGAAATCGAAGTCGTAGGAGATATGGTGATCGCGCTCGAAGCCGCCTTTGCCGGTGACCCTGGCGTGATTGTGATCGCTGGCACAGGGTCCATTGCGTACGGACGCAACTCCCAGGGGGAGACCGCACGCGCCGGCGGCTGGGGATTCGCCATCTCAGATGAGGGATCCGGTCACTGGATCGGCCGGGCCGCGCTGGCTGAAGCGATGCGCGCCCAGGATCGGGGTGCTGGCGAAAATGAGGCCAAAGCCGAGAACGCGAAGCCATCTCTGCTCGAGAGCCTGATGAAATCTTGGCACGTGCGCGCTCGCGAACAGTTGGTACTGGCAGCCAATGCAATACCTGCCCCGGATTTCGCGGCATTGTTTCCGACGGTGCTTTCTTTGGCAGATCAAGGTGATCTCATCGCTCTGGGCGTTCTCACCCAAGCCGGTGCCGAATTGGCGAGCCTGGCTAGGACTGTAATCATGCGCCTGTTCGCAAACGCTGGCAGAGTGTCGGTAGCCATTGCGGGTGGAGTTTTCAGTAGCTCCCGGCTGGTAAGGCAGGTTTTCTATTCCCGTCTGCGTTCGGAATATCCCGACGCGGCCATGAACCCCGGCGTGACAGAGCCGGTGCGGGGCGCACTGGAACTGGCGCGCAAAGGCGCGAGGAAATAGTCGGCCGGATTGCGGCACGGTCAGCACAACCTGCGGTCTCCGCATGCTCAACCCGACCATGCCGTGGACCGGGATCATGTAATTTCCCGGAGGGGATTCCCGGATGCCCGGCCCGCCCTGTCGTCACCCGTACGACTGGCCGGCCCGCACAGGCGACCAACCCGCGGATGGCATGGAGCCGACCGACCCGAGGGCCTCGAGGTAACCACGTCAGGAGCAGAATGAAGGCCCTAACCCAGGGCTGCGCTGCTCCACCCAGGGGAGTTCCAGGGTCAGGGTCTCGGCTCTGCAGTCGGAGGTGTGAAGTCCGCTACTCGTATCTCAACGCGTCAATCGGGTCCAGACGCGCCGCCTTGCGGGCAGGGTAGAAGCCGAAGAAAACGCCGACCGCCATCGAAAACAGTACGGCGGCGAGGATTGCGGTGGGGGACACCAGCACGGGCCACCCCAGGGTTTGCGTAATCAGATAGGAAGCTCCCATGCCCGACAAGATCCCGATCACGCCGCCTACAATGCTGAGGACAACCGCTTCGATCAGAAATTGCTGTTGCACGTCGCCCTCGGTGGCGCCAATGGCCATGCGAATTCCGATCTCGCGGGTGCGCTCGGTGACCGAGACCAGCATGATATTCATAATGCCGATGCCGCCTACCAGCAACGAAATGCTGGCGATCGAGCCCAACAGGATGGTAAACAGGCGCGCATTCTGATCGGCCAGGTCAGCCATGTCAGCCAGGTTCCGTACAAAGAAATCATCGTCCTGTGCGGAGCGAATGCGGTGGCGGTCGCGCAACAGGGCGGTGATCTGCTGCTGTGCCGTATAACTGGTATCCTTCGAGAGGGCAGAAACCATGATCCACCGCAGCCAGTCCTGGCCGGTGATCTTTTTCTGCAGGGTAGTAATCGGAACCAGGATGATATCGTCCTGATCCTGGCCCATGGCGGCCGATGACCCTTTCGGTGTCAGCAGGCCCACCACCTTGAAAGGCAGATTGTTGATACGCACGGTCTCGCCAATGGGGTCGGTCGCGCCAAACAGATTCTTGCGCACGGTTTCGCCGACGACGGCCACATTGGCCGCCATGCTGACGTCATCTTGCGAAAACGAAGAGCCCTCGGCCATGGGCCAGCTGCGGATGTCGAAGTACTGCGGCTCGGTGCCGTTAATGTTGGTGGCCCAGTTGTCATTTCCGAAAACCACCTGGGCAGAGGCCTGACTACCGGGCGCAGCCGCCTTCACGGACGGGCACTCGCGCAGAATGGCGACCATGTCGTCGTAGACCAAAGTCTTGGTGGCACCCCATCCCATCCTCATACCGCCGCGGTTGACCGTACCCGACTGCACAAACAGCATGTTGGATCCCATAGCCGCAATCTGTTGCTGCGCTTGCTGTTGGGCCCCTTGCCCCACGCTGACCATGGCGATCACCGCTCCCACTCCAATGATGATGCCCAGCATGGTCAGGATGGAGCGCAATTTGTTGCGGGCCAGAGCCCGCATCGCAATCCGAATAATGGCTACTAAATCCATAGTCTGCCCTTAAGCCACATTCGGCCCATACATGTCCAGGGGCGAGTTCGGCCCAATTTGTCCCAATTTCACCAGTCGCGCGATGATCGAACCAATGGTTCGGTTGTGGGTCTTTGCCATCTGGTGAAAATCAATTCCTCTCCGCAGTTCCTCGCAAACTTGCTGATCTTCGGCGAGCGACCATGATTTGCCCGCCTTCGCCGGCAAGTTTCGTTTGCTTCGCTCCCGTTCCTCTATGAACTCTAATGCTCCCACGGCTCGGTGTAACGCTCTGACCACTGGGGGATATTGGTAGACCGCATCGGCCGCCAGAACGTCGCCGGTCTCGGGATTCACTCCATCGGCCAGCGCTCGCATGACCCTCAACGCTTCCTGAATTTCCATGGTGGACCTCCGCACGCACAGCTTAGAAGCCTGGGTCCGGTCTGGGCTGTGACGACTGAACCCAATTGATGTTCACTCCCACGACGGGATCCTCAATCCTCTAGGGTTGGCATGTTTTTCAGAACTTCTGCTGCGATGGGCCGGTTCTTCATCCGTTCATCTCGCCGGATGGTGCCGTCCCGAAAGTGAATGGCGCGTTTGGCAAATTCTGCGATATCAGGTTCGTGCGTCACCAGCACGATGGTCAGCCCGTTGTCATTCAACTTTTGAAAAACCTCCAGAATCTCGACTGAAGTCCGGCTGTCCAGATTGCCGGTCGGCTCATCGGCCAGCAAAATCGACGGGCGATTGACCAGCCCGCGCGCAATGGCAACCCGCTGCTGCTGACCGCCGGAAAGCTGGGAAGGGAAGTGTTGTACGCGATCGCCCAGTCCCACCAGTTCCACGGCTTCGAGGGCGCGTTTCCGGCCTTCTTCCTTGCTGATCTGCGCGTAGAGCGTGGGCAGTTCGACATTTTCGAGCGCCGTGGTGCGCGAGAGCAGGTTGAACCCCTGGAAAACGAAACCGATCTTACGATTGCGGATGGTCGCCAGTTCCTTCTTGCTCAGTTCGGAGACCGCGATGCCCTCCAGCAGATACCTTCCCGTAGTGGGCTTGTCCAGGCAGCCCAGGATGTTCATGAAAGTAGACTTGCCGCTGCCGCTGGCCCCCATGATGGCTACAAACTCACCCCGCTCGATGCGCACATTCACTCCCCGAAGAGCGTGGACCTTGGTTTCGCCCAGATCGTAATACTTGTGCACGTTCTCGATCTGGATGATACTGTGGCCATCGCTTGCGCCGGTTGTCGTAGCCGCGGATTGTGGAATCGTGGCCATCATCACCTTCCGCGCGGCGTACCTCCGCCGAGGCCGGGGGCGCGGTTTGCGCCGGAACTCGCAGTCATTCCGCCGGTCACCAACGCGTCGCCCTCGTCAAGCTGGCCTTTCAGCACTTGCGCAACTTCAGTCACGGTATGATCGGTAATGCCTGTGCGAAGCCTGACCGGCTCGAGGGTTTTATCCGGACGCAATTTCCAGACCACGGCTACATCCGCTCGGGGGGTGTGCTGTTGTGGCCCGCCGTCGGCACCTCCACCGCCACCACCCTGGGTGCCTTCCGCATGAGCACGTCGCTGTTTGCTGGCAGCGCCGGTGTCCCCGGATCCTTGAGCGCTCGCCGCCTGAGTTTCCGCTTGCCCTGAGATCAGTCCATATTGTTTGTACAGGGCCCGGATCTGATCTGCCGGCATATCCGGTTTGTAGCGCAACGCCCCATTGGGAACTCGCAGCGTATTGGTTGCGTCGGCTACAGGAATTGTGATGTAGGCCGTCATGCCGGGAAATAGCTTCATTTGCGGGTTGTCGAAATCGATGATGGTGTTGTAGGTCACCACGTTCTGGACCGTGGTCGCGTTCAGGCGCACCTGTGACACCTTGCCGGTAAACGAGTCTTTGGGAAACGCGTCCACCTTAAAAGTCACGATCTGCCCGGTGTGAATCATCCCAACGTCGGACTCGTCGGTGCTGGCATACACCTGCATTTTGGTCAGGTCTTGTGCAATCGTGAACAGAGTCGGCGCCTGCAAGGACGCGGCCACGGTCTGGCCCACGTCCACGCTGCGTGCGATGACCGTGCCGTCAATGGGTGCGTGAATGGTGGTGTAGTCCAGATTGGTTTGCGCCACCGTAACTGCTGCCTGCTTTTGCTGCACCTGCGCCACCGCCTGGGTGATGGTGGCCTTGGCCGCGGACACCGCCGCATCCGCCGAATCGGCATTTGCTTTCGCCAGGTCAAGCTGCTGCTGGCTCATCACGCCCTCTTTGGCCAGCCCCGAAGTCCGTTCGTAATCTGCTTTGGTCTGCACCGCCGTGGCTTGTGCCTTTTCCAGATTGGCTTGCGACGCAACCAGATTTGCCTTGGCATTCGCCAGGTCGGCCTTGGCCTGCAGCAACGCGCCTTCAAACAAGGAAGGATCGATCTGAGCCACGACTTGGCCTTTTTTCACTCGCGAATTGAAATCGGCGTTCAGCCGCGAAATCGTACCTGAGACCTGCGAACCGACCTGAACGGTAGTGACGGCATTGATCGTACCTGTAGCCTCCACCACTTCGCGAATGTCGCCGCGATCCGCCTTGGTGGTGAAATACTGCGGCTTATCGTTGCCTTTGAACTGAAAGGCTGCGAAGACAGCTATCGCGACAACCACCAGACTCGCGATTAGCCAATGGCGCTTGAGCAGGTCCACGACGTCATCCTCGCTTTACCTACATTCGGGATCAAACCTTCCCCTGGTTTAGTAAACCCGCAACGGCAGGCTAGGTTGCGGGTAGAATCTTTGCTCCAGTGGAACACGCCCAAGCCGTAGGTTCTACTATAGATGGATGGTATATCTTGCAGCACGGCTCGCGTGTTTGCGCAACCTTTACAAAAATTTACTAATATCAATTCCTGCTTAAGATGACAAAATCGCGCTTGGGGGTAACCTGTCGCGGCGGGCGGGAGGGAGAACGCTGATGGATTGGCGGGCATTCTGGCTTACAGTCTGGCTGGCCGCGCTGGTGTCGGCCGTGCTCATGATCGTGGGTCTTCCCGTCGCCTACTGGATTACCTACTCCCGCTGGCGCTGGAAATTCCTCGCGGAAGCAGTTTTCGCCCTGCCCCTTGTGCTGCCTCCCACGGTGCTCGGTTTCTATGTTCTGGTGGCTCTGGGGCCGCGCAGCCCGCTGGGGCGAGGCTGGGAAGCACTGAGTGGCCACACCCTGGCGTTCACCTTCGAGGGCCTGCTCATCGGCTCAATGCTGTACAGTTTTCCGTTCGCGGTTCAGCCGTTTGCAGCCTCGTTTGCTGCGGTCGATCCGCGCCTGGTGGCGGCTTCGCAGACTTTGGGCGTCTCCCGATGGAAGACTTTCTTCCGCGTGATTTTGCCCCTGTCGGTCCCGGGGCTGGTGACGGGAGTGGCTCTGAGTTTCGCTCACACGATGGGCGAATTTGGCGTCGTGTTGATGGTCGGAGGCAACATCCCCGGGGTCACCCGAACCGTTTCGATTGATATCTACGACAAGGTGCAGGCCTTGAACTACTCGGGTGCCAATGCCACGGCGTTGGTGCTGCTGGTGATGTCGTTTGCGGTACTTTCAGTTGTGTATGCTCTGAACCGGCGGGTCTGGGTGTGGAAGTAGAGGCGGGTCAACCACCAAGGCCAGGAAGTACCACGCAAGAAAAACCGTAAGAAAGGTAACGCGCTGTCCCTTTTTACGGCTCCTTCGTGGTGCTTAGTGTCCGTCGTGGTTTTTGATTTTGAGTGGAGCCACCATTCATGGAGTCAACGCTGGCCACTGCCGCCGTTCCCCAATCCGCTCCCGCGGACGTGCATGAAGTGTCCGTGCAGGTTCGCAAGCGCCTGGGAAGGGATTTTGAACTCGACCTGGCCGTTGTCCTCCTGCCCGGCATCACCATGCTGTTCGGCCCTTCGGGGGCGGGGAAGACCACGCTGCTCGATTGCATTGCCGGCTTGGTGCGCCCGGACACAGGTCGAATCGCAATTGGGCAGAACACTCTGTTCGACAGCGAACTCGGAATCAATCTGCCCCCGCAGCGTCGCAAAGTAGGTTATGTATTTCAGGATTTAGCTCTTTTCCCGCACCTGAGCGTCGAGGCCAACGTCGAATACGGACTTTCCCCACTCGACCGCCACGAACGCAAGCGACGAAGCGCCGCCATTCTGGAATCATTCCGCATCGCGCACCTCCGCGCGCGGCGGCCTGCTCAGATTTCCGGTGGGGAGCGGCAGAGGGTGGCTCTTGCCCGCGCCCTGGTGATCGACCCGGGAATACTCCTTCTTGATGAGCCGCTCGCCGCCCTCGATGCGACCACCAAGTCCAAAATTCTGGACGATCTGCGCGCCTGGAACGGGGAGCATCGTATCCCTGTTGTCTACGTCACCCACAGTCGAGAAGAGGTTTTTGCGCTGGGCGAACGAGCTATCGTGATGGAAAACGGACGCCCTATCGCCCAGGGCACACCGCACCAGGTAATGACCGCGCCGCGTCAGGAAACTGTGGCCCAACTGGCGGGTTTCGAAAACATATTCGAAGCGACGGTGATTGCCGCCCACGAGAACCGAGGCACCATGACCTGCCAGCTGGCCGGCGGCAAGGTTGAGCTCGAAACCCCGCTGGTGCGAGCAAATATAGGTTCGGTGCTGCGCGTGGGAATCCGTGCCGGGGACATCCTGCTGGCGTCGCTTCAGCCCAGCGGCCTGAGCGCTCGCAACATAATTCCGGGCAGAATCGCTTCCCTGGCGCAGCGCGACGTAATCATAGCCGCGAAAGTAGATTGCGGAGTGGAAATGGAAGTTCATCTCACCTTGGCGGCACGCGATGCCCTGCGGCTGGAACCGGAACGCGAGGTTTGGCTGATAGTAAAGACTCATTCCTGTCATCTCATGGGAGTTTCGTAACGTCGGCGTTCCGCCCCTGGCCGGCCGGGAGGTGTCACATTATCTGCCGATCCTTGGTTCGGTCTGTACGGGCCAGACACCCGTGGCCACAAAGACAAAAAAAGCCCCGTCGCCAAGCGACGAGGCTTTCCAGAATTCCGCCGACTTATACGCTGAACGACGATCCGCATCCGCACGTGCTCTTCACGTTCGGGTTCTCGAACTTGAAGCCCGCTCCCTCAAGGCTCTCGACGTAATCCACCACGCAGCCGTTGAGATACATCACGGAAGTCGCATCCACGTAGACCTTCAAACCATCCATGTCGAAAACCTTGTCCATCATGCCGGCGCCATTTTCAAACTGCATGGAGTACGAGAAACCAGAGCAGCCTCCGCCCACTACTCCCACGCGCAGGCCGGCAGGGACAGGGCTCTGTTGCGCCATGATCTCTTTGACCTTGCTGACCGCGTTCGAGGTCAAGCTGATGGGCGCCTTCTTCGTTGTTTCTGCTGGCTTTACTTCCGGGGTCGTAGTCGTAGCCATTGGTATCTCCTTGAAAGGACTGACAATTGGTAGTATAGCAAAACCCGTCGTCGGCACGTTCGATAAATCTGCGGCGGACCGATCTTTTATAACCGCGTCACGGCTTTAGCCGGTACCAAGCCATTTAGATGACTCCACCCGCAGCCAGGGTTCAGGTGGCAAAAACCCCCGCCGGGACTTCGGAACAGGTCTATAATTCCTGCCTGGGGCCCTTCCCTGAGTACTGGTTGTGGGGCCACAACCGACATCCGCGACAAGGCCTCCGGGAACGGCTCGAAATCGGTACCGAGGTGGTCTATGACTCCAGGATTGCTATGGCTGCTGATCGTGTGGGGCGTCCTGACCGGTGTTCTAATCGTACTTCTCATTTACCGCAGCACTCTGACCATGCAAGAGGACGATCAACTTTTCCTCGACGAATCCGCCTCCGCAATGGCGAAGGAACAGATGGAACTGATGGCCAAGGTAAACAAGATCAATCCCCTGGTCAAAGTGCTGGGCGCTACTTCGGGAGTCATGATCCTGGTTATCGCCGGTTGGGCGGTTTATCTGGGACTGAACTCGGTTCAACCGTAACAGAGGAAGGCCTGACGCTAGGAAAGGCCCGCATCGAGCCGTGCATCCAGCCGAGCCTGACATCGAGCTAACGCCATATTTGTGGTGCCGGGAACAGGACTTGAACCTGCACGCCTTTTGGGCATTGGATCCTAAGTCCAACGCGTCTGCCAATTCCGCCATCCCGGCCCGCGGTTATTTTAACTGATGTGTGCGGGTATGATTCAAACCTGGAGTGCCAAAGCCTATTCCAAACTGGCTTTCCATCCTGCTGCTGGGAGTGATCACCACGGTCTCGGTAGTGGGACAAGATGCCTCTTTTCAGAGTGACGACGCAATGCACGTCCCGCCGCCTGCCACCACCGTGATGGCGCAGCTCCTTCCTCAACTGGTGAACTACCGCTGTTGTCAAAACGGACGCTATTAGCAAAGCCTTTCGCCGAGATGGCAAAGGATCCACCGAATTGCGCCTTGCTTTGC
>Ga0193707_1000283_pt1 | contig 16346 bp, 15 predicted proteins | sample U3c2metaG_FD_143043 | JGI IMG/M metagenome (GOLD analysis project Ga0193707, IMG submission 143043) | Soil microbial communities from a riparian zone of the East river system, Colorado, United States - U3c2 | ecosystem: Environmental > Terrestrial > Soil > Riparian zone | place: USA: East River... | reverse complement strand
CGCTTTGGCTGTTTCTCGACCATACCCGGATCGGCAGAGCGATCCGCGCCACCGCGCAGAATCTGGTCGCGGCGCGGCTCTATGGTGTCAATCCGCGCCAGCTCTATGCGTTGACTTTTGGCATCGGCGCCGCCCTCGCCGGCGCCGCCGGTGCGCTCTACGGTGTCGTGTCGCAAATCAATCCGTACATCGGCGCGGGCCTCACCGGCAAATCCTTTGCGATTGCCATCATCGGCGGTCTGGAAAAATCTCTCTACGTGCTCGTCGGCGGCCTATTTCTCGGCGTCGTGGAAGCATTGACCGCGCTTTATATCGGTCCGACTTACACCGATGTCGTCAGTTTCGGCATTTTGGTGCTCGTGCTGATCGTCCGACCGACCGGCCTTTTGGGCAGGACCGCGTGAAACCGGCGCTCAAATTCATTTTCGCCGCGCTCGTGGTCGGCGGCTTTGCCACCGTGCCATCGTGGGGCTCCGCGGTGCTGGTGCAATTCGGCATCAACGCTTTGATTCTCGCCACCCTGGCGCAGAGTTGGAACATCATCGGCGGCTATACCGGCTACCCCTCCTTCGGCAATTCGGTTTTTTATGGCTTGGGGGGTTACGGCGTGGCGATTGCGCTGGTGCAATATCAGTTGCCTTTCGCGGTTGGTTTAATTTTGGGCGTCGTCCTTGCCGTGCTGTTTGCGTTCCTCCTGGGTTTACCGGTGCTGAGATTACGCGGTCACTACTTTGCCATCGCCACGCTCGGGCTGACGGAAGTGATGACCGCGATCGTTTCCAATCTCGAGATCGCCGGGCGCAATGTCGGTCTCATATTGCCGCTGGCAAAAGGGGATACGCTGTTTTTGGAGCTGTCTTTGGCGCTGCTGGTCGTCACGACGCTGGCGGTCGCTTGGATCTCGCGCAGCCGCTTCGGTTTCGGACTCATCGCGATCCGCGAAAATGAAGTGGCGGCGGCAGTGATGGGCGTCAACACGACCTTGTATAAGATTCTGGCCTTCGCGCTGTGCGCAGTTTTCTCCGCGCTTGCCGGAGGCATTCATGCCTATTGGATCACCTATCTCGATCCCGGCAGCGCCTTCGATGTTTCTCTCAACGTGCGGATGATCATCATGGCGGTTTTCGGCGGACCCGGCACGATCTTCGGGCCGGCCCTCGGCGCCTTCGCGCTGGCGGCGATTTCGGAAATACTCGCGAGCAAGATAACCAGTCTTGCCAGCATATTTTTCGGCGTGGTGATCGTCGTCGCGATCATATTCATGCCCCGCGGGGTTGCCGATTTGGCGCAAAACTTCCGCCGTTTCGGCTGGCGTTACTTTCAGGAAAACATCAAGGCGCATCGGGTGTGAGATGGATAACATCTTGGAAGTTCGAAATCTCACCAAGCGCTTTCACGGCCTGCTGGCCATCGACCGGATCACCTTTGCCCTCGAACGCAACCAGATTCTCGGTCTCATCGGACCCAACGGCGCGGGGAAAACCACCTTGGTCAGTCTTGTCAGCGGCACGCTCCAGCCGACCGAAGGTTCGGTTCTATTCGAAGGAAAACCTATCCACCGACTGGCCGGGTTTCGCCGCGCCCTGCTCGGCATCGCGCGCACGTTTCAAGTCATGCGGCCGTTTCCCGGCTTGACCGTGCTCGATAACGTAGCGGTAGGCGCGCTCTTCGGCGCCGCGGGAAGCACTCGTCAATTGGCCGCGGCGCGGGAGGACGCCAACCGCTGGCTTCACTTCGTCGGCCTCGATCATCGCGCCCGCCAGCGCGCGGATGCCTTGGGCGGGCCGGACCGAAAGAGACTGGAGCTCGCCAAGGCGCTGGCCATGCGGCCCAAGTTGCTGTTGCTCGACGAAGTCATGGCCGGACTCAACCCCGTCGAGATCGAAGAAGTCATCACGGTGATCAAAAAAGTTCGCGACCAGGGAATCAGCATTGTGGTGATCGAGCATGTGATGAAAGCGATTCAAAGCCTTTCCGACCGCCTGCTGGTTTTACATCACGGCGAAAAGATCGCCGAAGGCAAACCCGAGGAGGTACTGCGCAACGATCAGGTCATAGCCGCCTATCTCGGAAGCAAACGGCGATGAGCGATCCTCTATTAAAAGTCGCAGGATTGAGCGCGGGTTATGGCGACATGGCGGTGCTGCGCGACATCAAGCTGGAGATTGCTCGGGGCGAGATCGTCGCCTTGGTCGGCAGCAACGGCGCAGGCAAGACGACGTTGCTGCGGGCTCTCTCGCGGCTGATTCCGAGCACCGGGCAGATCAATTTTGCCGGCCGGGCGCTGGACGAGCTCACGCCCGACGAAGTGTTCGCCTTGCGCCTGGTCCAGGTTCCGGAAGGGCGCCAGCTATTCGATCAAATGTCGGTGGAGGAAAATCTCTTGATGGGAGGCTATCGTCGCCCGGACAGCGCGGCCGTGGCCGCCGATCTGCAACGAGCCTATGAACTATTTCCCAGGCTGAAGGAACGGCGCCGTCAACTGGCCGGCAGCTTGTCCGGCGGCGAGCAGCAGATGTGCGCCATCGCGCGCGGCTTGATGGCCGCCCCCGAGCTTCTTATGGTGGACGAAATGAGCTTGGGCCTCGCCCCGGTCATCGTCGATCTCCTGCTCGATACGCTTGTGGCAATCCGCAAAGAAGGCGTCACCGTGCTCCTCGTCGAGCAGGATGTCTTCTCCGCCTTTTACGTTGCCGACCGCGGCTACGTCATGGAGAGCGGCGCCATCGTGCGCGTCGGTCCTGCCAAGGAGCTTGCGGAAGATCCGGAAGTGAAGCGCGCCTACCTGGGAATCTGATCCTGGACACTCACCGAAAGCGTCCGTGTCGCCCGTCCGCTCAGGCGGAAAAATCATCGCCCCGCGGATTCTTGCGGAGCGAACGGATCTTCGCCCTTTGCTCTCATCAGGAAATAGAGCGTGATCGCGACGCCGACAGTAATGAAACTATCGGCGAGGTTGAATGCCGGCCAGTGGTAGTTCGACCAGTAGAAATCCAAAAAATCTATGACTTCGCCATACAGAATCCGATCGATGAGGTTACCAATGGCGCCGCCGAGAATGAACGCGAGGGCGGTAATCAGTCCGGTCTCCTTTTCGTGCAGCCGCTTTAACATGACGACGATGACGCCGATGGCGATGACCGAAACTAGAACAAGAAACGGCAAACGAAAGGCTTCATGACTGCCGGCAAAGATCCCGAACGCAGCACCGGTATTGCGCACGTATGTGAGACTGAACAACCCGTCGATGATCGGAATTGAATCATGCAAGGACATCGTACGGTCGACGATCGCCTTGGTCAGCTGATCGAGAAATAAGATAACGATCAACCAGCCGCCAACGATCTTGACTTTTCGGCTCAAGCCCCGGCTCCGGCTCGCAGCACCTTGGCGCAGCGTGCGCAAACCGATGGGTGTGTAGGATCCTTGCCGACTTCGGTGTCGTACTTCCAGCAGCGCTCGCACTTGGCGCCGTCCGCTTTGTTCACCATAATCCGGCAATTGAGCAGGTTGGTATCGTACCCAGAAACTTCCACGGCGCTGCCAGAAGCATGTGCGACAGTCGCCTGGGAAACGATTAACAAATCCTGCAACCGAGTCTGATCGCTTTCCACGAGTTGCCTCAAAATCGAGCTTTGGTCCCCATTGCGCGGCTCGAACATCACCTTTGCGTCGAGAGAATGGCCGATGATCCCCGCGTTCCGCGCCTGTTCCAACGCCTTGAGTACCTCACTGCGTTCTTTGAAGATGCGATCCCATTTGTCCGCAAGTCCCTGATCAACCAAGCTGGTATCCGGCGTGGGAATCTGCGATAAAAAAACGCTCCCCGGCCGCTGTTTCTTGTCCGGTAGATAGTTCCAAATCTCCTCCGCGGTAAAAGACAAGATCGGCGCCATCAAGTGAACTAACACATCGAGAATCCGAGCCAGTGTCGTTTGCGCCGCGCGGCGGGTTTTCGACTTTGTTCCTTCGCAATAAAGTCGGTCTTTGACGATATCGAGATACTGCGCGCTCAAATCGACGCTGCAAAAATTGTTAAGCGTGTGGTAGACGACGTGAAATTCGCAATCATCGTAGGCTTCGCGGCAGCGGCTCAGCACATCTTGCGTCCGCTGGAGAATCCAACGATCCATCTCATCGAGTTCCGCCGCTTTGACAACGTCCTTTTTAGGATCAAAATCGTAGAGATTGCTGATCAAGAAACGCGCCGTGTTCCTCAGCCTCCGATAGGCTTCGATCAAACGATTGAGAATCTCATCCGAGATGCGCACGTCTTCGCGAAAATCTTCGGCTGCCACCCAGAGGCGGAGAATTTCCGCGCCGGATTTCTTCATAATTTCCTGCGGCGCGATGACGTTACCTAGCGACTTCGACATCTTTCGCCCCTTGCCGTCGAGTGTAAAACCGTGCGTCAACACGCTCCCGTAGGGCGCGCGCCCGCGGGTCGCCAGTGAAGTCAACAATGACGTATGAAACCAGCCGCGGTGCTGGTCGCTTCCTTCCAGGTAAAGATCAGCGCGCCCGCCTAATCGCGGATCCCGCTCGACGACTGCGGCGTGGCTGACGCCGGAGTCGAACCACACGTCGAGAATATCCTCCTCGCGGGTAAAATCCCTGCCGCCGCAATCCGGGCAGGTTACACTCGCCGGGATCAATTCGTTGACGGGCCGGAGAAACCAAGCATCTGATCCTTCTCTTTCAAAAATCTCGGCGACGTGATTGCAAAGTTCTTGCGTCAACACAGCGCGGTTGCAGCTCCCGCAGTAAACCGCGGGAATCGGCACGCCCCATGAACGCTGGCGCGAGACACACCAATCCGGCCGGCTTTCGAGCATGCCCCGAATCCGATCTTTTCCCCAAGGCGGAATCCAGCGCACCTGTTCGATCGCGTCGAGCGCATCTTGGCGCAAACCCTTTTTGTCCATCGAGATGAACCACTGCTCGGTAGCCCGAAAGATCACTGGCTTTTTGCAGCGCCAGCAATGGGGATAACTGTGCGACAACTTTTCTTCTTTGAGCAGGGCGCCACGCTCGACTAATTTCTGGATGATGCGTGCATCGGCCTTGAACACCGACTCGCCCTTAAGATCGCCGGCTTCCGCGGTAAATTTTCCTTCGGCATCCACCGGCGCCATAACCGGCAATCCGTAGCGCATTCCCACTTCGTAGTCTTCTTGACCATGGCCGGGAGCGATATGGACCGCGCCGGTGCCTTGATCCTGGGTGACGAACTCGCCGAGAATGATTTGTGAATCGCGATCTATCCATGGATGACGGCAAACGATACCTTCGAGATCGGTGCCGGGCCACGCGCCATCTAAAATCTGATATTCTTCAGGCGCAATACCGCAAACCATCATCACGCTGGGAATGAGCTCCTGATTAATGATGAGTTGACCCTTTGGAGTTTTAACGAGCCGGTACATGAACTTTGGGTGGACCGCGATCGCTTGATTTGCCGGCAACGTCCAAGGCGTCGTCGTCCAGATCACAAAAAAAGTTCCGTTGACGGGATCGATTGGAAATAATCCTTTAGAATTCGTCACGGCAAATTTTACATAGATCGATGGCGAGATGTGGTCCTCATACTCGACTTCGGCCTCTGCGAGCGCAGTCACGCAGGACGCACACCAGTAGACCGGCTTCTTTTGCCGATAGAGAGCCCCTGACTCGACAATCTTGCCGAGCTCTCGGACTTCTTGGGCTTCGTAAGCCGGGTCCAGGGTTCGATAGGGCCGCTCCCAATCGCCGAGTACGCCGAGTCGCTTGAATTCATCGCGCTGAATCGAGATGTATTTTTCTGCGTACTCCTTACAGAGGCGACGAATCTCGGCCTTGCTCATCGCTAACTTTTTTGCTCTGCCGATATTCTTCTCAACCTGCAGCTCGATGGGCAAGCCGTGGCAGTCCCAGCCGGGAACGTACGGCGCAGCGTTCCCGGTCATCGCTTTGTATTTAACGATTATATCTTTGAGAATTTTGTTCAGCGCATGGCCAATGTGAATATTACCATTCGCATAGGGCGGTCCATCATGGAGAATGAACTTAGGATTCCCGTGATTGATCTCCAGAGCCTGGAAATAGGTTTCGTCGCGCTGCCATTTTTCGACTTGCTTGGGCTCGTTCTGGGGTAGATTCGCCCGCATCGGAAAATCAGTTTTTGGCAGATTTAACGTATCTTTATATTCCATGGCAGTTGAATCCTAGGAGGAGAAAGGTTGGGCAACCCGACGTCGACTATCTATGATTATTTACGCCGCGCACCATTCGAGAAGCGAACATATCTGCCTTGTTTTCGGCATCGGCCCAAAAAACGTAATGACCCATTTCGTGATACACGGTGTTGATCCAGCGTCGTTCTGAATTGTACTTGCGGCCCTTCTTCCAGTTTTCCGGATGGACCAAATAAATTTGGCCGTTTTCGTAAGTCTTACCGGCAGTCCTGCCCCAATCGATATACTCGAACCATTCAACTTGAGGATTTTTTAAGTGATAAAAACGGCATAACAACGCGATCGCTCTTTTGAAATCGCTTGCCTTGTATTCGTGAAAAAATCCCGAAAGCAGGCGATCCACTAGGCGCCGTTCTCTGATCGGCGGCAAGATCATTCTCATAGTGTAAATCCGAATCCACTTGGTTCAATTTTACTACCATACAACCACCTCAATAGAAACAGCAGAGGCTTGCAACTGCATTAGTGGAACGCGTCTAAGCCATTGTAATTGAAGCAATTTTTAGATTTAGCTTCGTTGCCCGCCTAACCCTCGCGGTGATACCGTTTCTCTTGCGATGGTCGGAAAAGTATCGTAGATTGGCTCACTTCGGAACACCCAACGGGCATCTAATTTTGTCAATTGTCTGAATTTTTAAATGACCGCTTGGCTTACGGGGAGAGTCGCATCACTAAGCACCCAGTGCGGTTTTACGATTGGTTGTGTGGCGGTTAGGGTTTTGCCACGCCGCTGGCTGTTTGGTTTGGCGGACCTCTTGGCGAACGTCGGATTCAGTTTGTTCAGAGGCTTTCGCTCTCGATCGACCAACAATATCGCGATGGCATTAGGCAACCAATTGAACGCCGCTGCGATGGCAAACACGGCGCGCCGGTCGCTGCGCAACTTTTTCCGCGATTGTGTTGAAATCGGCGTCACTCTGGAATCGTCAGACGACGAATTACAGGCGCAGGTTCCGATTGTCGGAAGGGAGCATCTCGACGCCGCGCTAAATAAGGGTAAGGGCGTCATTGTTCTGAGCGCTCATTTAGGAAACTTTTTTATTCTCGGAACGCGTTTGGCCGTCGAAGGATACCCCAATTATGTCTTGGTCAATCAACCGAGGGACGGTCGTTTCGCCGAGCTCATGGACAAATATCGATTGAAGGTAAAACAGCAAACTATTCACGCACGCCCGCGCCGTGAAGCCCTAAGAAAGCTCAACGAAGTGTTACGCGACAATGGAATCGCCACGATCATTGCCGATGAATATCGACAGAGTAGCGGTGTCCGAGTTCCTCTGTTTGGTCGTATGGTGATTGCCCGGCGGGGTCCGGCGACCCTGGCGCTTAGAACCGGCGCTGCAGTGGTTCCAGCCTGTGTCGTTCGGCAACCAGACGATACGCTTCGATTGATTATTGAACCTGAGCTGGAGCTCGATCGAACGGGTAAAACTATGGCGGACGTTAAAGAGAATACGATACGGATAACCCAGTGGCTCGAGCGGACGGTCCGCAAATATCCCGATCAGTGGAACTGGATGAATATTCGCTGGTGGGCAAATTCGTTTGACCCGCCGATTGCGAAAGGCCAACAAGTGCAACGTGCATCATAACGACAAGCTGGAAAGGGGATTGTGGTGAAAAGCAGCAAAAAAGATCTCGACGAACTGAAGAAGAAGGTTGCGCTCGGCAACCGCATTATGTTTTACCAAGGGCTCGCCGATTATCACGGCCATGTGAGCGCGCGTATTCCAGGCACGAAGAAGTTTTTTATCAAGCCCGTTTTGGCGCCTCTCGGTGAAATCGCTCCGAAGCACATTATCGAAGTCGATATCGACGAGTACATGGAGGTCTGCGAGCAGAATTACGCCAAAGCCGGAAACAAACGGGCCGTGACCAAAATAAAGAATCCGCCGCGCGAGACTATGATTCATGCGGCGATCTACAATGCCAGGCGGGACGTGAATTCGGTGGTGCACACCCATCAAACCATCGCGACGGCATTTTCAGTTGCGGGCACGCCGATCTTGCCGATCTACAATCAAGCCGCAGTTTTTGCGCCGGAGACTCCTATTTTCCCAAGTCCGCGGCTCATTTACACGGTGCAAGACGGTAAGGAAATATGCCAGACGTTAGGCGACCGCGCTGCGATGCTGCTCAAGGGTCATGGCATTGTTGTGTGTGGCGATAGCTTGGAATATGCTACCGTTCACGCAATCTATTTGGAGCGCACGGCGTACATGCAGTTCATCGCAAGCTGCGTCGGCAAGCCGTCGATCATGCCGCAGTCGGAGATCGATTATATGAAAGAAAACATGATGTTCCGTTCCTATGACGCCTTTGCATATTTCAAGTCGCTACTGCCCAAGAACGCGCAGCTGTAGGAACGAATCACGGATATTTAAACTTTTGAAGGAGAGACTGATGGCTAAGCGAGAAGAAAAGGTGAACGAATCGACGAACAGCGGACCGATTCAGGATCTGCGCGAATGGCTCCGGCGCGTGGAGGCGTTGGGTGATCTGGTTCAAGTCAAAGAAGCGGTGAGCTGCGATGAAGAAATGAGCGCCATCGGCTATCTTGTCGCCAAGCAGAAACCGTCGCCGGCGATACTCTTCGACAATATCAAAGGTTACGAGAAAAGCCCGTTCAAAGCTCGTTCGCTGTGGAATATTCTTGGACCGAGCATCCCGCGGATCGCGCTGACTTTGGAAGAATCCCCGGACACCCAGACCGTGGAGCTGATCCGCCGGGTTAAGGACAAACTCAAAAATCGCACTGCGCCGCGTGAAGTAGCGCCATCACAAGCGGGATTTTACGAGAATACTCTCACGGGCGATCAGATCGATTTGACGCAACTGCCGATCCCCAAGCACTGGCCATTGGATGGTGGACGTTATGCTGGCACCGCTGATTGTGTCATTACCCGCGACCCCGATAGCGGTTATCTCAACGTCGGCACCTATCGCATGATGCTTCAAGGCAAAAGGGAAACCGGGCTTTACCTGTCGCCAGGAAAAGACGCGCGCCTGCATATCACTCGTTCGTGGCAGCAGGGTAAGGCCGTCGAAGTCGCAGCCGCCTGGGGTATCGATCCACTGTTTATGGTAGTCGGCTCGCAGACTTTTCCGAAAAACGTTTCTGAGTATGAATTTCTCGGCGGCATCAAGGGCGAGCCGATCCCGGTCGTCAAGGGTAAGACAACGAATCTTCTGCTGCCCGCCAATGCGGAATTTATGATCGAAGGCGTCATCAAGCCGAATTCGGTAAAGAGCGAAGGCCCCTTCGGCGAATTCCCCGGTTACTACGGCAGACCCGAGGCCGGTTGCCCGTTGGTCGAGGTGACAGCGGTGCATTATCGCAATAACCCGATCCTGACAAATGCACTCATGGCCGATTACCCATCGAACGAACAGAGCGGTTTCTTTTCGATTATCCGCTCCGCACGTATCTGGGATGACTTGGACAAACTCGGCATCCCCGGAATCCAGGGAATCTATGCGCATCCCGCCGGCGCGGGCGGTTTCGGCATGACGGTGATTGCCCTTGAGCAACGCTATGCGGGTCATGCCGCGCAAGCTTTGGCGCTGGCGGCGCAGGTGCCTGGCGGGGCTTACTATACCAAGTGGATTATCGCCGTTGACGAAGACATAGATCCGACCGACATGGATCAAGTGATTTGGGCAATGAGCAGCCGCTGTAATCCGATCGACGATATCGATGTATTGCGCAACACCTGGAGCACTTGGCTCGATCCCACGCAGAATCCGCCTGAGAAAAGGCCATACGGCTCCAAGGCGTTGATCAACGCGTGCAAAGAGCACCGTCACTTGCCGGTGTTCTCGAAGCGCACCGCTTTGCGCAAAGAAATTTACGACAAGGTTGCCGGTGAATGGAAAAAACTCGGCCTACCGGGTCAAATTCCAACGGTGCGGGCTTTCGAGGAAGAAAAGAAAGTCCTGTATCACGAAGTCGGCGGTTTTGAACCGGGGAAACAACCCGGCGAAGGAGACAAGAAGTAGTCTGTATTCACGGTGGCGTTCAAAAATTGATCGTCGCCGTGACCGTGTCACCATAGTTACCCACGCTCGCCCCTTGTCCAGCTGGAATACGCCCAAAGAGCGGCACGCGGATATCTTGATTATTGGGCTGCGGGTTGCCGATAAAGAAATTCTGAGTGCCGCCGCTGCCATCTCCCCATATGATGGTTCTCGCCGCGTCCAAATAAAGATTATAGTTCAACGTACTCGTGCCGTTGAGCATGCGTCGCGGGTTGAACGTGGGTGCGCCGCCTTTGTCCAACGATATCGAAACGTTATGCTCATTGTTGCTGCAGCGAAATATGACCTGACCCAAGCTGTCCAAAGGCGTTGAACTGAAGATGTCGTAACTGCCAAAAACTATCGTCGTAGACGTTAGGCTGCAGGCGCCTTGGGCAGAGAAGGGAGTTGCTAGAACGAATACGGTGACTGCGATAATCCGAGAGTGCCAGGGCATAAGAAATTGCCACTTTAATGCAGTTGACATTTCAACGTTCCGAGTCTGATTTCTAACGCGTCAACATCAGGTACATCGACAACAAGATTGCAGGCTTGTTCCCTGTACTGCACCATCGCGGAATAGCGACCGACTGGTAGGTTTTCCAGATAGAATTCGCCCTGTTTTCCGATCGGTGAATCAAACTGTTTACCGTTTGCACTTACAGTAAGCTGACCATAGGCAGGGATCGCGACGGCGCCAGAATCGTCCAGAACGATCTTTCCCACGATCATCTGGACCCTCTGTACCGGAAACGTCACCACCGCGCCGCCACGAAAAGGTGTCGCAACAACTTTCTCGGTTGCGGCAACCGTGTAGTTTAGCGGAATGTCCTTATCAGAAATGCCGAGCTTGTTGCCATAATAAGGGAGCAAATTCGGTACAAACAAATTTCCCCTCGTGTTCGAAGATCCCACTTCTTGGTTGCTCGAAAGGCCTCGAACTCCCCGGACGCCGGGAACTTGGATCAAAGCGAAGCTGTCTTGAACCGGCCGGGTTACAAAGAAATCTCCGCCGATGACCGTCAAGCCGCCAGCCGTGCTTAGAAGTGTGGAATTCTGGCCGTTGAGCCTCGTGTAATTCGCTTCATAGCGGCCGTAGGGACCTTGGTATTGCACCAAGCTATCTACTGTCGGACTTGGACTTCCCTCCATGTTGCTGTTGGCTTGAAGCCGATAACCAAATCCAGATCCGACGGGCAAAGATTTCTGCAGTGTTAGGGCGCCGCTGCTGGTGCCTTCGAAATTTTGAAATGACAACGGGGCCGTGGTTTCCCCGAAAAGAAAAGTCAGGCCGGTAAAGACATCGCCGCTATTTCGGCTTTTTTGCTTAGATAATCCCGCGTTTACGAAAAGGCTGATTTGATTCGTCAATCTTGCTGTAGTGGCGACCGAGAATCGGTGGCTCTGTTGGTCGATTTGCGAATTCTCGTGAGTGTACCGCAACGAAACACCAATTCCATATATGATCGGAAAGCCTACTAGCGTGTTAAACTGAAGCCAGGATCGCTTGTCCAAAAATGACAAGCTCGTCGTCGTGTAATGGGGACGGTGGATTCACATTTCAAGTGCAACAGGTGACGGATAAAAACCTCTGCTGGAGTTTTGTACTTAAGACACTTTCTAGGAGTGTGATTATAGAAACGAACGAGCGACAGCAAGCGCTGATCAGAGAGTGTCGCCAAATCGGTTTTTCTAGGCAAGCCGCGGCGCATCCTTCCGATGCCGTTTTCAATGCCGCCTTTTTGCCACGGGGCATGGGGGTCGCAGAAAAAGGTACGCATCGATAATTTATGGAGTCGATGGTGGTAGGAGAATTCAGTGCCGTTATCGAAGGTGATGGTTCGACGTAACGACTTGGGCAGGGAGCGAAACAGTTCGGTGAACTTGGTAGCTACAGGCTCAGCTGCCTTATTGGGCTGACGGCTCACAACCAGCAAACGAGAATGCCTTTCATGAGCGACCAAGACAGCCTGACCATACTTGGCAAAAAGCATCAGGTCACCTTCCCAGTGACCCGCTTGGCGCCGTTTATCGATGTAGGCCGGGCGCCGATCGATACCCACGCGCCCCTCGATGCGGTCCACCACCTTGCCCCCTCTGCGTCCACGCCAACCACGCTTACTTTTCCCCCGCGGCAAATAGTGCCGCCAGCTGTAGTCCTTGGTGCGGCGGATCTGAGAGTCGATAAACCGATAAATCGATTCGTAGCTGATGACCTTACGTCGTTTTTCCTTGTTCAAGCGTCCGGCCACTTGGGCGGGCGACCAGCCATACCCGAGTCGTTTGAGCACTTCGTTCTGAAGGTCGGGCTGACGCAGCAGTCGACTCCCCCTCCAGCAGCGGCTTTTGGCTTGCTGTTCTGCGTAGCCAGGCTGATAGCCGACCTGTGTGCCACTGTTGCGCTTAAGTTCACGCGCTATAGTCGATGGCGCGCGATCCATAATTGCCGCGATTTGGCGGACTGTTTTCCCGGCTTGCCTAAGTCCGGAAAGCGTACAGCGCTCTTCAAGCGAAAGCTGTTCATAGAGTCGTCCCATTGCAACACCTTATACAAAGAGTGTTGCACTTGGTCTGTGAATTTAGGGAATCCAGGTTAAGATGTCTAAACAGCCGGCAGTTTATACCCTGGCGAGTAAACGAAATGGAACACTTTATACCGGGGTCACGAGCAATCTCCAAAAACGTGCATGGCAACACAAGAATGATTTAACAGCAGGTTTCACAAAACAATATGCAGTTCACCTTCTCGTCTATTACGAGCTACACGACAATATGATGTCCGCGATAACAAGGGAGAAACAGATGAAGAAGTGGAACCGGGCGTGGAAGCTGGAGCTGATCGAGGAGCAAAATCCTGATTGGAAGGACTTGTGGGAAGGGATTATTTGAGAAATTACGAACAAATCGCTGGATTCTCGCTTCCGCGGGAATGACGCAAAGATGACATGTTCGAGCGTGATCCACTGCTTGTGAGTACAGCACCATCGGATAGATATTTTTTGGATTCGAAATGATCCTGACCCAACAACTCATTCTTGGCCTGCTGGTTGGCGGTCTTTATGGTTTGGCAGCCGCTGGTTTGTCGCTGACGTTCGGAGTTCTTCGCGTGTTGAACGTGGCCCATGGCGAGCTGCTCATGCTCGGCGGTTACGGCACGTTTTGGCTTTTCACGCTTTGGCATATCGATCCGTTTCTCTCGCTTCTCGGCGTCGCTCCAGCCATGTTCGCGCTCGGGCTCTTGCTTTACGCCGCGCTGTTTCGCTTCGTCGTGAAAGCGCATGAAGAGTTGCGCATCAAAAATTCGTTGCTGATCGGCTTCGGGCTGACCCTAGTTCTGCACGCGCTCGCCATTCGTCTCTGGAGCGCAGATGAACGTTCCGTCACCCCGGCCTACGCCGGCGCCGTTTTTCGACTCGGACCCTTTGCGGTTCCGCTGCTGCGGCTGAGCAGTCTGGTTTTCGCGTTTGCAATCTTGGCGGCGCTTCACCTCTATCTTGCGAAGACGCGCTGGGGCCGAGCGATTCGAGCAACAGCCGAGGATTGGGAAGCAGCTGCCTTAATGGGGATTCCGGTGGGGAGAACGTACCTGCTCGCATTTGCTCTGGGCACCGCGCTGGCGGGCATCGCCGGAGGACTGGTGAGTATTTCCTATTCAATCAGCCCGTCCATCGGCATGGAGTGGACGCTAAAAGCCTTGATCGTCGTAGTGCTTTCAGGCCTTGGCTCGCTCTTCGGCAGCTTTGCCGGCGGCATTTTGCTCGGCCTCGCCGAAGCGATGAGTGTGGTCTTTCTCGGCGGCCCGTACCGTGAAGTCGTTGGACTGATTCTTTTTATCGTCGTCTTGGTCGTGCGACCGCAGGGGCTTTTCGGGGCGCGCGCATGAAATCCCTCGGTGCGGGAATCGCGCTCGCCGCTTCGTTCGCCGCCCTGCCGCTTCTCACGACACGCAACGATCTGCTCAATCTCTGCGTGCAAATATTTCTCGCCGTCATCTTGGCACAAAGCTGGAATCTTCTGGGCGGCTACGCGGGCCAAATCAACCTCGGCCACGCGGCATTTTTCGGACTCGGCGCGCTGGTCACGCGCACGCTTTGGGTCGGCGGCACGCCGCTGATCGTGGCGCTTTTCCCCGGCGCGCTCGTGGCGATGTTATTTGGATTGATTATCGGCGTCCCGGCGTTCCGGCTGCGCGGCGCCTATTTTGCCATTGGCACTCTCGGGCTGGCGGAGATTCTGCGCATCACGATCGGTAATCTTCTGCCCGAAATTTCCACGATTCGCGCGAGCGAGCTCGCGTCGTACAATACTTTGCCGCGCTATTATCTCACCCTGGCTTTGGCGGTACTCTCTGTCGCGACGGTGGCGTTGTTGGTGCCCTCACGCGTCGGCTTGGGCATACGTGCGGTGCGCGAGGATGAAGCTGCTGCGGAGGCTTCCGGGGTAAGCGCCTTGCGTCATAAACTTCTCGCGCTGGCTCTCTCGACGGCGCTGGCCGGTCTCGCCGGTGGCGCGTTCGCGTATTACCATGTGAGTTACTATCCGCAGCATACTTTTTCTCCGGTCTGGACTTTCGACGCGGTGTTGATGTCTTTTATCGGCGGTGTCGGTACAGTTCACGGTCCGGTGCTCGGCGCGCTCTTTTACGTGATTCTAAGAGAAGTGCTGGCCGTGCGATGGGTCGAGTTTCACCTGATAATATTTGGTGTGCTTTTTATGCTGGTCGTGCTTTTCTTTCCCGGCGGACTGATCGAAGCGTGGCAACGGGTCCGTCGACTGATTGCCCGGTCAAGTTAACCTTGGTAAATCTCACGGGTGTAAGCGAAAGGCGAAACCTTCCGTGGACGCTTCGAACAGCCGAGGACCCATAGAGAAACAACAGCGCGAGCGACTGCGCCGCATGCTGCGAGCGGTCTTGCCGGCGAACGAATTTTACCACGGTAAATTTGCCGGCGTGGATCTTGAACGCATCGATTCGCTCGAACAGCTGCAAAACCTGCCATTCACCACCAAGAACGAACTCGTCGAAGACCAGTCGCTTCATCCGCCGTTCGGCAGCAATTTTACCTTTCCCGCGGAACGCTACATTCGGATTCACCAAACTTCCGGCACGACGGGCAAACCGATGTACTGGCTCGACACCGAGGAGTCGTGGAATTGGTGGGCAGAGTGCTGGAAAACTATCTTTGAAGCGGCCAACGTCAGCGCCGGAGATCGCATCTACTTCGCATTTTCCTTTGGGCCGTTCATCGGCTTTTGGGCGGGATGGGAAGGCGCGCGCAAGCTCGGCGCCCTGGCGGTTTCCGGCGGCGCGCAATCCACCGTCCAGCGACTCAAAGCGATCATTGATTACGGCGCGACCGTGCTCGTGTCCACGCCGACGTACGCGCTCCATATGGCGTCGGAGGCGAGAAAAGCGGGAATCGATCTCGCCAAAGATTCCGCGATAAAGATCACCATTCACGCCGGCGAGCCGGGCGCGAGCATCCCCAGCACCAAAAAGATGATTGAAGAGGCTTGGGGCGCGAAGTGCTACGATCACGCCGGAGCCACCGAAGTAGGCGCCTTCGGGTTTCAGTGTCAGTTCCAACCCGAGGCTGTGCATGTCAACGAAAAAGAATTTATCGCGGAAGTAGTCGATCCTGCCACGGGCGTACCGATCCACGACAATGAAAATGGCGAGCTTGTACTCACCAATCTCGGTCGTATCGGTAGCCCCGTGATTCGTTACCGCACCGGCGATCTGGTGCGGCCGAGCTATGATTCCTGTGCCTGCGGCCGACCCTTTTTGCTGCTCACAGGTGGCGTCCTAGGACGGGTGGATGATATGGTCGTAGTCAGAGGCGTCAACGTGTTTCCCAGCGCGATTGAAAACGTGATGCGCGAGTTCTCCGCTCTCGAGGAGTTTCGCGTCGAAGTTTTTGAAAAGGACGCGATGCGCGAAATCAAGCTCGTCTTGGAGCCAAGGTCCGATCTCGGCTCCACGGGAGAATTGGCTGAGCAAGTGAGCCGGCGCATGCGTGAACGCATCGGCCTTCGGCCAATCGTCGAGTTCGTTGCGCCGGGAACTTTGCCGCGATTCGAGTTAAAAGCCAGAAG
>Ga0193707_1000282_pt1 | contig 16354 bp, 12 predicted proteins | sample U3c2metaG_FD_143043 | JGI IMG/M metagenome (GOLD analysis project Ga0193707, IMG submission 143043) | Soil microbial communities from a riparian zone of the East river system, Colorado, United States - U3c2 | ecosystem: Environmental > Terrestrial > Soil > Riparian zone | place: USA: East River... | reverse complement strand
CCTTGCGCTGCCCGCGAGGATGTAAGCGTCCACTCGCTCATGCAGGATTAGCCAGCCCAGGAACACGGCCACTACCGGATTGACGTAGGCGTAGGTGGAAACTTTTGAAGTGGGTACGTGATTCAGCAGCCAGATGTACGCCGTGTATCCTACCCACGATCCGAAAACTACGAGGTAAAGCGTGGCGCCGATTCCGCGGGCGGTCCAAACCGCTCGCGACGAATCGCCGAGGGCGAATGCGACCAGGAGGTTCACCACGCCCGCCGCGATCATCTGCCAGGCGGTCGCGGAGAAGGGGTCGACTTCGGGCGACTTCCATTTCTTGGACAGCACTGAGCCCAGCGCCCAGCTGAACGACCCGCCTAACAAGCTGATCGAAGCCCAGAACTGAACTCGCCCCAACGCGCTGCTGGCCATAAGATCGGGCCACAGCAACACCACCAGGCCAGCCACCCCCAGTCCCAGGCCGATTTTTCCTCGAAGCGCGATGTGGTGATCGCCCAACAACAACGAATCCAGCACCAGAAACCAGAGCGGCGTCACGGCAATGATCAGCGCCGCCAGGCCCGAAGCCACATGCTTCTCGGCGTAGGCGAGTGTGAGATTGCCTCCCACCAGCAGCAGAACGCCAACCCCTGCCATCTGTCCCAGTTGCGCTGGCCGGTAGTAAATCTTGCGGCCGCGCAGCCCGCAAAACGCCAGCATGAAGAAGCCCGCGATGAGGAAACGGATGCCGCACATCAGGGCCGGAGGAATGTGCTCGACCGCGATGTCAATGCCGAGATAGGTGGATCCCCAGAAGAAATACACCAGCGCGAAGGCAACAATCACGGCGAAGCGGTGTTGGGGCTGGGCTTGGGTCATGGACTTGGGTGACGGAAAAAAACAGAAACTAGAACATATCAGACGGTCGGGAAGCTCAATTGGATTCCGCTTTTCGTGCAACTTGTTGACGAATCAGGGCCGGAGCCACTGCCCTATGACTAGCGCCGCTGACCGGAAGGGGGTTACGCCAGCAGCCCGCCCAAGCTATAATCAGTAAGGAATGTTGCCCGATGCGCCATCAAAACTCCAATTCGCACCTGCCTGCGTGCTGGCTCGAGTTTCGCGTCTGCCCGCGTCGTCATCTGGCAGTGTTGCCTTCTCAGGCGCGCCCCAGCTTGTTCGGTAGCGATTAGTTCTCCCATCCTCCCAGACCATGTGGCTTAAGGGCTAAATCCGCCTTTTTCGGCGCGACCGCCCTCAGCTGACGACCGAAGATTTTACGACTGCTTTTCCGGAGGATTCCATGACTACTAAGACTCTTGCAGGTCCAAGAATCAAGACCGCCCTGCCCGGCCCCAATGCCAAGCGGGTTCTTTCGGGGGATGAGAAATACATTTCGCCGTCCTACACCCGGTCCTACCCGTTGGTGGCCAAGCAGGGCCGCGGCATTGTGGTCACGGACGTGGACGGGAACGAATTCTTCGATTTTTCCGCCGGCATCGCCGTGACCTCGACCGGACACTGCCATCCCGATGTGGTCGGGGCCATTCAGAAACAGGCGGGCGAACTCATCCACATGTCGGGCACGGATTTTTACTACGAGAGCATGATCACCCTGGCCGAGCGGCTGTCGAAAATCGCGCCCATGCCGGGGCCGCACAAGATTTACTACGGCAATTCAGGGGCAGAGGCGATTGAAGCCGCGCTGAAGCTGGCTCGCTATCACACCAAGCGGCAGAACGTGATCGCCTTCTTCGGCGCGTTCCACGGACGCACCATGGGCGCACTTTCGCTGACCGCCTCCAAGCCGCAGCAGAAGCGCCGTTTCGGCACGGGCGTTCCGGGCGTAACCCACGTGCGCTATCCCGACGTGTATCGCGGCTGCGAAGGTGGAGCGCAGGAAGCTGAGGCTTTCGCGTTCGGCTGCGCCCATTTCATAGAGGACAAGCTGTTCAAGACGACTCTGGCTCCCGAAGAGGTGGCGGCCATTTTCGTCGAGCCGGTGCAGGGGGAAGGCGGATATGTAGTCGCGCCCACTGTCTTCATGCAGGAGCTGCGCCGTATTTGCGACAAGCATGGCATTCTGCTGGTAGCCGATGAAGTGCAGAGCGGCGCCGGCCGCACCGGCAAATGGTGGGCCATCGAGCATACCGGCGTGTACCCCGATATCGTTTGCATGGCGAAAGGCATTGCTTCCGGCATGCCGCTCGGCATTACCATGAGCCGCGCCGAAATCATGGACTGGATCCCGGGCTCGCACGCTTCGACCTTCGGCGGGAACCCGGTATGTATTGCGGCCGCCTTAGCCACGCTCGACGTCATCGAAAAGGAAGGTCTGCTGCGGAACTCCACCGAGGTAGGCAATCACATGCTCAAACGCATGGCGGACTGGCCACGCAAGCACAAACTGGTGGGCGATGTCCGGGGCCGCGGGTTGATGGTCGGGATCGAAATCGTCAAGGACCAGAAGACCAAAGAGTATGCGCCAGAACAGCGCGACCGCATCATCGAACTGGCCTTCGAACGCGGCATTCTGTTTCTGGGATGCGGTCCGAGCACGATATGGATCGCGCCGGCACTGGTCGTCACCCAGGACGAAGCGGACGTCGCGGTTGACGTCCTCGAGCAGTGCATCGCGCTCGCCGGAAAGGGCGCGTAGGCGTTTCGGGGTCAAGGTAGCAACGGCGTCCCGTGCGACGGACGGGGCACCTCGCCGCTACATCATTATTATTTGACGAATGCCATACTTGAGGCTTCCATGAACCGCGGAACCATCGAATTCATCTACCTCGCCTCCACGGCCACAGGGCCGACTCACCCGGTGGACGAGGCTCGCGCCATCCCCGGAGTTGGACTGGAGGGCGACCGCTATGCTTTGGGTTCGGGCACTTTCTCGAAACCTCTGCCGGATCGTGAACTCACCTTGATCGAGGCCGAAGCGATAGAAGCGCTCCAACAGGAATACCACTTCGAACTGCCTCCCGGCGAGGCGCGGCGCAACCTGGTCACGCGTGGGGTAGCGCTCAATCACCTGGTGGGACGGGATTTCCAGATTGGCGAGGTGAAGGTTCGCGGCATTCGCCTGTGCGAGCCTTGCGAACACCTGCAGCGGCTGACCGGACGCGACGTGATCCGGGGGCTCACTCATCGTGGCGGTTTGCGCGCCCAAATCCTGACGCCAGGCAGGATACGGATCGGCGACCAGGTAAGCTAGGGGTGTGGCGCGGGCCCCGGGGCACTTAGACTCTGCTTTTGCCAACCCGACTCACCGGCCACGCTAGCTATACCGTTCCCTACAGGTGACTTAAGGGCATGCACCAGGGGTTTCTGCTTGACACCCTATCTTCAGGGAGGGAAACTCCGGTTAGAGACATCTCTACATTTCTGCATGGATACTCACTCGATCCTGGATAACAGACCGTCCCAGGCCGTGCCTGGAACTGCCTCGCCGGGCGCTATCTTTTCGCATCCGGCGTCAACCCCAGCAGGCGCGGCGGCCGCCTCGCGCGAGACCTTGCGCTTTCCCGGGGACGATGGCGGCAAGTCGCTTAGCGAAATGGCGCAGCGTGATCTGGATGCCACACTCCAGCTGCTGGCCGAGCGCGCGCAATACATTACGGGCGCATCGGGCGCGGCGATCGCACTGCGCGAAGGCAAGCGCATGGTCTGCTGCGCCAGCGCCGGAGCGTCGGCGCCGGAGCTGGGCGCACACCTGCAGACTGATTCCGGTCTGTCTGCGGAAAGCGTACGGACCCGGAAGATTCTGCACTGTGAGGATGCCGAAGCCGATCCGCGCGTGAACCGCGGGAGCTGCCGGGAATTGGGGATCGCATCGGTAGTAGTCATGCCTCTGGTACGAGGCGAGGAAGTGTACGGCGTATTCGAGTTGCTGGCCGGGCGACCCCGTGCCTTTGAGGAGCGGGATTTCATAGCCCTGCAACGCCTGTCCGAGATGATCGAGACCGCGGTCGAGCACGCCGACGCTGCCAGGAAAGCAGGAGACTGGGCGGCAAGACCGGAGAAGGAAACCGCGGCCTATCCAGATTTCACGCGCCCGGCCGCGCCGGTGACTGCGGTGCCCGTCGTTGCCGCCAAGGTCATCGAAGCCCGGACCATCGCATCCCGGCCGGAAGCCGCCGGCCCGGTCACGCCAATCGGGTTCGGGAAAGTCCGGAATTGTGAAGGATGCGGATTCCCTATCTCCGAAGGCCGAAGGCTGTGCCTGGATTGCGAAGCCGCCACCCCGAATGCCCACCTGGGAAGCGAGGCTCCCGAATTCTTTGGCGAGCTCCCCGATTCAAGTCCGGGCTGGATGCGGTCGCACCAGTACCTGGTCGCTACCCTGCTGATCGTGGTCGCCACGATCGTCGTGGTGGTGTGGCGGTTCTAACCATCTTCCCTGCCGTGACAAGCCCCATACTGAGCGACCTCCTGACACAAGCAGTTTCGGTCTCTGGCAAACCCTACGAAACAAACCCTGGCGGGATTGCGTATCTTCTCCGGGGGAAGACTGTCTGTCCCGGTGCCGGCTCCGGGAAACCAGGGAGGGGCGATCGCCTAACCCCGGTACTCACATTGACTTGCCGGTGAGTGCAGCCTACCATCGGGAAATCATTTTGGAGCTGACCGTTGCTCACGGGCGAAACCATCTCTCACTACCGCATCCTGCACCAGCTTGGCGGTGGCGGCATGGGTGTGGTGTATGAAGCCGAGGACATCAATCTTGGGCGGCACGTCGCCCTGAAATTCCTGCCGGGAGAACTGGAAAAAGACGCTGCCGCACTCGAGCGCTTTCAGCGCGAAGCCCGCGCGGCGTCGGCCCTCAACCATTCAAATATCTGCACCATCTACGAGATCGGGCAGGCCGACGGCCGCTACTTCATTGCCATGGAACTGCTCGAGGGACAGACGCTCAAGCAGCGGACCGGTAAGCAGGCTCTCCCGCTCGATTTGCTTCTCGAGCTGGCCATCCAGATCGCGGACGCGCTGGAGGGGGCGCACGCCAAGGGCATTATTCACCGCGACATCAAGCCGGCGAACATCTTTGTGACCACCCGCAACCAGGCCAAGGTGCTGGACTTCGGCCTGGCCAAGCAGGCTCTCAAAGGGGACGCCATCATGGGCGGCGTAACCGCTGGTTCGGCCGACACCGTGGAGGATCATTTGCTGACCAGCCCCGGGTCGACCGTGGGCACGGTGGCCTACATGTCTCCCGAGCAAGCGCGGGGCAAAGAGTTGGACACTCGCACCGATTTGTTTTCCTTCGGCGCCACGCTTTATGAGATGTCCACCGGAGCGTTGCCTTTTCGCGGCGACACTTCGCCATTGATTTTCGAAGCTATTCTGAACCGCCAGCCGGTCGCGCCGGTGCGCCTGAATCCCGATGTGCCGCTGCAACTGGAAGAAATCATCCTGAAGCTGCTGGAGAAAGACCGGGACCTGCGCTACCAGGGCGCCGCGGAAGTACGGGCCGATCTGAAGCGTCTGAAACGCGACACTGACTCAGGATTGATTTCCGCGGCTGCCAGCTCAGGGACGTTGCGGGTGGTGGCTGGGGCCCGGAGACCGGGCCGGGCATGGAATCTGGGAGTGATGGCGATCGTTGTGCTGGCGGTACTGGGGCTGGCCATGACCGTCTTTATGCGCCGCACCCGGGCGGTGATGTCGGAAAAAGACGCCATCCTGGTCACCGATTTCGTAAATACCACGGCCGATCCGGTGTTTGACGGCACCCTGAAAAAAGCGCTGGCCGTGGATCTGGAGCAGTCTCCGTACTTGAATGTCTTCCCCGAGCAAAAAGTGCGGCAGACGCTGCAGTTCATGGGACGGCCCCCGGAGGAGCGCATCACCGGCGACGTGGGACGCGAGATCTGCCAGCGAGTCGGCATCAAGGCCATGCTCAATGGCTCCATCGCCAATCTCGGCAGCCAGTACGTGATCACTCTGGAGGCGGTGAACGCAGGATCGGGAGAATCGCTGGCGCGGGAAGAAGTGCAGGCGACAAGCAAGGAGTCGGTGCTGAACTCGCTGCATCACGCCGGATCGAGCTTGCGGAAAAAACTCGGGGAATCGCTGGCCTCGGTGCAGAAATTCGACAAGCCGCTGTCGGAAGCGACTACCTCGTCTCTCGAAGCACTCAAGGCGTTCAGCCTGGGAGACAGCCGGCACCAGATGTTCAGCGAACTCGCTGCTCTGCCGTTGTACCAGCGCGCGGTGGAACTGGATCCCAATTTCGCCATGGCATATGCCCGTCTGGGCACGGTATACAGCAATCTGGGACAAAGCGAGCTTTCGGAGAAGAACCGGGAGAAAGCCTTTGAGTTGCGGGACCGGGCGAGCGAGCACGAAAAGTTGTACATCATGTCGCACTACTATGTGGATTCCGGACAGCTTGAAAAAGGAATCACGGCGCTCGAACTTTACAAGCAGACCTACCCGAGAGATTCGACTCCATACAACAATCTGGCGGTGGTCTACAACCAGATGGGACAGTATGAGAATGCGCTCGACAATTCCAGGCAGGCCGTGCAACTCGAACCCGATAGTGCGAGCGGATATTCGAACGTAGGTTTTGCCTACGCCGGTCTGAACCGCCTGGATGAAGCCAAGGCCACTTTCAACCAGGCCTTGAATCATAAGGCCGGCGCCACGGTAGCCAATACTTCCCTGGCCATCATCGCCTGGCTGCAGGCCGACCATAACACCCTGGAGCGGGAACTGGATGCGATGAAAGACGATCCCCAGGGCGAATATCAGGTGACCGCACTACGGGCGGGAATGGCCGCGTATGCCGGCCAGGTGAAAGCGGGACGGGCTTTCGGACAAAAGCAGCGAGAATCGGCAGAACGGCTGGGATTCAAGGAGGCGGCGGCAAACGAATATTCGCAAGAAGCTTTCGCCGAGGCCACTTTCCTGAACCAGGCTCGCGCCCTGGACGACGTAGCGGAGGCGCTGAAGCTGTCCCAGTCACCCAACGTCGTGCTTAACTGCGCCATCGCCCTGGCCATCGTCGGCGAGGATGCACGCGCGGCCAAGCTGGCCGACGAGATTGCCGAGAAACGTCCTTTCGACACAGGGGTGCAATTTGTTTCGGTGCCGCTGGTCAAGGCGCAGATTGAATTGAATCATGGCAATCCGAGCAAGGCGATCGACCTGCTCGACAGTGCATTGGTGTATGCGCGAGCCAACTCCGCCGTGCTCTACGTCCGCGGGAATGCGTTCCTTAAGGCCGGACGCGGCAGTGAAGCAGTCCAGGCGTTCCAGCGGCTGCTCGACATGAAGAACGTGATCACGGTGGATCCGATTCTGCCCCTGGGCAAAGTGGGCCTGGCGCGTGCCTATGTCATGGCGGGCGATAAGGCGCGCAGTCGCGTGGCCTATCAGGATTTCCTAGCCTTGTGGAAGGATGCAGACCCGGACGTCCCGGTCCTTCGCGGGGTCAAGACGGAGTATGCAAAACTGCAGTAGCCGGTTGTCCGCAGCCAGTCATCCGTGGCTGCTGGCCGCGGCCTCGCCTCCGATGGCCGATCTCCGCTTACTGCAGCACAATCACCAGAATGCGCCCGTCTGAATGGTATCCGCCGCCGGTGGCATTTTTGGCTCCCACTACCGGATCAGGCGGCAGGTAGTAGGACATGCTCTTCACCTTGCCCGCCTGCTGCAAAGTCTGACCGATATTGTCGCGCTCGCCGTCGACCACCGGATCGATCTTGTGGGTCAAGTTGCCGTTGCGCTGGTCTTTTTCGAAACCGATATCGTGGGTGCCAGCCCCGGCCCATACCGTCTGCCCGTTCCAGGGGGAGGGAGCTTTCCAGATGCGGAAGTGGTGACGGCTGGCCACGACGGAATAAGCCGCGGCCAGTTCATATCCGAAATCCTGCCTGCGGCCGAAAAGATAGAGCGGGCTCATCGGCATCTGCAGGTAGTCTTTTTTCTGGTAGGTTTCAAGGACAGCCTTGAGCACCGCTTCCTTGTTGTCAGTATCGGCGACGCGCCAGCTCGCTGCCTCGAGCGCGCTCTGCACCTGCTGCTGGGAGCCGACGAGGACGAAGTTGACCATGTCGCCCTGATTGTTGAACTGATCGTTCACCCGGCGGGGCAGGTCATCAATATTTTTCCGCAGGTCCAAATCCAGAGCGACGGTGGAGACACGGAGTGCGGGCGTGGCCGGTGCAGCTGCGCTCACGGCCGCGGAATTTGCCGAGACGGCGTCGTTCGACACGGGCGCGTCCGAAGAACTTGGCGGGGTTGCATCCGTACCGAATTGTCCTGCCATGAAGACCTGGGCAGCGCTGGCCAGTTTCGACTTGATATCTTGCGCTGGCTTGCTTTGAGCAGTTGATTGCACTGCCGGCGCCGACGGGGATGACGAAGGCGCCGGAGACGACGTGGTTGCCAACGCGTTGGCCGAGGGATTCGACTGGGGCGGGCTCGCGGCGCCACTGAGATGAACCTTAACGGCAAAGCTGCCGCGGCACGGAGGCGCGGCTTGCCCGTTCCCCCCAAAGAAAAGATGGCCCGCCTCCTCCACCTTGATTTGGTGGCTGCTTCCGACAAACACTGCCTCTCCCTGCGCTTCTAGTTTCGCGATGAGGGCACCAGCCGGCGCCGTGACAACGGCCTGACTCGCGGACTCTTGGGCTGGCCCGCTTGCTCCTCGGGGATCGCAGCCGTTCCCGGTGGCCGTGATCTCGAGCAGCTCTCCCGCCTGGAGGTCTACACCAGTGTCGGTCCAGGGCTGGGTGGTCGAGATGGTGAAGGAATAATCTCGCGGAGCGGTCGCAGCACCCGCCTCGGACTGCGCCGAAGTGTTGAGCCCCGCGAGGAATACGATCGAAACCAGGACCCCTTTGGTCACCGGGGAAGAAGAATTCATGGGCTCTCCAGGCTGAGCGCCATCCTTCCGGACAGCAGGTGAAACATCGTCCGTATTATCGCTCACCCGGGTGGGATCGGTCACGGAGGACGGGGAGGAAAAAGCGATCGGTTACGCTCCTCTCGGAGCGAGCAACCCGGGTGCGATTCGAGCACGAGAAAAGCCTCGGCACGGTCCGCGTGCCGAGGCTATGGCGTGAGTACAAAAAAACGAATTAGCGGGCGAGAGCCGGCTCCAGTTGACCAGATTTGAGACTCTCGTAGCGCTTGTTGATTTCTTCCCAATTCACAACACTCCACCAAGCCGCCAGGTATTCCGGACGGCGATTGTTGTACTTGAGATAGTAGGCGTGCTCCCACACGTCGTTACCGAAGATGGGGAACAGGCCCTGGGAGATCGGGTTGTCCTGGTTGGCGGTGCTCAGAATCTGCACCTCCCCGCCGCGTTTGCCCGCCAGCCAAACCCAGCCGCTGCCGAACTGCTTGACGCCGGCGTCGTTGAATTTCGTCTGAAAATCCTTGAAGCCGCCGAAAGCTTTCTTGATGGCGTCGGCAATCGGGCCGCTCGGGTCTCCTCCGCCTTTGGGCTTCATGATCTTCCAGAACATGCTGTGGTTGACGTGACCGCCGCCGTTGTTGCGCACGGCTCCGCGGATGTCTTCCGGCAGGGCGTTAAGGTCGCGAATCAAATCTTCCGCGCTTTTCGACTGCAGTTCGGGATGTTTCTCGAGAGCAGCATTCAGATTCTTCACGTAAGCCGCGTGATGCATATCGTGGTGCAACTTCATGGTTGCGGCATCAATGGTGGGTTCAAGAGCAGAATAGTCGTACGGTAAGGGGGGTAGTTCAAAAGCCATATATTTTCTCCTCTGTAAGAGTCTCAGATGATGGTATCGCGCCTGGCGATTCAGCGGGAAAATCTGTTTGAATTTTGCCAAGCGCCTAGCGAGTTCAGGCACGGGATGGAGTCCAGGCTGCAACGGGTTGCTTGTGGAAAACCCGGTACCGGTGCCAACCCCATGTTCCCCGCCTGGACGGGCGCCAGGCTCGCGCCGTACGCTGGCGCGGCTAGTTGGGGCCTACGAGGCGTTGCAGTTGTCGGGGATCGGTGGCGTAGTTCAACCCGGTTTCGAGGTCCACAATTCCAGCTCGAATCAGCCTTTCAATCTCTGCGTCGAAGTGCTGCATGCCTTCTGAGGCACCATTTTTCAAGGCCTCCAGCAGGCTACCGCCGGAAGGGTCCTCGGACTCCAGATAGTTGGCGGTGACCGGGGAATTTTTGAAAACTTCGACGATGGCCACCCGGCCCCCATCCTTGCGGGGAATGAGCCGCTGGGAAATTACGTAGCGAAGCGTCTTGGCCAGGCGGCCGCGCACCGATGACTGCTCGGCTGCGGGAAACGCAGTCACGATGCGCTCCAGAGTCTTGACCGCGTTCGGAGCGTTCAAACTGGAAAGAATTAAATGCCCGGTTTCGGCCGCTTCGAGCACCATTTCCATGGTTTCACGGTCGCGCAACTCACCCACCATGATCACCTTCGGCGCCTGGCGCAAAGCCGCGCGTAACGCCAGGGCAAAGCTCGGAGTATCGCTGTGCAGTTCCCGCTGGTGAACCGTTGCCTTTTTATGGTTATGCAAAAACTCAATAGGATCTTCGATGGTGATAATGTGGCAGGTCTGCCTTTCGTTGATGCGGTCAAGCAGCGCCGCCAGGGTCGAAGACTTCCCCGCGCCGCGCGATCCCGTCACCAAAACGATGCCATCCCGCAGGCCGGCGACTTCTTCCAGTTGCGGCGGCAGGCCCATGGCGGAAAACTCCGGAATCGTGGTGGGGATGACGCGCATGACTACGGCACAGCTTCCGCGCTGAATGAAGATGTTGACCCGAAAGCGCGCCAGTCCGGGCAGTCCATACGAGATATCACAGGACCCCTGCTCCCGCAATATATTGATGGCCTGCTTATTGCTGCCGATCAGATCGGATGCGATACGGCGCGTATCATCGGCGGTAAGCGCACGCAGGCCCGGGCCTTGCACCGGAATCAGTTGCCCGTTCACCTCGACTTGCGGGGGACGACCCGGCGAAAATATTAGATCGCTGACCTTATCGCTGGCACGCAGCATGGCAGCCAGCAGCGAATGCGTGGCTGCTGCGCCGGTTTTCGATGCAGGTTCGAGCGTGACCTGAAGAGGCGCTATGCCGGGTGTTGCCATTTTCGTTCAGCCAGGAAACGAGCCCGAAGGAGGGAGAGTTTTCGGAGCCGCGCGTTGTGATCCTTGATGATCCCTAAAGCCTTTCTTTCCGAACCAACCTCTTTTAACTGTAACGAAAACGATGGCCGGGAACTACGAAGAACGTCACGTTCATGGACCTTGGTAACCTGGGCCCGGAACTGCCCGGGGGCAAAGCTCGAATCGCAGGTCGCAACATGAAACGGCAAACCGCCCAATTGCGCCCCGCACACGAAGCAGCTAGCATCTAGTTCCAGCGGCGAATCGCCGCATCTAATCAGAAGCGAATGGCTACCGCGACTACAGCTGCCCCCGAACGACAACCTCCGAAGCTGGTCTATAGCGAGATCCTGAGTTTCGCTTACGAGACTTTCCGCAGCAATAAGGTGCGATTCGCGTTGACTGCGCTGGGAATGGTGATCGGGACCGCCTCCCTGATCCTGGTGGTGACCATCGGCATGACCGGCAAGCAATATGTGCTCAACCAGATTCAAGCCATCGGCACCAACCAGATTGAAGCTGAATATCAAAGCGGCAGCCAGCGCATCGCGAGTGTCACACCCGATCCGCTGACCATTGACGACATGAAGGCCGCGTTGCAGGAGGTGCCGGGGATCATTGCGGCCTCTCCCGTGGTGTCGTTGGGCGAGCGGGTTCCAGTGGGCGGCGGGAAAGAGCGCGACATCTCGGTGCTGGGGGTCTTTCCCGACTACCGGGTGGTGCGCAACCTGGTGATCGTTACTGGCAGATTTTTTGACGAACAGGACGAGCAGCAGCATAACAAGGTCGGAGTTATCACCCAGAAAATGGCGGCGGAGCTTTTTGGCTCGCAGGAAGACGCGATCGGCAAAGTCATCAAGCTGAGCGGCTTGCCTTTTACCATCGTGGGCACGTTCCGGGAGCGGGTGGACACCTTCGGACAAACCGAAGTGGTTGATTACACTATGTTGATTCCGTACACCGTCAGCCGGTACTTTACGGACACGCCCACGGTAAAGCAGATTTATTTTTCGGCGGCGGATCCAGCGATGGTGGCACCCGCCACGGATCAGATCCGGCGGGTGATCCAAAGCCGGCACCGGGCCGAATCAGTCTATAACGTCATGAACCTCACCCAATTGGTCGTCTTGGCGGAGAAGACGGCCAATGCGCTGACTCTGGTGTTGCTGCTGGTGGCAGCGGTGGTCTTGCTGGTCAGCGGAATCGGCATCATGAACATCATGCTGGCGACGGTAAGCTCGCGCATCCGCGAGATTGGGATTCGCAAAGCCCTGGGAGCCACGAACCGCGAAATCCGTTTTCAATTCCTGGCGGAGGCCATGACGATTTCGCTGGTGGGCGGGTTCATTGGCGTGGTGATCGGTTTGGCGATTCCCTATTCCGTGCGCTTCCTGACCGAATACCGGATCCCGATTTCCGGCTTGTCGGCGATTGTGGCGATTTTGGTCTCGTCTTTGGTGGGAGTCATCTTTGGTACGGTTCCGGCTACGCGCGCGGCAAAATTGGACCCGGTCGAGAGTCTGCGGTATGAGTAAATTCTTAGCCTTTAGCGATGAACTACCCCAACCAATATCCAATCTTGCTGCCAAACTCCCCAAACAATCTCGTTCCCAAAACAAGAACGCCGGGCTGGTAAGCCCGGCTCATTCTTTTTTTCACCTTGCGGGAAACAGCTTGGTTCTGAGGTCCCCGTAGATTTCTTACATACCCCGGTCACCGATTACATAACCAAGGCGAGGTTCTCCAGCTCCTTTTGCAGCACCGGCATGGAGCAGCCTGACATCTCAACCCGGCCCACGGCGTCCATGGCTGCTTGAGGCGACACTCCGTAGCCACGCCCCATGAGGAAGACTTGCAGGAGTTCGGCGGCTTCGCGCGAATCGATCAGGCCTCCTTGCAGCAGATCGTTTCGTAAAGCCGTAAGTTCGGTACTGGAGAATCGATCTTTCATGGTCGTTATCACCTCCGACCCTGACTTCTCTACCTGTATTAGACTCACTGGTTGCCACTAACGTTGCATGCAATTTTGCTGCCGCATCCAGCCCGCTGCTCGGTATAGGTTCGGAGCCGGAGCTCGGTTTCTTAAACCCCTTACGATGCGACAAGTTGCAGGCAAGTCAATACTTCGCGCCCAAGTCGGGAATGGCACGAAAGGGCCATATCGGGTCTTGCGAGTCCATCTCGGGATTGACAGGTTGTGTCGTTCTGGGACGACACAATTTGGCTTTCAGGACGGTTCGGTTACGGCCGCATCCGCCAGCAAAACCGGGATGTCATCTAGAATCGGGTAGGCCCGACGACATTCGGTGCACTTCAGAGTGTGCCCCTCATCCTTGAGGACAAGCGGTTTTTTGCAGACGGGACAGACCAGGATGTCGAGCAGGTCTTGAGGAATCATGGGACTGGATTTTACCCCTTTTGGCTGAAGCGATAAAAGGTTCTTATACGCTTTCACCGCATCTCAGGCTCGGAACAAGCAACGCGAAAGGCGCGAACCGCGCGGCGCGCGGTTCGGCTCTTTTCTTTTCGGGATGGGTTACGATAAGTGGCTAGCTTGATCATTCCGCCGGGGGGGCGAGAATTCATGGCTGCCATCATTCTGGACGGCAACAAGATTGCCGCCGAAATCCGGGCCGAAGTTGCCTCCGAGGTCGCAAGCATGTCGGCGACCGGGCTGCGTCCCGGCCTGGCCGTTGTCCTGGTGGGACACAATCCGGCCTCTGAAATCTATGTTCGCGGCAAAGTGAAGAGTTGCGAGCAAGTGGGTATCTATAGCGAAACCCTTACCCCGCCGGAGTCGGTCTCGAGCCAGGAGCTGCTCGACCTTGTCCAGCAACTGAACAAACGCGATGAAATTGACGGCATCCTGGTACAGCTTCCATTGCCGGCGCAGGTGGATGCCAAGAAGATCCTCATGGCAGTGGACCCGGCCAAGGATGTGGATGGCTTTCACCCGGTTAACGTTGGTTTTCTTTCCACCCAGCGACCAGGTCTGGTGCCTTGCACGCCGGCGGGCATCATGGAGATTCTGAAGCGCAGTAACATTCCGGTCGCTGGCCAGGAGGCGGTTGTGGTGGGGCGGAGCGATATTGTCGGCAAGCCTAGCGCTATGCTGCTGCTCAACGCCAACGCCACAGTGACGGTGTGTCACTCGAAGACGCGGGATCTTCCCGGGGTGTGCCGCCGGGCCGATATTCTGGTGGCGGCCATTGGCCGTGCGGGAATGATAACCCGTGAATTCGTGAAGCCTGGAGCGACGGTGATTGACGTGGGCATGAACAAGGTGACCGAGCAGGCGGAGTTCGAACGGTTGTTCGCAGGCAACGCCAGCCGTGAACAGAGCTTCCAGGCCAAAGGTTCGACGCTGGTGGGGGACGCTCACCCCCAGGCGGCGGAGGTTGCAGGAGCGATCACGCCTGTCCCCGGCGGTGTGGGGCCGCTCACCATCGCCATGCTGATGGCCAATACAGTCAAGGCGGCCCAGATGCGGAGAGGCTCGCGCGCTCCCGCCCGGGCAGGGGAGCACGTACGAATTGCTTAAGGTCGGTTTGACCGGCGGCATGGCCGCGGGCAAGTCGGTTGTGGGCGAGATGTTGGCCGCTCTGGGCGCGCACGTCATTCAGGCCGACGAAATCTCTCACCAACTCATGCAGCCCGGAGGATCGGTTTACCGGGAAGTGGTCGGTCAGTTCGGCAGCAGGATTCTGAATCCAGACGGCAGCGTGAACCGCGCCCGACTGGCGGAGAGCGCGTTCGGCACCTCGGAACAGAGTGCTCAAGGCGAGCCGGCGCGCGTCCAGGAACTCAACCAAATCGTGCATCCGGCGGTAATTCGCTGGCAAAAGGAGTGGATGGCGCAAGTGGGCGAGCGCGATCCCCACGCGGTGGCGGTGGTGGAGGCCGCGCTCATTCTCGAAGCGGGGATGGCCCAGAGCCTCGACCGGCTGGTGGTGGTGACCTGCCGCCCGGAGCAGCGGATCAAGCGATTGGCTCGCCGTTTGAAAGTGGACGAGGAAACGGCACGACGCGAGGTTCGACGGCGCATGGCGGCACAACTTCCGGATGAAGAAAAGCTTAAGGCTGCCGATTACACGATTGACAACTCGGGCTCGCTCGATGAAACCAGGCGGCAGGTGAAAGCCGTCTACGACAAGTTGAAGCGGGAGGCAGAGAGTGGGCAGGGGAAAGGGGACGAGGCAGCAAAACCCTAGCCTGAAGTATTCCGCTCGCCGGTTTTAACTGCTTTCCGCGATGGGGCACGACGACAACCTGCGACGTCAAGCGAAGTGGTTGGCCTTCATGGCTCTACGGTAGGCAACGGCAACCGCGTCGAATTTGAGGTGCAGTTCCTCCGCCAGATCAAAGGGGACACGGTCGGGGCGCTGCGATTCAACCACTCGTTGGTCCTGTCCGAAAATCACTTTCTCGAAATCCTGCAATACCGACGCGGGCTGCTCCAGGTTGTAGTTACGGCCAATCACACAATAGCCGCGGCACTGGTCGGCCGTGCTCGGTTGCGACGAGAACAGGTACAACATGCCCTGGCTTCCACCCCATCCCAGCCGCAGAACGATGGTATAAGGCAGGTGCAGTTCATACCGGCTGCGGCGCTCGGGGCGCTGTGCTTCCGGGTTCGAAAACACAGGATAGTCGTCGCTGTTGGGAGCCTCCGGGCGCACGATTTCATAATGCACGACCATGCCCTCAATGCGCGCCGCGTGTGCCGGAACAACCGGGCGCGTAGGGTCGCCCAGCAGCCCGGGATGAACAAACGGAAAGTGGCCGAAGTCGGTGAAATTCTCCACCTGGCGCGAGGCATTGCATTGCCACTCAAACGGTCCCGTCGGAACCACAACCCACAGGCGTGACTCCAGCTCGGGAATCTCCGGCAGAGGCTTCATCGGTTCCTCGAGCGCGGCCCAAACAATTCCATAGCGCTCCTGACAAAAATAGGACTCGATCCGCGCCTTGGCCGGAATCCCTGCCTGATTCTCCATCTGAGGAATTCGCGTGCATGCGCCGGTTTGATCGAAACGCCAGCCGTGATAAGCGCAGACGATTTCGCATCCCTCCACGTGGCCGAGCGACAGCGCCGTGCCGCGGTGAATGCACACTTCGTGCATGGCATGCGGGTTCCGGTTGCGGTCACGCCACAGCACGACCGGTTCGCCCAGCAGGGTCCTGCCCAAAGGCGCCGAGCCAAGCTCGTGGCTGTAGGCGACGGGATGCCAGCACCGGCTGAGTTCATCGGGCATTGGGCGGG